>Ga0207719_100561_pt1 | contig 19022 bp, 17 predicted proteins | sample A23P1SouthBayCA_2_FD_187279 | JGI IMG/M metagenome (GOLD analysis project Ga0207719, IMG submission 187279) | Aerobic enrichment media microbial communities from Eden Landing Ponds, California, USA - A23 P3 (3) (SPAdes) | ecosystem: Environmental > Aquatic > Marine > Unclassified | place... | reverse complement strand
CCGCTGCCACTGAACGGATCAAGAATCAACGGACGTTCACTGTCTTCGTTTCTCTCACTAGTGAACTCCCGTATCACGTAACTCGGGATATGTGGGATGAAGATGGCCGGATGCTTGTGGATCGCGTGGGTCAGGTACGTCGTGTTAGGTATCGTCCTGCCGTCTCCAAGACTGTTCGCCAAGCTCCGGAAATCCATCTCGGGGTATAGTTCCGGTTCACCAAGAAAGTCATAGTCCAGCTCACCGCTCGCCGGAACCTGACCAAGCGGATAACCGATCCGCTTCTCCGGCACCTCGTCCATTCCAGGATTCTTATCTAACTGGAAATCAGGATAGACCGTCTTTCCCTCGCGCACCATCTCCACAGAACCATATTGCTTGTAGACACGTCGTTCAGCCAGATCAGAATCCTCGTTACTCATATAGCCGGATGCTTGGCACGGTTCCTATAATAACTCGGCTATTCGGATTCCTGCACCCTCAGAAATCACTCAGGTTCATTGAAAGACTGCCGTTGACGTTGTCCGGGTTCGCCTCTCTTGGTAGAGAAGTGTGAAGTCTCCCTACCACCTTGGCAACCTCCGGATGAACAGCATACTTGTCTCCCTGCTTCTTCATAATCCCGCCGCCGTAGTTGTCGTTACCATCTGACATTATATTCAACTGCGTCGTCGCGCTGTGCTTATCCAGCAAGTCACTGATATCCGACTTCGACGGGGCTTGCCTCCAGTTAATCGACTGATCTGTGGACGACGGGACGAGATCGGCAGCAGGACCGTACCTGGATAACGCCCGGACGCTCCGGTAAATCGCCATACGGTCTTCACGTCCACTGCTCGTCTCTACATCGTATACATAGTCCTCGAAAGTCTGTCTCGCTCTAGGAAGCACCTCGTCCGCTTCCTGATCAGATTCGGGGAACTGTTGAAGGAAAATCGGCCTTGAGTTAAGATGATAGAACACAACCATGATCGCAACATCCCTTAGATACTGGAGGGCTTCGTCACCTCCGTAGATATCGAAGACATAGCCAGTTCCATGACTTTCCTCGAACGCTTCAGCGAAGTTGACTGTAATCTCGTCTAATTTGTTCTCAATTTCCTCCCGGCTTCCTGTAGCAACGGTGTGCTCGAAGTCGGAAAGCTGCGACTCAAGCTCAGGTGTCTCAAGAATCATGTCCGCCATCATCATCGCGTTGTTCGTCCCGCTATCTAGCAACTCGTACACCTTGTTCTCCCTTTCAGCGATAGTGAAAGCCAGCCACAGGTCGTCGGCACCGATATCATCTATAATCTCGTCAAGAGTATAGACCCGAGCGAAGTCATCGAGAGAACCTGACTGACCAGCGCCCTCCGAGACACCTGTGTAAAGAGTGCTCAGATAGACGTCCCCATACATCCAGGAGAAGTGGAAGTCAATCTCATTTCCGTTGCCAACAGGGATAGTGGCCTCCACCGTCATGTTCTGACGGTCAAAGGTCAAGTCTTGGATAGGCCGATCAGTCACGTAGCCTTGGATATCATCCCGAAACTCGCCCATCAACCGCTTTGCCGTAGTCTGTTGAGGGTCGTCGTCCCAAATCGCAGGCCGTCGATTCTCGTTGAACAGGACGCCAATATGCATATTGATGTCCGAGATGCCGCAGGCATCCATGAACGAGGCAAACGTATAGTGGCTTGAATCCAGGTCGTAGTCATTCTGTACCTCTACAGGGACGTCAACTGTAGCGGAGTTGCTCGCTACCTCTCGAATCACAGCGTAAGGCTTGCGGAAAAGAGAATCACGAGCAGTAGTGCCGCCCGTAACCACGCTGGATCGGTGCTCACCGAACACTAGGGTTCCCTGGTCCTCGAAAACCAACGTGGCGTCAGCCTTCGCATCCTGGAAGTTCTCACGCATATCGAACGTGGTTCCGCTCAAAGCCGACAACGTATCCTCCTCGTCATCAGTCAACGCCGCATCTGTGTAGAACTGCTTCTTCCAGCTGAGGTGTGGCTCCAACAGGTACTGAGCCAAGTTCTTTAGAGTCCTGTCCACGTCAAGCACCTGATTAGGATCTTTTGAAGCTATAACCCGCTCAAAGAAATTACCCTTACTGGCGTCGAAAGACCGGAAGAAATACTCGTTGACCGTGAACAAGCCGCCGTACACCGCCGGCAATCGATCTCCGGGATCAGACTCCGCCAGTTGCTCTGCCCGGAGGATGCCTCCAACACTCTGATTGGTCAACTGATCGCCCTCGTCATCGTCAGCCTGCTTACCGTGTTCTCTGAAAATCGCTAGAGGAAGTTTCATCAGGGTCTTCCCGACCGTGTTCTTCAGGATGAGTTCAGGCTGCTCCAGCTCACTATCTTCAATGAGAGAGATAATCCGTCTATCGTGATACTCCATGCCGCTGCTGCCAGTGCCATATCGTTTAAAAGCTGCTTAGATGCACTGCCTAAACCCGGCGAAGTAGATGGTCCGGCATTGTTCGCGGTGTCGGACGGCTGCAGCTAATCACAGGTCCAGGTTGTTTTTCGGGTATCTTTCGTCTTCGATGAATTCTTTTGCGTCTTCCTCAGAGATCTGGCGAATTCCGATTTGCTGGATTGCTGTACACCCACCGGGACATCCCATCGCTCCCCTGTGTGTTTGATCGGAGTCGGTATCGTAGATCCATTTGGGTTCACCTATACAAAGCGGACAATCGACTTCGATTTTCAGATACATTGCCAGCCCCTCTGTATCGGGGTTTGTGCGGTGTGTGACGGTACCTGCGGTGTCTGATTAGTTTGGTCCTGTTTGGCGAGTGAGTCGAGCATCATCTCTCCTGTGAGTGGCTGGCTAAATAAAACTTGACACTGTAAAGTCTCAATTGATACTATAATATATCAACTGAGGTGCATATCGAAAGTAGCGTATAGTGTCGTGCAGAGTCACAGTTATGAGCCAGGCGGACTGGAAAAACTCGGCCACAGAGCCAGTCCTCCGTCTCCTTGCTGAGTCTGACCTTGCTCTCTCGGCCAAGAGTATCGTGTTCAATCTTGGTCACAAACTCGAACGCCCTCCGTCACGAGCAACAGTCCATCGGGCCCTGTCTGGTGCACTTAATGCCGGGCTTGTCACACAGCCAGAGGGTACACTCTATGCGATTACGGATACCGGTCGAGACTACGTTGCTGGAAATCTGAGTGTGAGCGAGATCGAGGCGACTGAAGACGAAGAACCTCCAACTTAGCGTCGCTATTTTGTTTGGTAATCTTGGGTGACTGTCTACGTCCGACAAGATCCTATAGGATTCTCTATAGACAGTTATCGCATCTCGTCTGACGTAGTTTTAAGCCTACAGGGATGCCTATAGGAACTGCTATAGGATGTCCAATACACTCCGCGCCGCTGCGTTTCTTGACAAAGGAGGAACCGGGAAGACGACCACCGTCGCCCACCTCGGCGTCGCACTGCACGAACTCGGTCACGACGTTCTGCTTATCGATCTCGCCGGAAAACAGGGCGACCTCGCTAAGCACTTCGGGGTGTGGGCCGATTACAAGACTCTCGTCGAAGACGACGATGCGTGGCCCAACATCTCCACGGTCTTCGACGACGCATGGGGAACCATCGCCGAGAAACTCGGTGACGACGCAGTCAGCGATCTCGTCGTGGACACAGATGAAGGACCAGACCTGATCCCGGCCCACCCGGGCTTGGACACGCTTGACGCTGAGTTGGGGAACATCGACGATGCACGTGACCGCTACAGCCGCCTAGAACAGTTCCTCGATGAGTACGTGGATCCGCTTGGCTACGACATCATCCTCATTGACCTCCCCGGGATGACGAACAATGTCTCGTACAACGGGCTATGGGCGGCCAAACACGTCATCACACCTGTCGAAATGGGGCCATTCGAAGCCGAACAGGCTGACGCGCTCCGCCAGGACCTGCAGAAAATTGCCGAGAACTTCGAAGTAGGTATCGAGCTGGCACTGGTCCTCCCGAACAAGGTCGATACCAGGACGAACCTCGCTGAAGAGTACCTCGACGCTTTCACAACAGAGTACCCGGAGGCAATTGCTCCCGAGTACATCCCCTACTCACAGGACATCCGGAACGCCGCTGACGGCGGCGTGACCGCATTCCAGATCGAAGAGCCATCAGCAACGGCCACGCGGGCCCGGGAGGCGTACCTCGATGCCGCCGAGCGACTCATTACCCGCCTCGGAGGTGGGGATGATGTCTGATGACGACGAACTCGCTGCGCTGCGCGAACAGACATCACAGGGGGATCGTATTGACGAAGCGAGCGCTGCGGAGGATCGTCAGAATCTGGTCGAGGACATCGTCGCCGAGTTGGAAGCGATTGAACAGGGCGACCAGCAGAAGACAGTGAGCGTGTGGGACGGACATCTCGCGGCGTTCATCCGCGCGCTCGAAGAGAATCCCGACCGACTGGAGGACGTCGGTCATAGTCTCCAGCAGCGGTTGGGAGTAGACGAATCGGAGGCTGACCGGAGTCAGATCCTCAGGCTTGCGCTCCGCCTCGGCTTCCAGGAGGCAGCGCCAGACGAGTTCGAAGCTGTCCGGGAAGCCGCCCGAGAGCAAGCTACCAAAGGGCTATAGGAAATCCTACAGAGTGACCTATAGGAAAACCTGTAGCGAATGTTGTAGGAAAATCTATAGTTATCTTCACCTGTGGTTACTGGTAGTCCTTCTATTCAACAACGGGCGACTGGATGGTGTTCGAAATGGACTCCTGAATGCGCTCCTTGCGGTGACGAGAGCTCGATATAGCAATTAATGGTTTACGCCCTCTGAAGGCGGTTCATCTGACAGAGACGTGCGCGACATCTTGTATTAACCAACAGACCCCTGGCTGTGTCGGCTCTTGTTGGTTAAATCTAGGAAAAGAACCTGACGATGAGAATGGTGTGGCCCTGTATGGAAGCGTCACGAGGTATCACCCCTTAATCTTGTTTTAGCACAACCCGATAGGTATGGTATGACCGACGACGATACCGGGGTTGACGCGTGGATCGAAGCCACAACGCCTCCCGAAAGACTTCGAGCAATCTCTCAGACGTTGACGGAGCCCCGGTCAGCGGCGTGGATTGCAGACAAATCGTATGTCTCTGAAGACACGGTGCGAAGTCATCTCGAACAACTCGTAGACACGGGTTTGTTGGTGGAACGGGACGGTGACTCGGTTTCGAAGTATAGTCCCAACTACTCGCAAATACGGGCACAGTCGATCGAGAACCTGCTCGATGAGCACAACCGTACTGAGTTAGTCCGTCTTAGGGACGATCTCCGGAACCAGACCAAGCAAATCGAGGGTGAAGAACGGGAACTCTTGGAGTATCGAATTGGTCTGGTTGAAGATGCTATCGAACAAACCAGTTAGTTCAGGCCACTCTCCGGGCATCTTGTCACCGGCCCGGTGGTGCATGGTGATAGCGGGTCTGAATCAGTACTGCTCACTAGTATACGAACGACCAGGGGAACGGCATAGCTAAAGGTACAAACTGTTTTGAGGCACGTGTACGTGGTTTTAAACACTGTTTTCGGGATTCAGAGAGCCTTTAACTGATGTAGACACAAAACAATAAGTGAGTCAAAAGTCATGAGTACTTTCGAAATGGTTGTGTGAGTATGGCACGCGAAATACGGTTCGAGCTCGATGACGAGCAGTTCGAGGAAATGAAAGAAATCAAAGAAGAGCAAGGCCGGACTTGGGCGGGCTTGTTCGTAGCAGGTGTCAGAGAGTTAGAAGGCTCTGGCTCCAACACTGAGCGGCTTGATGGTGTAAAACACGATTGGGATGAAGATCAACGCGTCTTCCCCGAGCCTGGTAATGACCGGGTAGGATCGTTCAAAGCGGGTTGGACCAAGGCCGAGCAGGGAGAAGAGTTCGGTTCAAGAGCACTCGAAGGACTGTCGTGGCACAACCTTGGATGGCGGTTGGGTATGATATTCGACGATACCCCGGGCGAGCTGAAACAGGAACTCTACCAGTGGTGCGTTGAACAGCAGAAGCAGACACAAGAGTAGCACCACCACGCAGATCGTCGTATGAGGCTGATTCCGGCCGGTAAAACCAGTAGAAGTGTCTCAGACACCGGCTACTCGGCTGTAGATTCCGTATGGTATGCGGCCCCGGATTTGAATGAAGTCAGTTCTTCAATCCGGTCCTCAAGCTCTTCGATCTCTTCTTGGAGCTCTTGGACTTCTCCATCACCCTCGTCGCTGGCAGCAAGTCGATCCTTCAGCCCTTGGAGGCGCGTTTCCTTGGTGTCCTCGTCTACCTCGGCCTTCCTGACGTACTCCGTCGTGTCGATCTCGTAGACATCCTCGGCGGAAAGGTCAGTCACGTCAAGGGCGTCATCCACTTTGGATCGATCCACGCTCGTAACTTGCTCGCGGTCGATGCCAGCGGCCTCTAACGCGTTCAGGACGATTTCCTCGTCTTTGAGCGAGCGGTTCCGGCGTGTGGTTCGCTGGACGGACCCGTACTGGCCGCTGACGGGTTGGTCGTGATGGAGACGATCCAAGAGGACGTCGGCGATCTCTTGGCGCAGGTCATTGGCGCTCCGTTGGACATCTGAAAGGAGGGTATAGAGGTTCACCAGCACATCCGTTTCTTGATCGGTCAGGTCGGCTACGTCGTGGCGTTCGAGCGCGTCGGTCAACAGCAGTGTATCACTGTAGACTTGGAGGTCAGGCTCATGACGCTCAGCGTCATCTGTTCCTGACCGTTCGGCGTCAATGACCTGCGACGTGGTCGGGCCATCAGTTTCCCGGATCACACCGTGCTCCTCATCGATTTCGAAGCGAGGGTGGAGCGACCAGACGGCGGGATACGGGTCGGCATCGGGTGGAAGTCGATCGAGGTCGAACGCGTTGTCAGGGGCATCCTGGATGCGGCGGTAGAGGGTTTCGAACTGGTCGCGCTTGAGCGGGCGCTTCTCGTCTCGGTCACGCTCGGTGAACTCGATAATGACGCGGTGTTCCTGCGTGTCCGTGATTCGGAACTCCTTGTGGGAGAGCGGCGTCACAAGCGTTGCATCGGCAGGAAGGTCGTCGGCTTCGTCGAGGAGCGTGTGCCAGCTGACACTGAACGGCATACAGGTACTCGTTGTTCCTTTTTCAAATGTCTACCTCAGGCCAATACCGTATCTGAGGTGAGCGGAGAGTCTACCGGTATCGTTCAGGCGGATAGAACACAACATGGACAGTGCTTCCGAGATTGTACCAGGATTTCGGGAGGATAGATACTTCCAACCCCCATTCCCGGGCGAATTCGAAGAGGTCAAACCACAGGTTGTGCGGTGGTTCTTCGGCATCCAACCGCTCGATATTCCCGGGGTAGACGTGCATCGAGTACAGTACTGGTTCGCCATCGTCAAGCCAGAGTGTAGCATGGTCGCTAGCTGGTGGCTTGTGAGGCGGTCCCTGCGGATCGTCATCAGCTTCCAGCGGTGAGTGCGGACACTCGTCTTCACCGGTGATGAGCCGCCGGATACAGGCCCTTTCGGCGGGCTCATCAAGATCGAATGCATTAACAAACGCGTCACGCTGGAATTCCCCCATGATTGCCCCGAGTGCTCGCCAGATGTCGTCCCACGCCGGGTCGTCTGGCTCGTGGTCGAGGTAGTCGTTAACAGCCTGTTCAAGCTGCTCATATTCTGCCCACCTGCGAGTCGGTCTATTCGGCCCGGGCATCGGTTGGTCGTTATTGCTGTTCATAGTGTGTCGTCAATCGTCAATGAAAAATTTCGGTACGTGTTCGAGATACAACGCCTCTTTCTGTTCGGTCCACTGATTGTATGTTGCCTTTGTTCTTCTTCCTTTATCCCCGCGGAGATAGTCTGTCAAGCTATTCTTTTCTCCGAGTCTATCCTCAAACCAAGTAGTGGACCAGTGCCGCCAATAGTGGGGATTAAGATTGTCATCGTCTCTTTCACCGTACCAGTGTCCCAATTCTTTCGCTCGCTCGATGAATTTCACACACACTGAGTTTCCACTTCGTCTGTTTCCCCAAGCATCTCTGAATAGTGGCTCGTCCGGATTCAGGGGACCAGGCCGCACTGTGAGATACCAAATGAGCGACTCTTTCAATTCGTCGTCTATCGGGATCTTTCTTGTCGTTGTTGTCTTGTTACCGGTGTTCCGTCCCGGATTGGATCTTTCTTTGTCGGCGTGGAACACGATATGATCGGGCCAATGACGAATCTCTGGATCAACCGTCCAGTCACAGCCCGGATGGTCAATGTTCAAATCCCCAATATCCAGGTTAACGACACCTCCTGTGCGTCGCAGTGTCTTCGCTAAAATAACATTTATACACAGCCACATGGGGTGGTCCCAACTCCTAATGACCTCCCTTGCCTCTTTGATGTCAATTATATATGGCGTCCTTGGAGTCGGATTATCGAGAAGATCGTGGTTATCAAGGACGTATCCGACCGGGTCACCATCTACAGATTGTGTGTGGGTTGCACACCATTCATATGCTCTACTGAGACTTCCTGCAGTTCCTTGTTGCGTCTCTGCTCCGTAGTCCTCAGTAAGATATTCATCCAAAAACTCATAGGCAATTTCTTGATCCACATTTCTTGGTTTGAATATCTCTTCGACAGGGACGTCGTCGATATCTAATTTAGTCCATGAACTCTTGTTCTTGTATCCACCTTTCACCGCCAAGAATCGTTCAAACCTTCTAATCCGATCTCGAATAGTTTCTTGAGTGTTCTCTGATGAACTCTTGTGAACGGTGTTAAACCAGTACCACAGCACGCTGCCATCTGGATCTGCCAAGTCGGCACTAATTGACATTCAGCTATTATCTCCCATATCGATGTAGTACCCTTCTTCGAGTGGGTCACGCTCGACTGGACTGGCACTGTCACGCGCGAGTTGGTCTAATTGATTAGCGAGAACGCTTTGGAATTCGTGTGTTGGCTGTTCGAGAATTTCCTTTATATTCTGCGGGTTCTCGGTGAGTCGGTGGAGTAGAACAGCATCAGTCAGGGAGCGTGCAGCTTCTTCAACGTCCTCACTTTGTTTGCTTCCCTCATTTTGATCTTGGTTGTTTGTCCGTGGGTCAAGTGTTGCAACATGAGACTCACCAGCCAACACCATTTTTCGAACATACTCCGATTGGCTGGAGTATGCACCATCATCTTCTTCATTTTCTCCATTGGCATTCTGCTCTATACGTTCCTTCATTTCGGGTGAGAATTTCACTGTGAGTGTGTTCTCTGTCATTGTGTATCACTCAATTAGATTCAATCTTCTTTTGTTGTCCAATTTGACTTGCATTGGTGTATGGCCTTGTTCAGTAAAAAGGCTGGCAAAGTCAGTAATAGATAGAGTTCGTATTCCATTCAGTTAATAAATCGGTGCGAAACACCATTATCTGACTGGAACGTATACCATAACAAATCAAACATGCGGTACGGCATGGGGGCATCTGTTCCAAATATATAATATACTTCCCCGTGTTCCAGAGGATTCATTGTTACACTCACCCCAAACCTAATAGAGTCTAACCAAGTCTAATTCAACCCCACTGCATTATCTTTTTACCATCCGGTTACATATGCACTGATAATGGCAGCCAAATCTGAAAGCGCAGGTGTAGTAAAAATCTCAGAGGATGGTGTTGTCGTCATCCCTGTTGAAGTCCGGGAGGTATTGGACATCAAAAACAAAGAAGCATTCATTCGAATCGGCGACATTTCGGTCGCTGAAGTAATCGATGACGAAGACGACGGAGGTGAGTCGTAGAGCTGACGCTGTGTGCGGCGGGGAACCAGGGGCGTGCCTGCGCCCCTAGAACTGGACTTGCCTGTTGGGCCGGGCTTGTCCGTATACGGTTCTTCGTTTTCGAGCGCTTTAGGATTTTCGTCCGAAGCGACTCGCTGCATCCTGCGCAACCAGTCAACCCCGTACAATACCCACTGCAGGCACTCTGTGAGCATGCATCCCGCCTCGATGAACGGCCCATAGCAATTTCTGACAGTCGGGAGCGCTCCATGTGCTCGGCTTCAGGAGGTGTTCCAGCGTGAAACATCTCACCGCTGAGCAACTGCAGCACGTCCTCGATGCAATCGGTGGCAGTGCGGTTCGTGGCGACATCGAGACGGAGCTGTCTACTCGGGATCTAGTGAACGATCCTGTCGCTGCCGTTCAGCACGCAATCGACCGCGGGATCCTTGTTGAAGATGGTGCCTGCACATGGGGTCCAGTGTACACTGTTGCAGCCGACAGTGAACACAGTGAATCCAGGATATCAGCCGACAAGAACCCCGAGGAAGCCGGATCTGGCACCACAAACCCCACCCCTGACGACGATACAAACCGTTCCAACTCGACCAGGGGCACGGATTCACCGAATTACCGTGAGCTGTATCTCACTGCTCACGAGAAAACCGACAATGATCGACCGTGGATCCCACACGAGACGATCCGGCAAGTCTTCACTGACTACGGCTTCGGCGACATCGTCGAGGTTCTGAAACATACCAACGAGTGGATCGTGTGGACACCGGAGAGTCGTGCGACACCGCTGTATGCTTACTCTCCCGATATTGCAGGCGACACCGGTCGTGAACGCGAGCGAATCGCCGAGCTGCTCGCTGACGCCGGGGCAGGGACAGAGCGGTTCATCAATGTTCTCGATGGTCAGAAAGCGAGTTTCGATACCGGAAACTTCCGCGAACCCGACGACTCAGAAATTCATGGGAACTACGGTGTCAAAGGAGGTCGCGGCGGCGATGCAGACGGACACTGGCTCATCGACATCGACGTGGACGACTACGACGCGGCCAAGCAGAGTAACGAACGCGTTGAGGAACTCCGAGACGACGGCACACTTGCCGTCGCCAGTGCCCACACCACTACCGAGCGACCGGGACACCTCTATGTTCTCGTTCAGGGTGACCCTCGCCAAGTCGTCCGTGAAGTCCTCGGCCGTGAGGTCGATAATCCGGTCGCCTCCTTCGGCGAAATCCGTCTCGACGAGCAGTACGTTCTCGGTCCCGGGTCGGAAATTGTGTGTGCGTGCGACCGATGCACAGCTGAAGACGCCCCCGATCACCTCGGATGCTATGAAATCGCAAATGAGCGTCCGCCCATCGTGTGGTCTGAAGAAGACTTCCGCGAGTTCCTGAAAGCTGATCCGGCAATCACCCAAGCCGAGACATCACACGACACCGGCACCGGAGACATCGAAGAAGGGAGAGGGAACGCTTCGTCAGTCAACATGAACGACGATGCGGGCGACCGCTTGTCGTTTGCAAAAACCGTCGATGACTACGTTGCTTCAGCACTTCAAGACGCGAGGAATCCAGATGACAGATCCCAAGCCGACGCTGCCCTCGCGCGTGCTGTCGCACCGTGGGTCGGATATCATGAAAACGATATCAGGAACATCCTCGATCAGCACGGCACCGGAAAATGGGCTGAGCGCACCGACCAGAGTTACCGAGGCTCCATATTAAATTACGCTACAAGTCGGGGTGTTGATTCGTACGATACTGTTCCCTATTGGGCCGTTGTCGAGTATGCCGTAGCTGAGGGTATCGTCGATACTGCTGACCTGGTGTACCGTGACAGTGAGACCGGTGACGTCGTCGAGGATCACCACGACCACGACCGTGATGTGTACCGTGCTCTTCCCGGCCGGGAAGCCTATGAGACGACTCTGAAGCGAATCGAAGATGCAGGTGTTGAACACGGGCGGGAGATCGGTGACACTCCGGGGCACATTGATTTCTCACCTGATCCGCTGGAACTCGATGTTGTTTACGAGCCGCGTGATGCCTGGCGTGCAGCCGGACAGATCACCCCGGACGACGTCGCTCCCGAACTCGGCCTCCCGACCACAGACGACAAGGAAGCCTGGCTTTGCCCGGTTACTGACGACCGGATCCGTGACGTGGTTCGCGCCGTAGCGATTGCCGACGGTGATGCCGACAATCGCCGCGAGGCAAGCGATCTCGATGGCCGTGCGTACTTCGATCACTACAATACTGCACGCACACGGTACGGTGCGCCGCTTCCCGTCTATATTGATGCCGAGCGGGTCGTAGACGACTTGAAGGCCACCCGCGCCGCCGTTGAGAACCTCAAGTGCTGGCATATCCTCGACAATCTGGAAAGCGAGATCACTGTCGACAATCCAACGTGGGAGCCCGCAATCGCAAAACTCGATCCAACGTGGGAGGACTCTGAGAGCGGTGAACGAATCATTGCTCTTGACTCCGGATCCTTCTGGTGTGCCAAACACGACCAGGTGATAGACCCGTTCCGCGTCGTTGCACTGGAGCAAGGACTCATCGACGAGGAAGACGCGTACCCGTCTGGAGACACCTATCTCGATACGTACGAAATCGCCAGAACAGCATACGACGCCCCGTTACCTCGCGTCACCTGGATTGACAGCGACCGATCACCTGACGCTGATCACGAAGTCGTGCTCCCGCCGGCAGAGGATCTCCTCGGTGAATTCACCACAGACCGCGAAAGCCTCGACGCCGCCCGTGATGATAACGAAGAACTGTATCGTGAACTTGCCCGCGACCGTAGCAGCGCTGACTTACTGACAACGCTTCCAGCGCTCGGGAAGAGTACCAGTGCTGTCAAAGCCGCCGCCACCACTCCGACACTACTGCTCTCGCCCCGCCGCGAGCTACAACAGGAATACGTCAACAAAGCCAACGAGCACGGTGTGACCTCGTATGTTCTCCCTGTGTTTGCTGAACCGTGGGAGGGCATTTCCGAGGAGGCAGCCCTCGAAGCCCTCGGGATCGTTCGGGAAGATGGTCTCGATGTGCTCCGGGAGCGAAACGAGCTGATCGACCGGCTTGAAATGGAGACGGATCCTGGTGACCCCGGTGCAGACACTGTCATCCTCGACCGTGCAACGTGTGACACTGCTGCTGGCGAACACGGTGACGCATGGGCGCTCGTTGTCTCTGTCGCTCACCGACTTGGTCTCGCTCCGCAAACGATTCACGAAAACGGTGAGCATCTCTTTGGTGAGGATCTACCGTGTTGCAATCACGACGAAGACGAGGAAGAGCACGACCACCAGGAGAACCCCGACTGTCCCTATCAAGCCGCATGGAACCGTGTCGCCGACCCCGACCGCCCGGTTGACCTGTTAATCGGATCACGCGTCCACGGCCATGTCGAAAGTGCCCGTACCTGGTACAGTCGCTCGGAAAATGATGCCGTCACGACCGACCCTCGGAACGTCGTCATCGACGAGTTCCCCGGCGACGATTTCGGCAACGAATGGGGCGACAACGCATCACAGGTGGCTACCTGGCTCGCTGAGACACTCGTCGCCGACATCGAGGACGAAACTGACGCACAGCGTCGGGCTGACGAACTTGCATCCTCGTGGGTGTGGGACTGGCTGTCCGGTGATGCCAGCGAAGGCGACTGTCCATTAACTCCCCTTCACGCACGTGTGTCCGTCGCCGAAACGCTGGTTCCACTGTATGAACAACTCGATAGTCTCCGCAGCAAGAACCAGACCCCTGCGATTGAGGCACTCCTCGACGCTGTCCGTTGTGGTGAGCTTGGCAGTGCCGAAGATCTTGTCACGCTCGTCGAAGCGGTCTCGGATGACATAGGGACTCTTGACCTCGGGGAAGAGGTCACTAAATCCGTCAACGAGCGGCTTTCCTCGCTACTCGATACACTCAGTGGAATAACTGGATCAGTCACACGCCTGCCGAATAGTGCTGATCCGGCTGTCGGCGAGAAACTTCTCCAGTTTGTCGAAGACGCATTCGAACCACTTCGACACGGTGTGAACCCTGACGATATCGACGCGTACCATGCTGCTGCTACCACCGCCTGTACTGTACTGGAGGGCGGTCGTGACGCCGTCCGCGAACTTGTTGTTCGAGCACGGCATCCCTATGCTCATCCCGATGCGAGCCTTCTGCTGGCCGGGATGGTTGCTGACGAGAAAGACACGACTGTTGTTGAGCTCACTCACTACGGGTTTGACCCTGACCGGGAGCGAACTCGTGTCACCCGTGTTGAGTTCGACGGTGCAACCATCCTGTGGGATCGGAACGGGGCCGGCGCATACGTGCTCGATCCACCTACATTCAGATCCCATGGTCGCAGTTGCTCGGTCGTCGGTCTTGACGCGACGGGGCGTGAGCGGTTATGGAACCTGGCAATTGGGGAGGACATGGGTGTCCGAGATATTCACGACACTCCAGAGGCCCGCAAACAATTCCTGCGTAACGTACTGAACGTTCAGCTTGTCTGCACCGACCAAACCCACGTGAACACCTACAGTGGGTCTCCCGCAGGCAAGAACTTCGACGACGACGAAGAACTCGTTCGCGCCATTGCCGATGAGTACGGCGGGGGGCAACTCCGTCAGGACACGCTCTCGGCCGCGACCAAGCCTGGACTCATCACCACTCGCAAAGTATTGGATGCAGAAGGAGACCGGTTCAACGAACACGTCGGGGAGACGGCCAACTATTGGGACGTCACCGGATCGAACGCTCTCAGTCAGCATAATATCGGCATCGTCCTCGGTGCACCGCACACAGGACACGCTGTCGTCGAACGGTGGGCAGCCCTCTCAGGTGAAGAGATCGACACGGAAGGACACGGACTCAACTTAGATTACAATAGCGAGCTCGCTAACACGTTCCTCAAGTACATTCGTGAAGACCAGGTGATGCAGGCGGTACTCCGCTTCGGCCGTGACGAAGAGGGTGCCCTCGTGTTTGCTCACACCGCAGCGCTCCGTGACGATCTTCCGGTCGAGGGCGACGGTGTCGTGGCTACTGCCTACTCTCGTGCCGGGAAAGCTGTCCGAAACGCGCTTCTTCCATATCTCAAATCCGGTGCTGAATTCACCGTCTCTGACATCGCATCAGAAGTGTCTCATTCACGCCGGTCAGTGCAGCGGAAACTCGCCGAATTCGATCGACTCGGATACATCGACCGCATAGTTGGCGGCGGCGGACGTACGAACGTTTTTGAAGCGATTGACGATCCTGGTGTCGGGCACGTTGAACTACCCGAAGACTTGGGCGGGGACGAACAACCGAGTGACCACGACAAAACGTGTATTAGTTACAAATATACGGGGACTGTCGGGGTTCGAAAAGATGAACGGGGGGTGATTAGTGATATTGACGCTTCAGCCCCAACCTTGCCAGGTATGGAGGCTGCCCCGGTTGCAGATACTGACCCTCCACCCGGCTAAAGACCGGGTCAGGCCTGTGTAACAAGCTCAGGTCAGCAGAAACATCTGCAGCGCGGATTAATCGAGCAAAAAAGGTGTCGCGTTCTAAGTATATAAAACGGCGTGAGCCGATAGTGACGGCCGGTAATGTCTGTTCACTCTAATCCAGTAGACAGGCCGTCAGAAGATGTAACGAACACTTGTGACAACATCTACACACTACGAACAGTGATTGAAAATCCTCTTCCTCGCATACTACCAATTCAATCCGCCGACAACCGGTATCGACCGCCTGGTGAACAAATTCAACTACATCATCGCATCAGTCACGTTTTTCAAGCTCATCGTCTCTTCAGGCTTCTACAAGTACAAAGAGAAATACGCAGCAGAGTCATCTCTCTAACCGTGCTGAGAGATAGTGGTCTGACTCAGTTTGGTTTCAATCGTGTCTCTGTACTCCTCCTCCACCTCGTAACCCACAGCTTCCCGGCCAGTATCCACTGCCGCCCTCAAAGCAGTCCCGCTTCCACAGAACGGGTCCAACACAGTATCTCCTTTAAATGAAAACATCCGGATACACCGGTACGGTAGTTCATACGGGAACTTCGCCGGGTGATCATCGTTGGCATCGACACCGTCGAACTGCCAGGTAGGATCTGTCCACTCTCTCCATTCCTCCTTCGTCACCTTCGACTCGTCCTTGACCTCTTTGCCCGGTAGCTCCCTCGTCGAATAATACTCTTCGCTAACCCATTTCCTGAATACGAGGAGATTCTCGTAGCTCCCGGCGAAGTACAGATTCGTAGGATGCGGGTAGCTGCCAAAGACTGTCCCGCTATTACCGAACCTCTTCTTGCACCACCTCACCGTTTCCATATAGTCAAGACCGAGCTGCTCCAGAAATAGAGTCATCTCCTGTGTCAAAGGGAGACGCTGAAACCGCTCATGATTATCCACTGTGGTATAAGGATCCATCAGGTTGAGGCACAGCTTCCCATCAGGCTTGAGAACCCGAAAGCACTCCTCCAGAACAGACTTCAAACCCTCTTTGTACTCCTCGTATGACTCTCTGTTCTCTAAGTTCTCCTCGCGGCTGCCGTAATTTTTCTCTTGGTAGTAAGGTGGCGAAGTGACGATTGTCTGTACGCTTTCATCCTTTAGCTCACTCATGCTCTCTGACGACGTGAAATGGACATCGTACTCAGGCATTGAATCCATTCATCATATGGATAATGGAACCACTTAACTCTAGCCATTCACCATATACTGAAAGGGTATATTCACTGAAACACTCTAATTTAGCACGATTTCTCGACCTCACAACCTTTCCAGACCAATCCGATCAATCCTATAGAAAACTGTTTGCATCGGGCGGGTCAAATCTGGCATAATGAAAGATGCCGCTCAAGACGCCTTAGCGTCCGATGTCAATATCGCAAATATAGTAGCTTCAGGAAAATTCGATGTTGAACTTGATCTGGCCGAAGTTGCTGAAGATCTACCCAAACTCCAATGGATCGAAGAAGCTGAACACAGCAGGCGAAGTGGAAACCGGCTTCTCGTCCACTTTCCACAAGGAGACACGTTGGGTATTATCGCACCGAGCGGAGTCTACGTATTCACAGGCGTAGATTCATATGAAGGACTCGAATACGCCAAAAACAATCTTCTCTCGGCACTCTCAGAATTAGGGATTATCTCCGGAACAGACCCGGGCTCGGACGAAGTCGCTGACTCTTTCGAGGTACAGAACGTCGTCTGCACAGCAGAACTCAACGCCGAAGAAGGTCTGAACCTGAACGAGTTAGCTATAGGCTTAGGCTTAGAAAAAACCGAGTACGAACCCGAACAGTTTCCAGGCCTGATCTATAGGCCGGATACCAGTAGCTGCACCATCCTTGTATTTGGCTCGGGTAAAGTAGTGATCACAGGGGTAGATGACGAAGAAATCGCTCAAATCGATCTCCACCGATTCCAGGATGAACTGTCGGCTCTGATAGACTAACCTCTTCACGATATACGGCGGTGTTCAACGCTTTAATGTCGTGTAGGAGTGAACGACCACATAATGGGCCGTGACAGAGATGAAGAAACTGGAAGATATACGACCCAATACCACGAGGAAGACTTCTTAGAGGCGTTGGAAGAGGAGGATTTTCTATCCACTGACGATGTGGCCAAAAAGGTAGGGTGTACGCAGAATCTTGCCTACCGGCGACTCAAAGAACTCGAAGAGGATGGAGAAGTCGAAAGCAAAGAGGTCGGGCGGTTCCTGGCCTGGCAGAAAGCCGACTGACTTACTCGCCACGCGGCTTCTGCAGTACGACCATCCACTCACACTCGATCACGCCGCCCTCGTGATTCCTGTCCTGGAACAAGTCCCTATTCGTGATTTCATCCCACATCGAACCCACTAACCGGAACCCATCTTCTTCGTCCAGATTGCCTCCGTGACCCTCAAACTTCCCAAGGTTCTGAGCAATATCAGCTACGAACTTATGACTGTGAATCAGTTCTTCACAGATCGTGTTCTCCCCGATTAGGAAGAAGAAGTACCCTCCAGGCTTCAAATGCTCGTACGTACGGGATAAAGCCTGGAGCATATCTTCGGCGAAGAACTTCCAAGTAATGTATCCTCTCTTCTCCGCGGAATTATAGTCCGTTCCGTGAACCTTCTCAATTGACTCGTCAAGGTACGGAAGCCGTGTCTCCTCAAACTCGTCGTCACTTCCCTTCCATACACTTTGGAGAGTCGCAGGAAGCTCTTCCTCCACACCCTTCATCGAAACAGAAGTAGTACCGATGATGGACTTCTTCAGCTGGTCTGCATCGAACATCTCGTCCTCACTGAGAAGGTCGTGAATCCAGAACAATCTCAGCTTCGTACCCCGGTAGTAGTTCATCGCACTGATGTAAGGCGGAGACGTGACAGCCAAGTCCACCTCACCTAGATACTCATTGACTCGGAAATCCCGAGCGTCGTCCAACCTGATATCAACTTGGGCACGGTGAGCCCGATTCTCCTCAAGCGAAACCTCGTTTTCGTCACCTTCTCCAAACCCTGAAAGGGTAGCTTGCTCCGAAGCCGTAATTCGGTCCGTCCCGTAAATATCATCCCATAACTCCGTCAGCTTCCGTCGAGACTCAGAAAGCTCCTTTTCATGAGCCGCAATCACGTCCGGCGGATGCTCTCCTTCAGAAATCTTCTCACGCATCTTCTTCGACTTATAAGCTTTCGATACTCCAGGGTCAGCATTAGAAACTTCAAATACGGTGTTCGCCACCATCAAGACTAGCCAGCGGTAAATACGGCTTCTCAGATTGTCTTCATCAAGATCTGAGTTCCTGAAAGCTTCCAGCTCCTGACTATTGAGATGTGACTCAACGTCTATCTCCTCAAGCTGGAGATCGTCAACCACCTGTCGGATCCGTGTAAGATCTCTAATCGCCTCTTCTTCAAACCAGTGGGTCTTTCCAGTCCGGTCCAAGAACTCAACGTCATAGCTCTCGTACAGCTTCTCATCAGTTGCTCTCAGTTCCGATACAAACGTCTCCTCAACGTACTCCAGCAGAGAAGGCGGTACAGGGGACGTAGAGACTTCACTGACGAGACGTGATAGAGGGTTAATCTCGATACCGAGGTAGTCACGGCCGTTCACCTTTGCCTCTAACCCGGTAGTACCGCTGCCACTGAACGGATCAAGAATCAACGGACGTTCACTGTCTTCGTTTCTCTCACTAGTGAACTCCCGTATCACGTAACTCGGGATATGTGGGATGAAGATGGCCGGATGCTTGTGGATCGCGT
>Ga0207719_100560_pt1 | contig 19090 bp, 19 predicted proteins | sample A23P1SouthBayCA_2_FD_187279 | JGI IMG/M metagenome (GOLD analysis project Ga0207719, IMG submission 187279) | Aerobic enrichment media microbial communities from Eden Landing Ponds, California, USA - A23 P3 (3) (SPAdes) | ecosystem: Environmental > Aquatic > Marine > Unclassified | place... | reverse complement strand
CCCGCCGATGGCATGTTCCGACGAGGCGTTCGCGGAGGCGGTCCTCGACGCCGCGGCGGACGCCCAGGACGGCGACCCGGCGGGCGTCGTCAAGCCCCACGCGACCGACGCGGGACGGCTGGCCGGGGCCGGGACCGCCTGCGTCGTCTGTGGCCCGGGCGAACGGGGGGAGGCCCACACCGACACCGAGAGCGTCTCGATCGACGCGCTGGAGCGGAGTTACCGGATCTACCGCGCCGCCGCCGAGACCTGGCCCCGGTGAGAACGGATCCGGTCCCCTGTCGTCGCCGTCCGGTGATCACCGCTGTCGTGTCTCGCCGTCGCGTCCGTTTCGGAGCCCCGGGGAGCCCCGTTTCTCAACGCTTTTTGCCGTTCCCCACGAGCACGCGTACATGAGCGAGGACTTCGACCGCGAGGCCGAGAAGGAGCGGCTTCGCGAGAAGCTAGAGGGCGACCAGGAGCGCCGGGAGGCGACCGAGCACATGAGCGACCTCCTCCTGAAAGGGGCGACGATGACCAACCGCCACTGCGACGCGTGTGGCGACCCCGTCTTCCGGTACGACGGCCAGGAGTTCTGCCCGACGTGCGGGGAGACGGTCGACGAGGACGGGAACGCCGACGTCGACGCCGACGCGTCCGCGGAGGGCGCGACGACCGACGATGGCGGGACGGCGTCCGGGGCCGCCGCCTCCGAAACCGGGGAGGCGAGCGCCGGCGAGCGGACCGGGGAGGAGGCGGACACGAGCGCCAGCGGCGAGGAGGCCGGGGCGGCCGGGGAAGCCCCCGACTGGAACGCGGGCGGGATCGACGCCGGCCCGTCCCCGGAGCGGGGCGATCCGTCCAGGGCGCGGATGGGAACCCGACGGGACCAGGCACCGTCGGCGCCCGCTGCCGGACGGGACCCGGCGCCGGAACGCTCCCCACGGGCGGACGACCTCGGCGAGGCCCGGGCCTCGCTCGTACGGACCCTGGCGGACCTCGCGGCGCGCGCCGAGCGCGCGGAGGACGTCCGCCGGACCCGGGACCTGCTCGCGGCCGCCCGCGAGGCCGCCGAGGCGATCGCCGCGCTGGATCGGGCCGGCCGGTAACACTTAATCCCGGCGCGTTCCACGGACGGACATGGACATCCTCGCGCCGATCGACGGCTCCGACCCGAGCGAGCGCGCGCTCCGTTTCGCGGCTGAACTCGCCCGCCGGTTCGAGTGCTCGTTGCACGTCGTCCACATCACCGACAGCGAGACCGACGCGACCGACCGGATCATCGAGCGCGCCGGGGAGATCCTCCGGGAGGAGGGGATCGACGAGGTCCCCGAGATCTCGATCGACGTCGGCCTCGGCTTCCGCAGCGCCGACCAGGTCGGCCGGGACATCGTCGCGATGGTCCGGTCGGAGGGGTACGACCACGTCGTGATGGGCCACCACGGCACCGGAATGATCGACCGGGCCATCCTCGGCAGCGCCGCCAAGACGGTCGTCGACGCCAACGACGTCCCGGTGACGATCGTTCCCTAGCCCCCACCTTTTTATTGCGGGCGGGTCGCTTCGCTCCCCGCCCGATAAAAACGTGGGCGAAAAACCGCGTCGCGCTCCCTGCGGTCGCGCTCGCGACCGCTCGCTCCCGTCGGTCGCTCGCGGCGAACCGCCTCGCTTCGCTCGGCGGACGCTCACCGCCCGCCATCGCCCCCTGTGTCTCCCCCGACCCCCCCGCCGCCTACGACCCCTCCGCCAGCGCCCCGAACGAGTCGACCGGGATCACGGAGTAGTCCACGGTGAGCGTGTCCTGGGTGGCGCGGATCTTCCCGACGAACGCCGAGATGTCCTCCAGGTTGCCCTCCAGCACGAACAGCTCCATGCAGTAACCGTTGCCGACGTGGCTGTGGACGTTCGAGGCGACGAGGTGCTCGTGGTCGTGGCGTAGCCCCATCATGCGTTCCTCGACGTTCGTGGTCTCGTAGTTGAACAGGACCGTCACGACGCCCATGAGGTCCCGATCCTCTAACTTGCGGTCCTCGAACTCCCCGAGCAGGTTGCGCGCCGCCTCGCGCATCACCTCGCTCCGTCCGGTGTAGCCGTGTTCCTCGGCGAAGCCGTCGATCCGATCCAGAAGCTCGTCGGGCATCGAGACGCTGACTACGGTCATCGCTAGTAACCCAGGCGCCGGGAGTTATTAAGGGGTGTCGCAGGCGGACTACGTCCGTGCCCTGCTCTCGGCCTCGTAGAGGTCCCGCTTGGAGTAGACGTACGCGAGGATGGCGAGGCCGATGACGAGGCTGATGACGTCCGTCTGGATCACGTCGATGAGGGCGCTCAGCCCGCCGATGATCAGGTACAGCGCCCAGGCCCAGTACTCCAGTTTCCAGAGCCCGTAGTACAGGACGAGGCGGATCGCCGCCAGCGTGATCGCGACGATCCCGAACAGGCCGAGTTCCCCGCCCGCTCCGGGTGCTAGCCCGGATCCGACGGCCCCGAGCAGGGCGAGTCCCCCGAGCAGGTTGAGTACGCTGAACAACCCCCCGATCACGCAGATCACCTTGATTCCCAGTGGCGTTCCTCCGACGCCCCCCGGCGCTCGCCTCGTCGTCGACATGGTACGGTTGCTACCGGGAGAACCGATAAAGCCACTGGTGGAAGAACGCCCCCGGCTACGCCGACCGCGCCCGGAACTCGCCGTGTCGCACGCCGAGGGCGACGCAGATCAGGCCGAAGACGATCATCGAGGGCGCGACCATCATCAGAATCGTGTCGTTCGCCATCTCGACCGGCGAGGCAAGCAGCCCGCCGACGCCGATCACGATCAGTGCGACGAAGAGCGCCGCCGTCCGCGTCAGGTCGAAGTCCATACCGGCGGTTGGGACGGGGGGAGAATAAACACGACGGCTCGGCGCGCGCCGCGAACGTTACTCCGGCGCGTACTCGCTGCCGATCACTTCCCGCATCCGCTCGGCGGTCACCTCGCCGACGCCCTCCGCCTCCATCAGGTCCTCCTTCGTCGCGGTCATCACCGCCTCGACGGTCCGGAACTCAGAAAGGAGCGACCGCGCCGTCACGGGCCCCACCTCGGCGATCGAGGCGACGACGTACTCCTGCTGTTCGGGGAGTGTCTTGGCCCCCTTCTCGCCGTGGACGCTCACCTCCCGGTCGCCCTCCGATTGCTCGCGCTCCGCCAGCACCGCGAGCATGTCCGCGGTGTCCCCCTCCCCGTCGGTCCTGAGGACGCTCGCGTCGAAGTCCACGGCCAGCGAGGCGAGCGCCCCTCGTATCGCGTTTGGGTGGACGTTGCGCTCCTCGTAGAGGTCGCCCTCGCCCTCGACGATCACGACGGGGCGGGCGTAGTGGGAGGCCATCTCCCCGACCTGCTCGAACATCGACCGGTCGCCGCCGACGAGGGTGTCGAGGAAGTCCGAGACCGATTTTCGCTCGACGACGACCCGATCCGAGCAGACGTAGTCCCCGACTTCGAGCGTCTCCAGGCGCACGTCGATCCCCTCGCGTTTCGAGAGGTCCCGGGCGATCGCGGAGTCGAGTTCGCGCTGGTCGGCGACGATCTCGACCGTCTCCCCCTCCCCGCCCGCCGTCGCGGCGACCGTGTCGTCGACGTCCTCGTCCCCTGCTCCGCCGTTCGACCGTCCCGCGAAGTCCGCGAGCCCGCGCTGGCCGTCGCCGCCGTCCGCATCGACCTCGGTGGCCGCCTCGCCGCTCGCGTCGGTGGCCGTCCCGTCGCTTCCCCCCGCGGTTGCCCCGCCGTCGGCGGTCGCCACGCCGTCCCCAGCGCTCGCCGATCCGGGTCCGGCCCCGGGACCGGGGCCGGCGCCCTCGAACTCGCCGAGGCCGCGCTGGTCGAGTTCGCGCTCGATGTCCTCGGCGGCGCCCTTGAGCTGGCGGAGTTCCTCCTCCATCTCGTTCTCGCGGCGCCGGGAGATCCAGAAGTACGCCTCGTCGCGGGTGTCCTCCGCGAGCAGGACGACGACCCGCCCGCGGGCCTGCCGGCCGGTCCGGCCCTTGCGCTGGATCGACCGGATCGCGGTCGGGACGGGTTCGTAGAAGAGGACGAGGTCGACTTCCGGAACGTCCAGCCCTTCCTCCGCCACTGACGTGGAGACCAGCACCGAAAAGTCGCCGGCGCGGAACCGCTCCAGGACGTCCTGCTGTTCGGTCTGGGTCATCCCCTCCGAGCCCTCCCGGTCGGCCTGCCCGACGAACTTCCGGGTCGCGAAGTGCTCGCCCAGGAACTCCGTCAGCGTCTCCGCGGTGTCCCGCGATTCGGTGAACACGATCACCCGCTCGCCGCCCTCGATCCCCAGCGTCTCCGCGAGCAGCATGCGCGCCTGCCGGAACTTCGGATGCAGGTCGTCGTACTCGCGGGCGCGGCGCATCGCCCCTTTCACTTTCGGCTCGGAGACGAACCGCTGGTCGGCCTTCGACGCCCCCGAGGAGCGGGCGGCGTTTTGCTGGCGCTCGAAGTACCGCCGCAGGGACTCCACGCTCTGGGTCTCGACGTACGTGACGGCGGTCTTCAGCTTCCGAATCTCGGCGTGGACCGACATCCCCTGGTACCCCTCCGACTGGCCGTCGTCGATGAGTTCCTGCAGCCGCCCGCGGATCTCCTGGAGGTCGCCTTCCGAGAGGTCCGGGCTCGACTTCCGCGTCACGCCAAGCTCCCGGAGATCGTCGAGGCGGTCCTCGATCACCTCGTTGAGGGCGTCCCGGATCTCGATCACCGCCTCGGGCAACTCGACGCGCTTCCACTCGACGTCGGTGCCGTGGGCGTACTCGGCGACGTCGGCGTCCTCCTCGGTCATCACCTCGACGTCGGCGATACCGAGGTTCTCACACACCGAAAGGATCGCCTCCTCGTCGCCTCCGGGCGAGGCGGACAGCCCGGTGACGAGGGGGTCCGCCGCGTCCTCGTGGTAGCGCTCGGCGATGTAGGTGTAGGCGTAGTCGCCGGTGGCGCGGTGGCACTCGTCGAAGGTGAGGTGGGTGACCTCCCGAAGCGAGATCCGGCCGCCGATGAGGTCGTTCTCGATCACCTGGGGTGTGGCGATCACGACCGTCGCGTCCTCCCAGAGCGCGGCCCGGTCGTCGGGACTGACCTCGCCGGTGAACACGACGACCTCCGACTCGGGGATCGACAGGGCCTCCCGGTAGAAGGCGGCGTGTTGCTGGACGAGGGGTTTGGTGGGCGCGAGAAGCAGGGCCCGTCCGCCCGCCTCGTGGAGCCGGTGGGCCGTGACGAGCAGGCTCACGGAGGTCTTGCCCAGCCCGGTCGGCAGGGTCACCAGGGTGTGACCCCGCCGGGCGCTCCCGGCGAGTTCGCGCTGGTACCGGCGGTCCTCGATCAGCCCGGGTTCGAGCAGGGGGTGTGAGACGTGTCCGTCCTCCTGCGTGCTCATGTACTCCCGGATTCGCCGGCAACGCGGTTAAGGGTTCGCGTGGCGCGGTGAAAGTGATCGCGCGCGGTCGTCCCCCGGAGATCGCCCCCGGGAAGCGGCCGTCACTCGACGATGACGTAGCCCTTCATGCCGGCGAACACGTGGGGCTCACAGAAGTAGGCCCACTCGCCCGCGCTGTCGAAGGTGTGCTCGAAGGTCGTGTTCGGGTCGCCGACGGCGGCCCCGCTGTCGAAGGTGCCGTCCTCGGCGACCACGTTGTGAACGCCGCCCTGCCACTCCCAGGTGACCGTGGTTCCCGTGCTGATCCGGATGGCCGCGGGCTCGAAGATCAGCTGTCCATCGGCCCCGACCCCGACGGTGACGGAACCGCTCCCGGTCTCGTCGACGATCGTCCCGTCGTAGTTGGGGGTGTTGCTCAGGTACTCGTCGGGTCCCGGGATCGGCGTCGGCGTGGGGGTGTCGGTCGGCGTCCCCATCGTCGTCGTGGTCGCCGGCGCCGTCGTGGTCGTGTTCCCCGGTGCCGTCGTGGTCCCCGGGGGCGGCGAGGGCGATACGGGCTCCTGATCCTCCGTCTCCGTCGCCGTCTCGGTCGGTGTTCCGTCGTCCCCGCCACAGCCGGCGAGCGATCCCACGAGAGCCACCGCGCCGAGACGCCTGACGAACTGCCGTCGCGAATCGTCGAGTCGCATGACGCCCGCCACTATCCGAGATAGACAGTTAAGCCTCTCGAATCGGCTCTCCCGGCGAACCGCGGTTCGCGGGGTGGACAGACCGGCACGAGGCGAGAACGGTCAGTATCACTCCTCGACGATGACGTACCCCTTCATCCCGAAGCTCCGGTGGGGACTACAATAGTACGGATGCCTGCCGGCGTTCTCGAAGGTGTACTCGAAGGTCCCGCTCGTCTGTGTGGCGCCGCTGTCGAAGGTGCCGTCCTCCGCGACGACGTTGTGTCCGCCGCCCTGGCCGGTCCACTCCCAGGTGATCGTCGTCCCCGTGCTGATCCGGATGGCCGGCGGGGAAAACCGGAAGCCGTCACCGGTTCCGACGTCGACCGTGACCGAACTCTTCCCGGTCTCGTCGGCGATCGTCCCGTCGTAGTTGGACACGTACTCCAGGTACTCGTCGGGTCCCGGGATGGGCGTCGCAGTCGGCGACTCCGTCGGCGTCCCCATCGTCGTCGTGGTGGGCGCTTCCGTCACCGTCGTGGTCGTGTTCCCCGGCGCCGTGGTTGTCCCGGGCGCCGTCGTGCTCTCGGGCGGCGACGGCGACTCGGGCTCCGGTTCCTCCGTCGCCGTCTCGGTCGGCGTTCCGTCGTCCCCGCCACAGCCAGCGAGCGAGCCCACGAGCGCCACCGCGCCGATCCGTTTGAGGTACGTCCGTCGCGAACGATCGAATCGCATCGCCTCCGGATATCGGGGAGAGACAGTTAAGCCTCCCGAATCGGGCACCCCCGAACGGGGCGGTCCCGTCACGTCCCGGCGCCCGCCATTCCGACCCGGAGAGGAACACTCTTGACGGAGAGTGCAAAAACCCTACGTATGGCTCGCCTGTTCCCGTCGCGCCCGGATGGCTCGACGGACCCCGACTCGGATCCCCGCGTCATCGGCCTCGACAGCGAGGACGCGGACGACCTGCTTGCCGCCATGTCCTCCGAGACTGCGCGGACCCTGCTGTCCTCGCTGCACGAGGCGCCGGCGACGCCGTCGGAGCTCGCCGACCGGGTCGACACGTCGCTCCAGAACGCGCAGTACCACCTGGGGAACCTGGAGGACGCGGGGGCGATCGAGGTCGTCGACACCGTCTACTCAGAGAAGGGCCGCGAGATGAACGTGTACGCCCCCGCCGACAGTCCCCTGGTCGTCGTCGCCGGCGACGACGAGTCCACCGGGCTCCGGGCCGCGCTCGCGAGCCTGCTCGCCGGCGTGGGCCTGCTCGGCGTCCTCGGAGGAGTCATAAACGCCGTCTCGGGCCACGGGTTTCTGGGCACCGATCCCGGAACCCCTGGCGGGAACGGGGGCGGTGGCGACCCCTCCGGGAGCGTGGGGATCATGCAGGAGGCGACGGCAACGGCGACCTCGACCCCGACGCCAGCGCCCGGCGGTCTCGGCCCGATCGACCCCGCCGCGCCCGGCACGCTCTTTTTCATCGGCGGGCTGACGGTGCTGGTCGTCGGGTTTCTGGCGGTGAACCTCCGGCGGTGAAGGTAAAACGGACGTTTGAGTCTACGGTACGCCTTTTTATCCCCGTCTCGTATCCACGAGTGCGGCCGCAATGGCCGCCCCCCTCCCCCCCCCACCGTTCGTCCGTGCCGACCCGCGGTTCCCGCGACCTTCCCCCATCCGCGCTCCCGTCGCGGGGCAGCCCTCCCTTTTGGTCCCCCCGATCGCCCGCCAGGACCGCGTGGCGTCGCGTCCGGGTAGGCAGCGACCACAGTCAGAGCCGAGCGGCGTCGAGTTCCGCCCCCTCCGCATCGCGGAGTCGCACGACGAGATCCCCGTCCGTCGCGGTCAGTTCCGCGTGGGCCGCGGGGTTCCCCCGGGGGTCGGCGTGGCTCCCCGGGTTCAGGAGCGTGACCCCGCCGGCCTCGACGATCGTCGGCCGATGGCTGTGCCCGAAGACGACGAGGTCGGCCGCCTCCGCCCGCCCGAGCAGGGAGAGCGCCGTCTCGCCGTGCTCGTGGCCGTGGACGACGATGATCCTGGCGTCGCCGTACGCGAAGACGCGCTTGGCGGGGAGGCGCTCGCGCAGGGTCGGCCCGTCGCGGTTTCCATGCACTGCCTCGATCCGGCTGGCGTCGGCACGAAACGCCTCGTACACGTCCGGCGTCGTGAAGTCACCGGCGTGGACGAGCCGGTCGGCCTCCAAGACTGCCTCGCGTGTCCGCCCCGTGAGGCCGTGACCCTCCTCGCGATGGGTGTCCGACAGGATCGCTATCACGCCCCCCCGTCCGTTCCCGGCCACCCTGAGTCCGTCGGTGTCGGTCGCTCGTTCGTTCGGGCTCGGTGTATCGCGGCGGTCCCCTCGTCCCGTAAGGGAACAGACTAAGTGGCATCCGGATCGGGTAACGGGTAGATGGCGTCGAGCAAATCGGTCGTGATCGCGGCACTGTTCGCGAACGGTGCTATCGCGGTCCTGAAGTTCATCGGGTTTCTCCTCACGGGGAGTCCGTCGATGTTGTCGGAGACGTACCACTCGATCTCCGACACCGGCAACCAGGTGTTCCTCCTGATCGGCATCCGGTACAGCACGAAAGACCGGAATCGCGAGCACCCCTTCGGGTACGGGAAAGCCCAATTCTTCTATAGCTTCCTCGTGTCGGTGCTCCTGTTCGGGATCGCCGGATGGGAATCGGCCAAGCACGGCGTCAACGCGATCAGGGACCCCCATCCTCCCGAGATGAACACCGCGACGATCCCGCTCGTGGACGTCACGATCGACGCCGTCCTCGTCAACTACGTGGTCCTGATCGGCGCGATAATCTTCGAGGCCTACGCGTTCAAGAAGGCCTACGCGAACCTCTCCCGGCAGATCGAGGAGAACGACTGGTCGGGGTTCAGGGAAGCGTTCCGCAAGACCAGCGACGTGACCGTCCTCACGGCGTTCACCGAGGACACGATCGCCGGCGTGGGCGCCGGGATCGCCCTGTTCGGCGTGTTTCTCACCCGCGAGACGGGGGACCCGATCTACGACGCCGTCGGAGCGCTTCTGATCGGGCTGATGCTGATGGGATTCGCCCTGGCGCTGGCCTGGGAGAACAAACGGCTCCTCCTCGGCGAGAGCATCCCGAAGGACGACGAACGGGTGCTCCGCGACATCATCCAGCGTCGGGAGAACGTCGTCGAAATCATGGACTTCCGGACGCTGTTTTTCGGCACCGAACGGATCATCGTCAGTGCGGACATCGCGTTCGCGAAGGACCTGGACATCGACGGGATCGACGACGAGATCACCGCCATCGAGGACGAACTCATGGAGGCGAACGACGGGATCAAGAAGGTGTACATCGAGCCGGAGTGATCCCGTCGCCAGTGCTTACCGGGAAGAGACTACAACAGTCACTACGAGTCATCGATCGGTCGCGGACTTCTCATCGAACGCTCGCTGGTGGATTCTCGCGCGCCCACGCCCCGGCGTGAAAAACGGCAAGTAACTTCCAGGTTAGTCGATCGTTTTTGTGCCTCCGGTTCGTACGGGTACTCGATGCACACCGAGGAGTTCGACTTCGACGTAGCGGTCGTCGGCGGGGGCCCCGCCGGCCTCACGGCGGCGCTGTACACGACGCGCCTGGGGCTCGACACGGTCGTCGTCGACCGGGGCGGCGGCCGCGCCGCGATGATGACCGACACGCACAACGTGATCGGGGTCCGGGAGGACGTGACGGGCAACGAGTTCCTCGCGACCGCCCGCGAGCAGGTCGAGGAGTACGGCGGCGAGGTCCGTCGGGGGTTCGTCGAGGACGTCGCACCGATCGACGCCGACGACCCCGGGGCGGGCTTTCGCCTCGACACCGCCGACGGCGACCTCCTCGCGCGGCGGGTCGTCCTCGCCACCGGATTTTCGGACGCCCGCCCGGACCCGCCGCTGCCCCGGACCGGGAAGGGCCTGCACTGGTGTCTCCACTGTGACGCCTACATGTTCGTCGACGAGCCGGTGTTCGTGATGGGGACGGGCGAGGCGGCCGCCCACGTCGCGATGATCATGCTCAACTTCACCGACGAGGTAGACCTGCTCACCCGCGGGGAAGAGCCCGGGTGGAGCGAGGGGACCGCCGAACAGCTGGCCGCCCACCCCGTCGACGTGATCGACACGGAGATCACGGGCATGAACAAGACGGAGGACGGCTGGCTCGCGTCCTACGAGTTCGCGGACGGCGCTATCCGGGAGTACCGGGGCGGGTTCCCGATGCTCGGCTCGGAGTACAACGCGGCGCTCGTGGAATCGCTCGGTCTGGAGCGCAACGACGACGGCACCGTCGCCGTCGACGACGACGGCGAGACCTCCGTTCCGGGGGTGTACGCCGTTGGCGACCTCACGCCGGGCCACAACCAGATCCCCGTCGCGATGGGCGAGGGCGCCGACGCCGGCATCGCGATCCACACGGACCTCCGGGCGTTCCCGCGGTCGAGCGAGGAGATCGAGGCCGAGGGGCCGGTCGATCCGGAGGAAGTGCCCGCGCTCTCCCCGGACCTCCTCGCGACCGCGATCGCCCACGACGGCCACGCCGGCGGCCCCCGGACCGGCGAGGCGGCCCCGACCGGGACGACCGCCGACGACTGACCGACAACTGACGACCGCCGACGAGAGCCCGTCGCCCCCGCCGACGACCCGAACTGTTTAGGCGGATCGCGCGCCCAACGGCGACCATGTCCTTCTTCGAGCGGCTCCGCGAGCGGATCGAGGCCGCAGACAGCGTCGTCTCGGTCGGTCTCGACCCCGACCCGGACCGCCTGCCCGAGCACCTCCAGGATCACGAACTGCCCCGGTGGGCGTTCAACCGCCGGATCATCGACGCCACCCACGACCACGCCGCCGCCTACAAGCCGAACGCCGCCTTCTACGAGGACCCCGACGGCTGGCGCGCCTTGGAGGAGACCGTCGCGTACGCACACGGCAAGGACGTCCCCGTCGTGCTGGACGGCAAACGGGCTGACATCGGCAACACGGCCCGCCAGTACGCCGAAATCTTAGAGCGCGTCGACGCGATCACGACCCACCCCTACATGGGCGAGGACTCGCTACAGCCGTTCCTCGATTCGGAGGGTGGCGTCTTCGTCCTCTGTCGCACCTCGAACCCGGGCGGTGCCGACCTCCAGGACCTGGAACTCGCCTCCGGCGAGGCCATCTACGAGCGCGTCGCGGACCTCGCGAGCGCGTGGAACGAGCGCGGGAACGTCGGCCTCGTGGTCGGTGCGACGGCGCCAGCCGAACTCGAGGCGATCCGGGAGCGCGTGCCGGACCTTCCCTTCCTCGTTCCCGGCGTCGGCGCCCAGGGCGGGGACGCGAGGGCGGCCGTGGAGTACGGCCTCGCCGACGGCGTGGGCCTCGTCAACTCCTCGCGGGGGATCATCTTCGCCGGGGAGGGCACCGGCGAGGAGTTCGCGCGGGCGGCCGGCGAGGCGGCGAAGCGGCTGAAGCGCCGGCTGAACGAGTATCGATAGGACGGCGCGCCGCGGCGCTCGCCGACACCGGACACATCACATCATCCGGCCGCCGCCCGTCCGCGCGCACTCGACACAGAACCCCGACTCCCGGTCGTAGTGGGTCCGGCAGACGAGGGCGCCACAGGCCCCACACTGGAACTCCGCCTCGGCGGACTCACACACCTGGCACACGTCGGAGACGCTCATACCTCCGCTGGGGCCGCGATCGGTAAAACGCTGTCCCGGGTGTAGGCACGGTCGAAATGTATTTGGGGCGCCTCTGGCTGGGTTGAAGCATGGACGAGCGCACCGTCGCCCGGATCGAGGGCTGGGACCGCCGGACGATCGGCGACGGCCGGGTCGGGCTGTCGCGCCTCGCCGACGGCGAGTTCTCCGGCGCCGTCGAGGCCCGCGGTGCGTGGCTGTTCATGCTCAACGGCCGGGTCGTCGGGACGAGCGGGACCTCCGTCGAGTCGATCGGCGTCCGCGAGTCGCTGACGGCGTACACGGCTCCCCACCCCTCGCTCCCGCTCGTGTTCGCGATGCGGGACCGCGGCGGCGAGATCCAGGGCCGGTACTTCACCGACGACACGCCGCTCGCGGAGGTCCACGACACGCTCTCCTCGGGGAGTTTCACCGGGTACGTCGATCTCTCGGAGAACGTCCACAGCGGGGACTACTACGTGGTCTACTACGGGGGACGCGCCCTGTTCGCCGCCTTTGTCGGCGCCGCCGGCCGCCTCGTGACCGACGACGAGGCCTTCGAACGCGCGAAAGACGAGGTCGGCATCTACGAGGTCCGGTCGGTCGACCTGGACGTCCGCGACGTCCCCGATCCCCCCGAGGACGCGACTGGCGAAGCCGGCGGGGCCGGCGGTTCGAGTACCGTCGGAACGTCGGGGGCGGCTGCTGGCGGCACCGCGGGAACGGCCGACGCCGGGGTTGCGGATCCCGAGTCGGGGCTGCGCGATCCGGACCCCGACGCCGCGCTCGGCGGGTCGGACGCCGAGGACGAGGCCGGTGACCGGGACGAACCGGGCGTCGAAGGCGAGGACGACGATGGGGACGGACCGTCGCCGGACGCCGACGAGGATGTCGGACCGGCTGACGCGTCCGCGACGGGCGCGAACGCGTCGGGCGGCGGGGTGACCCCCCGCGAGGACGTGACCCCCGGGAGCGACGACCCGTCTCCGGAGGCACCGGCGGAAACCCGGGGGACGACGGCCGACACGGCCGGGAACGGGCGGCCGGACGACTCCGAGAGCACGCTCGCGGGCGGTGTGCTCGACGAGGACGGCGACGGCGGATCCGGCCTGCTCGATCCCGGGGGGATGCTCGACGATAGCGGCGACGACGACGGGGCGGCGTGGGAGGACGGACGGACGGTCCCGGCGCTGGATCCGGACCGGACCGGCGTTCCGACGGACGGGGCGACGACGGGGTCGGAGACTGGTGGGCCGGAAGAGGACCCGTCGCGTTCGGGGTCGCCGTCGGGCGCCACGGAGGCGGCCGGTTCGGGGCGGCGGATCGCCGAACTCGAAGCCGAGATCGAGGACCTCCGCGAGCGCGTCCGCTCGCTGAACGGGGAGCGCGACCGCCTCGCGGCGGAACGCGACCAGGCGGTAGCCGAACGCGACCGGCTCCAGGCCCGTCTCGACGACCTCGACGCCGGCGACGGCGCGGAGACGGACGTGTCCCCCGGGGCGGCGCTCGCGAACACCGACCTGTTCGTCCGGTACGACTCGAAGGGCAAGCCGACGCTCGCCGACGTCCACGACGGCGACGCGAGCGCCGAGGCCGTCGCGGCCAACCGCAGGCTGGAGGCCCACACCCGGATCGAGGCCGACGACCCGACCGTCGAGGGGGAGCCCCTCGAGTCGTTCCTGTCCGGGACGCTCCCCTACCGCTTCGTCGCGTGGCTCACCGCCGAGTTGGCAGTCGAGATCCGCGAGACGGGAAACGAGTCGGCGCTCGGTGATCTCTACGGCGCCCTCCCCGAGATCGACCGGGCCGAGTTCGACGCGACGGTTACGGTCACCGACGCGGACGGCGGGGAACGGAGCGTCTCGTTCGACGTCGTCCTCCGGGACCAGATGGACCAGCCGCTTCTCGTTGCTGACATCGACGAGGGGAGAGATCCGACCGACGGGCGGCTGATGTCGGACCTGCTGGACCGAGCCGAGGTGGTCGCGAAGGCGGCGGACTCCCTGGCGGGGGCCGTCCTCGTCACGTCGAGTTTCTTCCACAGCGAGGTCCACGAGGCGGTAAAGGACGCGACGGAGACGGGACTCCTCGACCGCGGATCGAAAGCGAGCTTCGTGAAGACCTCACGGACGGGCGGGTACCACGTCGGGCTGGTCGAGGCCCGGAGCGAGCAGTTCCACGTCAGCCGGCCCGACCTCTAGGCTTCGACTTCGAGGTCCTCGATTTTCATCTCCTCGAGCTGGTCGACGATCGTGTCGACCTTGGCGTCGAGGTCGTCGACGAACGCCTGTGTCGATTCGGTCGTGATCGCGCCCTGGCTGGAGGGCTCGATGAGGTTCTCCTCCTCCAGCACTCGCAGGGAGTACCGGACCTTGTGGTGGGGGTACCCCGTCTCGTTCGACATCTTCACGATCCCGATCGGCTCGTTCTCGATCACCATCCGCAGGACCTGCAGATGGCGCTCTAGCATGTCGACTTCCTTTTCGAGGCGGTCTATCATGGCACGTGTTAACTTGTGAGCCCAGGTTTTAAGTGTTGTCCTCCAGCCCGGACGGATCGATCCCCCGACACCCGCTGTTTTCCCTCGCGAGTCGGTGCGCGTCTCCGGGGACGACGGTGGTCACGCGTGACCCGATCGCACGTTCGCCCCGTGACAACCCCTGTATATCAATGTACTGGTGGCGGCCTGCATATATCAACGTGCCGGCGGCGTGGCGACGGCGGGCCGTCGCGCCCACCGGGGAGACCGTAACCCGTTTACCCCCCCACCGACAATTCGGGCGCGGATGACTGTCACCATCGTCGGCTCGCAACTCGGCGACGAGGGAAAGGGGGGAATCGTGGATCGCTTCGGCGACGCGGCCGACGTCGTCGTCCGGTACCAGGGTGGCGACAACGCCGGCCACACGGTCGTCCACGGCGGCGAGGAGTACAAGCTCTCCCTCGTGCCGAGCGGCGCGATCCGGGGTACCGTCGGCGTTCTCGGAAACGGCTGTGTGATCAACCCCCGGACGCTGTTCGAGGAGATCGACGCGCTCCGGGAACGCGGCCTCGACCCCGACGTCCGGCTGGCCCGGCGCGCGCACGTCATCCTGCCGTACCACCGCGTTCTCGACGGCATCGAGGAGGACGCGAAAAGCGCCACCGACCTGGAGGCCGCCACGACGGGACGGGGGATCGGTCCGGCCTACGAGGACAAGGCCGGGCGCCGGGGGGTCCGGGTCGGCGACCTGCTCGATCCGGGGACCCTCCGGACTCGTCTGGAGTACGTCGTCCCCCAGAAGCGCGCCCTCGCGGAGGAGGTGTTCGGGATCGAGACGGACGAGGCCTTCGACGTCGAGGCGCTGTACGACGAGTACCGCGCGTTCGGCGAGCGCCTGGCGCGGGAGGAGATGACGGTCAACGCCGGGGAGTTCCTCGCGGAGCGCATCGACGCCGGCGCGAACGTGATGTTCGAGGGCGCACAGGGCACCGGGATCGACATCGACCACGGCGTCTACCCCTACGTCACCTCCTCGAACCCCACGGCCGGGGGCGCCTGCACCGGCACCGGGCTCGGGCCGGCCACGATCGGCGACGGCGAGGTCATCGGCGTGATCAAGGCGTACCTCTCGCGGGTCGGGACCGGCCCCCTGCCGACCGAACTGGGCGGCGTCGCCGGCCAGACCCCCGGGTACGAGGACGGGGATGGCGACGCCGGGGGCGAATCCGGCGGCGCCGTCGATCGCGACGCCGAGGACCTGGCGGCCTACATCCGCGAGGAGGGCGGGGAGTACGGCACGGTCACGGGACGGCCCCGCCGGGTCGGCTGGCTCGACCTCCCCATGCTGCGCCACGCCGCCCGGGCGAGCGGCTTCTCGGGGATCGCGATCAACCACCTCGACACGCTGGCCGGGCTGGACGCCGTGAAGGTCGCCCACTCCTACACGCTCGGCGGCGAGGAGCGCCTGGCGATGCCCGCGACGACGGAACGCTGGGGGCAGTGTGAGCCCAACTACCGGACCTTCGAGGGCTGGCCGGACGCCGACTGGGCGGCCGTCGTCGCCGACGGGTACGACGCGCTCCCGGAAAACGCCCGGGCGTACGTCGAGTACGTCGAGGGCGAACTCGGCGTGCCCGCGGTCGCGCTCGGTGTCGGTCCCGGGCGCGAGGAGACGATCGTCCGGGCGGAGCCGTTCGGCGACGGGACGTGATCGGCGCCGCCCGACCCTGACAGGACACTCCCCGCGTCGCCCCCGGGCAGCACCATTAAGACGTCGGGGTCACAAACGCGGGTATGGATCGCGGGATCTTCTACCAGCTCGGCCGGCTGTCCCGCAAGGGCACCGTCGAGACGATGGTCACCGTGGGGATCGCGCTGGTCGTCCTCGCCGCCATCCTGCTCGCGCTTCCCGCGCTGGACGCGACGGCCATCGCCGGCCTGCTCGTGCTCGCGCTCGCGCTGGTGACGGTCTGGCAGTCCGTCGAGATCGTCGACGCCTACGAGAAGCGCGCGCTCACGGTGTTCGGCGAGTTCCGCGGGCTGCTCGGTCCCGGTATCAGCTTCGTCCCGCCCTTCGTCTCCCGAACGTACATCTTCGACATGCGGACCCAGACGATGGACGTGCCCCGCCAGGAGGCGATCACCCAGGACAACTCGCCGGTGGTCGCCGACGCCGTCGTCTACATCAAGGTGATGGACGCCGAGAAGGCGTTCCTCGAGGTCGAGGACTACAAGACGGCCGTCTCGAACCTCGCCCAGACGACGCTCCGTGCCGTGCTGGGCGACATGGAACTGGACGACACGCTCAGCAAGCGCGGGCAGATCAACGCCCGGATCCGCGAGGAACTCGACGAGCCCACCGACGAGTGGGGGATCCGCGTCGAGAGCGTGGAGGTCCGGGAGGTGACCCCCTCGAAGGACGTCAAACAGGCGATGGAACAGCAGACCTCGGCGGAGCGCAAGCGCCGCGCGATGATCCTCGAAGCCCAGGGCGAACGCCGGAGTGCGATCGAGAAAGCCGAGGGCGACAAGCGGTCGAACATCATCCGCGCCCAGGGGGAGAAGCAATCACAGATCCTCGAAGCCCAGGGTGACGCCATCTCGACGGTGTTGCGAGCCAGGTCGGCCGAATCCATGGGCGAGCGCGCGGTGATCGACAAGGGCATGGAGACGCTGGAGTCGATCGGCCAGGGCGAGTCGACGACGTTCGTGTTGCCCCAGGAACTGTCCTCGCTGGTGGGCCGGTACGGCAAACACCTCACTGGCTCCGACGTCCAATCGGACGGCGAGAGCCTAGAGAGCCTGGAGTTCGACGCCGAGACGGCGGAACTCCTCGGGCTGGACGACATCGAGTCGATCGTCGAGGGGCTGGACGCCATCGGTGGGGACGACCTCGCGACGGCAGACGTCGAGAGTTCCATGCCCGGCGCCGGCGAGGATATCCCCGAGATCGAGTCGGAGGGCAACGTCCCGGAGGTCGAGCTCAACGACGCTGAACTCGGGGACGTAGAGAAGAACTAGTGCCCGTCGCGGGCCCCGCACAACCTTTTTGACGCCCGCGTTCGTGACCCGATACCATGCCCGACCGACCGTCGAGACGGTCCTTCGTGCTCGGGGTGGGCGCCGTGACGTCCGTGCTGGCCGGCTGTGCCGGCCTCTCCGGGGACGGGTCGACCCCGACCGGCGACGGGACCCGGACCGACGATTCCACTCCGACCGACGGTCCGACGCCGACCGACGATCCCATACAGGACAGCGACGGCGACGGGGTGATCGACAGCGAGGACTACGCGCCCCGGGACCCGGACGTCCAGGAGAAGTCCGACCTGACGTCCACCGAGACGGGGACCGATCCCGGGCCGTCGAGTACGGACACCCCGGAACGGACGTCGACACCCGGTGGGGCGGCCGACGCCTGGACGGAGACGGCAGTCACGAGACTGGCCGCCGCCGACGGCGAACCGGACGAGAACTTCGGCAGTTCCGTCGCCGTCTTCGGGAACCTCGCCCTCGTCGGCGCCCCGGGTGACGAGGCGCCCGGCGACGGTAACGACAACCCCTCGGACGCGCCGCCGAACGGGTCGGCGTACGCCTTCTCCCGGGTCGACGGGGAGTGGACACAGCAGGCCAAACTCCGCCTCGACAGCGGCAACGGGGGGCGGGCGTTCGGCGTCTCGGTCGCGTTCGACGGCCTCACGGGCCTCGTCGGGGACCCGGGGTTCGACGAGTTCAACCAGTCAGCCGGGTCGGTCCACGCCTTCTCCCGGGTCGGCGGGGAGTGGACGCGGACGGCGGAGTTGCTCCCGGATGCCGACCTCCAGCGCGACCCCGACTTCGGCTGGTCGGTCGCACTCGACGGCGACACGGCTGTCGTCGGCGCCCCCGACCAGGACAACGAACGGGGGTCGCGCGCCGGGACGGCCTACGTCTTCTCGCGGGCGGGCGACGACTGGATCCGGGAGGCGGCGCTGGTCGCGAACGACGGCGACGACGACGACGCGTTCGGCTGGTCGGTCGCGGTCGAGGGCGACACCGCCCTCGTCGGGGCGATGCGGGACGAACACCCGAACGGCGAGAACGCCGGATCGGCGTACGTGTTCTCGCGCTCGAACGGGTCCTGGAGCCAGCAGGCCAAGCTCGTCCCCGACGACGGGGACGCCGACGACGAGTTCGGCCGGTCGGTCGCCCTCGACGGGGACAGGGCCGTCGTCGGGGCGTCGCAGGACGAGGATCCCAACGGCGCGGGCGCCGGCTCGGCGTACGTGTTCGCCCGGACCGACGGCGGGTGGTCCCGGGAGTCGAAGCTCGTCGATCCGGAGGGGATTCCGGGGGCCGCCTTCGGGCGGTCGGTCGCCGCAGCCGAGGGGACCGCGTTCGTCGGGGCGTACGCGGACGACCGGTTCGGCGAGACGGCCGGGTCCGCCCACGCGTTCTCGAGGCCCGACGGGGAGTGGGGCCGGGCGGCCAGGCTGGCTCCCGGGGAGAGCGACGCCGGCGACCGGTTCGGGTGGTCGATCGACGCTAGCGGCCGGACCGCGATCGTCGGAGCCGACCACGACGAGGACCCCAACGGCGACAGGGCGGGCGCGGCGTACGTGATCGAGGCCGGGGCAAACGCGCAGTAATCGGCCGGCGTCGTCGTCCCCGCCTCGGTACTCCCGGGCCCCGCCTCAGAACTCCCCCGGCTCCGGAACCACGCCGTCCTCCTCGCCGCCCCCCAGGTCGAACTCCTCGCGCAGGTCGTAGATCCGATCCCTGATGTCGGCCGCGAGTTCGAACTCCAGGTTGCCCGCGGCCTCCTCCATGCGCGCCTCGAGTTCCTCGATCCGGCGGGCGGCGTCGTCGGCGTCCCCGGGGCCCTCCCCGCC
>Ga0207719_100557_pt1 | contig 19399 bp, 19 predicted proteins | sample A23P1SouthBayCA_2_FD_187279 | JGI IMG/M metagenome (GOLD analysis project Ga0207719, IMG submission 187279) | Aerobic enrichment media microbial communities from Eden Landing Ponds, California, USA - A23 P3 (3) (SPAdes) | ecosystem: Environmental > Aquatic > Marine > Unclassified | place... | reverse complement strand
GCGTCCCCTCGTCGACCCAGTCGCCGTCGTGGTCGCCGTACACGCCCGTGGAGGAGGTGTACACGAGGCGCTCGGGGGGGTCGTCCCGGGCGCCGAAGGCCCCGATCGCGGTCCGGAGCCCCCCGACGTACACCTCGCGGGCCGCGTCGGCGCCACGACCGCCGGAACTCGCGGCGAAGACGAGGGCGTCGACGTCGGGGACCGCCGCCAGGCTCGCGGCGTCGGTCACGTCGGCCTTGACCGCCTCGAAGTCCGCCTCCCGGATCGCGTCGAGTCCCGCTTCGGAGCGCCGGACGCCGATCGGCTCGTGGCCCGCCTCCACGAGCTGGCGCCCGAGTTCGAGCCCGACGTAGCCACACCCGAGGATCGCGACGCGCATCAGCGGATCACCGTCGTGTGTCGAGTTCGACCCGGAGCGCGGCGTACTCCCGGAGGCGCATCGGGTACCGACCCTCGATTTTCGCCTGGGCCTCCTTGGGGTCGAGATCCGTGTTCATGCCCGCCACGAGGCGCTCGATATCGGTGACCGCGCTCGACATCGCGAGCAGGAGTTCGTCCCGGGCGTCGGCGAGGATGGCGTCGGCGTCCCGCCCGTCCGTGAGCGCGAGGATCGCGGCGACCTCGGAGGTGTGCATGGCCGCGACGGTTTCGACGTCGCCGTCCGCGACGGTCTCGACGACGTCGCGATCAAGTCCCGTTTCCTCGGTGGCCGCTGCCGGCCCCACCTCCTCGACGATGACCTGCAGTTCCGCCGCGTAGCGTTTCGTCGCCTCCTCCGTCGAGGCGGCGTCGACGTTCCGGAACATCACAGGGCCTCCGCGTAGGCGTCCAGCGCCTCATCGATGTCCTCTTCGGTGTGGTGATAACAGACGAACTGCGCTTCCATCTGGTTCGCGGTCAGGAGGACTCCCTGCTCGCGCATCGCCGGGCGGAAGAGGCGGTCCCAGCGCTCGGCGGCGGCGGCGTCGACGTCCGCTCCCGTCTTCGGGCAGGCGTGGTAGCGCGAACACCCCGAAGACTGGGCACATCCCCCTGCGCAGGGGCCGTCCTGGGGATCGGCGCGGGTCCGGGTGAAGATCGTCTTGAAGACGCTGTCGGTGCCGACGACGGTGTACCCCGGCGCCTGGTCGGCGACGATGTCACGGATGCCCGACCGCAGTTTCTCTCCGAGGGCGTTCACGTGCTCGTAGACGTCGTTCTCGGCGGCGAAGCGAAGCGTCTCCAGGCCGGCGGCCATCGTGACCGGATGCCCCGAGAAGGTCCCCGACTGGAACACGTCCCCCGAGGGCGTGAAGGATTCGATGATCTCCGCGCGCCCGCCGATGGCGCCGACGGGAAACCCCCCGCCGACGATCTTGCCGAACGTCGTCACGTCGGGCTTGACGCCGAACTTGCCCTGGGCACAGGAGAGCCCCCCCACGCGGAAGCCGGTGATCACCTCGTCGAAGAGCAGGAGTGCGCCGTGGTCGTCACAGAGGTCCCGCAGGGTGTCGTGGTACCCCTCGACGGGCATCACGACCCCGGTGTTGCCGAGCATCGGCTCGGTCAGGACGGCCGCGATCTCGTCGCCGTGCTCCTCGAACACCGCCCCGATCGCCTCCTCGTCGTTGAACGGGACCGGGATGGTGTGTTTCGCGAACGCGTGGGGAATCCCGGGCGTGCTCGGCTCCGGGTGCTCGGGGTCGCCCTCGACGAGCGTGGACTCCTGGGCGCCGTGGTATCCGCCCTGCATGACGACGATCTTCTCCCGGCCGGTGTAGCCCCGGGCCAGCCGGACCGCCGACACCGTGGCCTCGGTGCCGGAGTTGACGAAGCGGATCATCTCCACGGAGGGGACGTGCCGTACCACGAACTCCGCGAGTTCGACCTCGACTTCGGTGGGCATCCCGTACATCGGCCCCTCCGAGAGGGCTGACTGCACCCGTGCCCGGACTGGTTCGGGGAGGTCGTGGCCGAACAGCAGGGGACCGTACCCCATCACGAAATCGAGGTAGCGGTTGCCGTCGGCGTCGATCACGTGGCCGCCGTCGCCCCGTTCGACGAAGGCGGGGTAGGGCTGGACGGCCCGCACGGAGGAGTTGACCCCACCCGGAAGCACCGAGAGGGCGCGGTCGTACAGCTCGCGCGACCGGTCGTGGTTCATACCGCCGGGTTCGGGGCGGTCCGGGATATGCCTGACGAGACCCGGTCAGCCGGCGTCGGTCAGCGTGATCCGCTGGGGAACCTCCGACCGGATGCGGAGCACCATCTCGCCGTCGTCGAGGCGCTTCGATTCGATCGCCTCTAGGTCATCGCGCGTCGCGAGACGCACGTCCGCGAGCGTTCGGATGCCAGCGCCGGCGAGCGCGTCGATTTTCGCCGTACCGAGTCCGGACACGTCTTCAAGTCGGTCCGGGTTCGGCTCTTTCAAACCATGCGAGGAGTCCCAGAACTGTCGACCAGTGGCCCAATACAAGGCCATCTTCCAGATCGCGCAGTCCTCGACGGGGTAGTGCTGGTCCTCCATGATGAGTTGCTTGTCGTTGATGCTGTCGAGGTACTTCAGATAGGGTTTCGCGAGCGCGCGCCGGCCATTTATGTTACCCCTCGCCGAAGACGGCGCCATGTCGCTGCGCCTGCCCGAGGAGATCGTCGTCGAGGAGGTCCTGCCCACCCTCCGGGTCCTCCTCGCGCGGGACCTCGCCGACCGCGGGCTCACCCAGGAGGAGATCGCGGGCCACCTCGGGGTCACGCAGGCCGCCGTCTCGACGTACGTCGCCGGCGACCCGGACGTCGAGCCCCGCATAGCGGAGCATCCCCGGACGACCGAGACCGTCGAGCGCGTCGCGACGGGGCTCGCCTCGGGGTCGATGGACGGCTACGACGCGCTCGCGGCGGTGCTCGACCTGGTGCGCGCGTTCGAGGACCGGGGGCCGATCTGTGAACTCCACGAGGAGGCGATGCCCGCCCTGCGCGGGCTGGGCTGTGATCTCTGCGTCCGGGGGACCGACGAGGCGGTGCGCGCCGAGCGCGAGGCGCTGGCGAGCGTCCGCCGGGGGGCGCGCGTCCTCGCGACGGCGCCCGGCGTGGCGGGGTTCGTCCCGAACGTCGGCAGCAACGTCGGCACCGCCCTCCCCGGTGCCGAGAGCGCCGCCGACGTGGCGGCGATCCCGGGGCGGATCTACGCCATCGGCGGCCGCGTCGAGGTGCCCGCCAATCCCGAGTTCGGCGCCTCGGAACACGTCGCGACGGTCGTCCTCGCGGCGACGGCCGCCGCCCCCGACCTGCGGGGCGCCGTGAACCTCGCGACCGACGACGACCTGCTGTCGGCGGCCCGCGACCGGGGGATCGACCCCCTCGAATTCGACGCCAGTTACGAGGACCGCGGCGAGCGCCTCCGGGAACGGTTCGAAGCGCGCGGCGCCGTTCCGAGCGTGCTCTTTCACCGCGGCGCCTTCGGCATCGAGCCGATCACCTACCTTCTGGGGGAGACGGGCGTCGAGGCGGCGGAACTCGGAGTGGACCTGATCGAGGCCGTGCGGCGGTAACCCGTTCGCGACCATCACCGATTTGTACGCCTCGGTGATACCCACGGACATGACCGAGCCACGACGCGCCGCGCCGGTCTCGAAACCGGTCGCGCTGACGATCGCGGGCAGCGACTCCGGAGGGGGCGCCGGGATCCAGGCCGACCTCAAGACGATGGAGGCCGTCGGCGCCTTCGGGACGAGCGCGATCACGAGCCTCACGGCACAGAACACCACGGGCGTCGCGTCCACCCACCTCGTTCCCCCCGAAGAGGTCCGGGCACAGATCGACGCCGTGACCGCTGACTTCGACGTGCGGGCCGTCAAGACCGGGATGCTCGCGGTCGAGCCGATCGTCGATCTCGTCGCGGGACGGGCGGCCGAGACTGACGCGCCGGTCGTCGTCGACCCCGTGATGGTGGCGGCCTCCGGGGATCGCCTGCTCGACCCCGACGCGGAGGACGCCTACGAGGACCTGGTCGCCGAGGCCGCCCTCGTGACGCCCAACGCCGACGAAACGGCGGTGCTGACGGGGATCGAGATCGAGGACGAGACGACGGCCCGCGAGGCCGGCGAGGAACTCCTCGATATGGGCGCCCGGGCGGCGCTCCTCAAGGGCGGCCACGTTCCCGGGAAGGCGGTGCAGGACGTGCTCGTGACGGCCGACGGCGTCGAGATGTTCGAACACCGCCGGATCGACACCGAGGCGACCCACGGGTCGGGGTGTACCCTGTCGAGCGCGATCGCGGCCCGGCTAGCGCTCGGGGACTCGCTCGTCGAGGGGGTCGAGACCGGCGTCGGATTCATGGAACGCGCGGTCAGGTACCACCTCGACGTCGGCGAGGGTCCCGGATCCGTCCACCACCTCGCCGGGATCCGGGAGCGCGCCGCCCGGTCGTCGACGGTCGAGGCCGTCGAGTCGGTCGTGGCCGGCCTCGTCGAGGCCGACGCCCGGGCGCTGGTCCCGGAGGTGGGACTGAACGTCGTCGGCGCGACGCCGTACGCGGAGGCGCCCGGGGAGACCGCGGCCGTCGAGGGCCGGATCGCGCGCACGCTGTCGGGCGTTCGCCCGAACCGCGGCGTCAGGATGGGGGCGTCGAGCCACGTCGCGCGCTTTCTCCTCGCCGCCCGCGAACACGATCCGGACCTGCGGTTCGCGGCGAACGTGCGCTTCGACGACGCGATCGAGGACGCGCTCGACGCCCTTGACGCCGACGCGGTCGAGATCGACCGCTCGAACGAGCCGGCACCCGGCGAAGAAGGATCGACGATGGGCTGGGCCGCGAAACGGGCGTTCGAACGGGCGGACGGATCGCCAGCCGCCGTCTTCGACCGCGGCGACGTCGGCAAGGAGGCCATGACGCGGCTGCTCGCGCCCGACGCCGGGACGCTGCTCGACCGGTTGCAGGCGGTGCTCGACGCCGTCGGGGGAAACGAGACGGGGGGTGGCTGACCGCTCCCGGCAGGAGGTGACCGGTCCGTCGACGCTTCGGCGGTCGCGCTACTCGTCGTCGCTTCCGGACCCGCGCAGCATCGCCGCCCGTGGCTCGGGCGCGTCCTCGCGCTCCAGCAGGCGATCGAGGAACGCTCCGAAGTCCTCCCGCTCGCCGTACTCCTCGCGGTGGTCAAGCGCGAGTTCGCCCTTGGTCGTGATCTCGTAGAGCCCCGAGTGCTCCGCGGGACCGATCTTCCGGACGAGACCGTAGTCGACGAGCACCGGGAGCCGGTTGTTGATGTTCTTGCGGCTCTTTTCGGTGACTTCCGAGAGATTCGTGGCGACGTTGCGCCCGTAGGCCGCCAGCGCTTCGAGTATCAGGAAGTCAGTCGGCTGTCTCAGTCTCACGTTACCATTGTGTCACGGCAGTTCGTACTTAAATATTGGCGTATTATGGGCCCGTTCCCGGTCGAAGAGGCCGTTCGAGGACGGTACCGCCGGACTCGCGGCTTCGGTCTCCCTACCGTCCGCCATTCGCAACGGCACCCGATCCCGGGCGCCGGTCGGGCGTCGACGCGGGGAGCGGAACGCCGCCCGGGCCTCATTCTCAGGAGCCCTCGCCCACGCAGAAGGCGATGTGGTCGTGCTGGGCGTCGACGCGACCGGAGCCGTCCGTGAGGTCGTAGCTGACGTCGAGCCACAGGATGTACGCACACGGATCGAGCGAGGAGATAGGGACGTTCACCGAGCCGCTGAACTCGTCGCCGGTGAGCGACAGGGACTGGCTCCAGCTCGCGCCTTCGAGCCTGAGGTTCGCCGCGTTGATGTGGTTGTGATACGCCGTGACGAGGGCGGTCAGCGAGTTCGAGAGCCGGACGCAGCCGTCCCCGGCGTTCCGGAACTCCTGGATGTCGAGCATGACGGCGCCCCTCGTCTCGGCCGGGCCGCCCGACCAGGAGGGGTGGCGGATCTGCTCGTACTGGGTGTTGCTGAAGACGATCTTCGCCAGTTCGTCCTGGCGGACCGAGCCCCCGCCCACGTCGCGCGTCTCGAAGACCAGCCGGTACACGTGGTCGCTCGACTTCTCGGCCGGATCGAGGCTGTCGCCGGCGACGTGGACGTTCGGCGACGTGAGGTCGAACGTCTCCTCGATGACCGTCCGGGTGTTCAGCCTGATCAGGTCGCCCGTGTTGCGGACGAACTTCCCGTTGCCCACGCTGCCCGAAACGCCGCCGCCGGGCGGGCTGCCGAGGTCGTCCTCGCGGGGCGCCTTGATCCAGCCCCCCGAACCGACGGAAACGTTGTTCGTCGCCCCCGAGTTGTTGACGTAGTACGGCTCGCGCATGAGGCGCCACTGTCCCGAGGCGTTCGTGTCCCAGTACTGGAGCGTCCCGATCCGTGTCGGCGCGATCATGCTCGCGTCGACCGGCATCGTGTTCCCGGTCGCCAGGTTCTCGATCCGGAAACGGTACTCCTTCGCGGTGCCGTTCCCCCCGTGGGGAAGGACGCCCCGGAGCGGAAGCGTGCCGGTGAACGCGAGCTTGTCGCTGCCCGTCTGTGCGTACCCGTCCGCGCTGATCTCCGTCAGGATGTCGTACGCCCCGACGTGGGTGAACATCGGGACCGCGGCCGCGCCGCCGTCGTCGCCGTCGTCGGGCGGCGTCGGGAGGTCGACACAGAGGCTCTCGTGGAAACAGGGGCCGACGTTCTCCCGGCCGGAATCTCGCCCCCTCGAGGGGTCCTCGACGAGCAACTGGTTCCCGCTCCCGTCCCGGATCTCGAAGTACACGTCCGGGCCGCCGATCAACTCGATCGGCGACAGCGAGAAGGGAACGCGCTCGAAGTCGGATCGCTTGTAGTAGATCCGGAAGTGGCCGTTCGCGTCGGTGGTCGCACTGCCGAGTTCGTCGCGCTGGATGATGTCCCTGTCGTAGGCGGTCACCTCCAGCCCGCTCCGTGGCTCCTCGGTCTCGCAGTCCGTGACCGTCCCGCAGATCACCCACGCGCCGAAGCGCTCGCGGACGGTACACCAGAACCGCTGTGGCACGCAGTACTCCCAGCGGGCGACGGCTCCCGTCTCGGATTTCCGCCACTCCGGCTGGTGGGTCGTGATCGTGAACTGCAGCGTCGTCTCCTCGGCCTGCTCCCCGGGAACGTGGTCGGTCCGGACGTCGATCTCGAACGCCTCGCCGTCGTAGTCCTCCTCCTCCCCGAACTCGACCTCGAATCGGCCCTCCCCGTCCGTCTCGGTCTCCGCGAGCAGGCGGTCTTCCTTCCCCGCTACCTCCTTCTCGTCGAGTATCGCGAAGGTTTCCTTGGGTCTGGCGGTGGCCCGGGCGACGATCCCCCGGCGCTCCTGGCCCGGGCGGTACAGCCGGACCGTCATGTTCGCTAGCGCTTCCTCGACGTCGGGACAGATGTATCCACAGAGCTGTCCGGTGAACGTGTATTGCATGATGTCTCCCTGTCCTCGTCCGGATCGCGAGGGGTCGGACCGTTTCGCCGTGTGGGTTCGGACCACGGCCCGAACCCCATCGCGGTCACACGCGCACGGGGCGGCGAAACCGTCGTGGGGCGGAGGCGGCGGGGAGCATGGAGCCCATCGGTCCCCGCCGGGCTCCGGTTTCGCGTCCCGGCGACGAGGGGGTCCGTACTCCCCTCCCCCGTGTCGAGGACTGCCAGTACAATAAAATTACCGACGGCAATGGGTTTTGGAACGGGCAGGGTCACGGGGCGGAAAACGCTCATGTCGCCGGGCGTCCTGGCCTCCGTATGGCCGACCTGCCCGACGGTCTCGCAGACCGGCTCACCGCGGAACCGCTGACCGCCCACCTCGCGACGTGTCGGGACGGCAGGCCCCACGCGGCCCCGGTCTGGTACCTCTACGCGGACGGCACCGTGGAGATCGTCACAGCCGGGCGAAAACTCGCCGACGTCCGGGCGAACCCCTACGTTTCGCTGTCGATCGAGCAGAGCACGCGCGGCCGCCCCGAGTGGACGGCGACGCTCCGGGGGACGGCCGAGGTGATCGAGGATCCGGACGCGTTCGCCGAGACGAACCGCCGGATCAACCGGAAGTACGGCGCCGAGGACGACGCCTGGGAGGAAAACACTCTCGTCCGGATCGGCGTCGGCTCCGCCAGCCTCCGGACGTACTGATGTCCCGTGATGCCCCCGGTCAGGGTGGAAGTCTGTCGCGGGCGGTCCCCGCGAGATAGCCCGTCGCGCCGGTCCGTCCTGTGGTCCACGTGGGGGGACCGACACGAATATCTATGTAGGAGGCACACACAAACGGGCACATGGAGGGAGAGTTCGAGCAGTACGGCGGCAGGCACGTCCCGGAACCGCTGGAGGAACCGCTCGCGGAACTCGCGGAGGCGTTCGACACGGTCGTCCCTACGGAGGAGTTCCAGGAGGAGTTCCACCACTACCTGGAACACTACGGCGGCAGGCCGACTCCGGTGTTCTACGCGGAAACGCTCTCGGAGATCTACGGCGCGGACATCTACTTCAAACACGAGGACCTCCTCCATGGAGGGGCCCACAAGCTCAACAACACCCTCGGCCAGGGCCTGCTCGCGAAGAAGGCCGGCAAGGAACGCCTGATCGCCGAGACCGGGGCCGGCCAGCACGGCACCGCGACGGCGATGGTCGGCGCGCTACTGGACATGCCCGTGAAGGTGTACATGGGCACGAAGGACATCGCCCGCCAGGAGATGAACGTGTTCAGGATGCGGCTCATGGGCGCGGAGGTCGAGCCCGTCACCCGCGGTAACAAGGGACTCGCGGAGGCCGTCGACGCCGCCCTGGAGGACTTCGCCGCCAACATGGAGGAGACCCACTACCTCGTCGGGTCGGCGGTCGGCCCGGACCCGTTCCCGCGGATGGTCCGGGAGTTCCAGTCGGTCATCGGCCACGAGGCCCGCGAGCAGATCCAGGAGTTGCACGGCGACCTGCCCGACGCCTGCGTGGCCTGCGTGGGCGGCGGCTCCAACGCCATCGGCCTGTTCCACGCGTTCAAGGACGACGACGTGATGTTCTACGGCGCGGAGCCGGGCGGGAAAGGCGACGGCCAGCACTCGGCGCCGCTGTCGAAGTCGAAACGGGAGGAACCCCGGGTGTTCCAGGGGATGATGACGAAAGTGATCAGCGAGGACACCGAGAACCACTCCGTCTCGGCGGGCCTGGACTACCCCGCCGTCGGCCCGGAACACGCCGCCCTGCAGGAACTCGGGCGCGCGGAGTACCACGCCATCAGCGACGAGGAGGCTCTCGACGCGTTCCAGGAACTCAGTCGGGCCGAGGGGATCATCCCTGCCCTCGAACCGAGCCACGCCATCGCGCTGGCGAAGAAACTCGCCGCCGAGGACCGCCACGACACCCTGCTCGTCAACCTCTGTGGCCGCGGCGACAAGGACATGCAGACCGCCGCCGAGAAGTTCGATCTGGGTGAACAGTGAGAACGATCCGTATCAGTAGGTCACGACCCCGATCGCGTCAACGCGCTCGAACTCGTCGACGTTCCGGGTGAGCACGCGCGGGTCGTCGAGCGTATCGACCGCGCCCTCGTCCGCGCGAACGAGGTCGTTGATGAACGTCGAATCGAGCAGCACGGCTACGCGTCGTCCGGAGCGAGTTCGTCGTCGAACGCCTCAGAGCCCCAGCTGTTCGCGGATCTCCTCGAGCGTCTCCTCGTCGTACTCCTCGTGGATGTCCTCGGCGGGCGGGATCGCGCCGATCGGTCCGAGCGGACCCTCCTGTGCGGTGTAGTAGACCGGACACGTCTCCTCCGAGTCGGCGAGGTGTCCGCGTTCGGTCCGCTCGACGAGCACGCCCGCCTCGGTCAGGGTCCGTAACACGCCCTGTACCGTCTCCTCCTCGGCATCAACGTCGTCGATCAGGTCCGGTACCACGACGCCGCTTTCCAGTCCGGTCTCGTCTTTCATGACCAGGTGTTTGAACAGGCCCAGGTACACGCGATCCCGTGGTGTGTGCGTTTCCATGTGGGGTAGGGGCGCACGTGCGGCCTAAGCGCTTTCGCTACGACGCCGTTACCCATGGCTGACCGTGGCACCCGCGTTCGGTCGGAGTCCGGATCTACGGGACGGCCAGCGCCATCGGATCCATGTCGAAGAAGGCCGTCTCGTAGCCCTCGTGGCGGGCGACCTGTGGGGGTGCCCCGGCGTCGAGTTCGATCGTGTCCCCCGGCTCGACCGTCCCGACCGCCACACCGTAGTGGTACCCCAGGCCGGGATCGAGCGTCGGGACCAGCGGGCCGTCGAACCGCGTTTCCCCGTCCCGCCGGACGGTCGCGGACAGTGACATGAACGAAAGCGGGTAACGGTTGTACGGCGTCCGCGCCGACACCGCGAGGTACGGCCCCGGTCCCTCGATCCCCGCTGGCGGCACGTCGAGTATCGATGCGACGAACCGCCCGTCCCCGGTCGTCGTCTCGCCGACCGTCCGTCCCCGGAGATCATCCGGGGGCGAGAGCTGCGCGGGTGCCATCCCGTCCATCGACATCGGCTCCACTGCGCCGCGCTGGCCCCGGGTATCTTCTAGACGCCTGAACCTGATGTCGGCGAGCCGGCGTCGCTCGAATTCGAGTGAGAACGTGGCCTGTTCACGGCTCCCGAACCGGTCCCGGAACGCCCCGGTCCGGCGGATGGCCGGGGGGTCGACGCCGACGGCCACCTCGTAGGGATCTTCGGCGGGGAGCGCGACGTTGTCGCCGAAGTGAAACCCCATGCGCTGGGAGAGCATCGCCCAGGGCCTGCGGTCCTCGATCGTCTCCCCGTCGCGCGTGATCCCGATCGAGACGTTGCCGACCGGGAGGGCGACGCCAGTCTCGGCGTCCCGGAGGCTCACCATCAGGTGCATCGAGTCGTCGCGTCCGACGGACACCCTCGACGTGTCGGTGCCCGACACCGTCCAGAAGCGGTGCGGGAAGCTGTAGAACAGCGCCACCCGGTACGGCCCGGCGGCGGTCGTCCCGACCATCTGCATGCCCTCGATGTGAGTGGGGACGTAGACGGCGTCCGGCCGATCCTCGATCACCGCGGGCTCGCGAGCGACGACCGATCCACCCGTCGACGGTGATCCGGCGGAGCGCGTCGGGGTCTCCGCGGCGGTCGTCGTGGCTGTCGTCGGGTCGCTACCGCCGGAGAGACAGCCACCCAGCGCCACCACGCCGGCGCCGGCGGCAGTCCGGAGGAGCGTTCTCCGTCTCACGGTCGTGGATTTTGGTCCGTGTTCACATCCCGCTCCCGGCGGGGAGCAGGATCTCGAGGGCGTCGGAGTAGGTCGCGCCCGGCTGCGGACCCCCCGACGCGACGTACAGCTTCCCGTCGATGGTCGCCACGCCGAGGCCGTGGCGGGGCGTGGGCAGCGCCGGCATCGTGATCCACTGGCCCCCCCGGACGTCGTAGGCCTCGACCTCCTCGTAGGTCCCGCTTTGTTGTTCGCCGCCGACGGCGAAGACGCGGTCACCGACGGCCGTCGCGTCGATGCCGCCCCGGGCCGTCGGCATGTCGGGGAGTTCGCTCCACTCGCCCGTCGCGGGGTCGTACATCTCGTTGGCGGGGAGGTTGTTGCCGATCCCGCCCTGGCGCCCGCCGACGACGAACAGCCGGCCCTCGACGGCGCCCGAACCGAGGTGCTCCCGGCGCGTGGACATCGGGGACAGATCGGTCCAGGCGTCGCTTCCCGGGTCGTACCGGTAGCAGTCGGCGACGACGCTGCCGTCGCCCGCGACGCCGCCGGCGACGTAGATCCGTCCGTCGATCGTCTCGGCCGTCATCGCACCAAGCGGTTCCGGGAGCGACTGGCGGGCGGTCCACGAATCGGCGTCCCGGTCGTACGCCCACACCTCCGACGTCGAGGAGAAGCCGCTCTCGAACCCCCCGATGACGTGGATCCGGTCGTCGACGACGGCGGCCGCGATGTGGTGGCGCGGCTCCGGGATTGGCTGGACCGTCCGCCAGGTGTCCTCGGCAGGGGAGTAGACCGCGACCTCGCCGGTCGTCCCGTCGGGCGTCAGCCCGCCGATGACGTACAGTTCGCCGCCGGCAACGACGGCCCGGACCTCCGTCCTGGCGGTCGGCATCGCGGGCCCCTCGCGCCACTCGGAGCCGGGCGAGATCGTCGGTACCGGGGTCGGCGTTCGCGTGTCGGTGGCAGTCGGCGACGCCGTGTCCGTGACGGTCGGGGTCGCCGTCCGCGTGTCCGTCGTCCCGGTCGACGTGGTGGCGGTCGGCGCGCCGGTGTCCGTGGCGGTGTCGCCCGCGGTCGTGGTGGTCGGGGACGCCGTGGGCGTCGCCGTGTCGCCGCCGTCACCGCTACAGCCCGCGACGCCGGCGGTGCCGAGCACGCCCGCGACGCCCAGGAAACGCCGTCTGCTCCACTGGCGATCCGTCATGCGGGCCGATACCGGGGCCCACGTGAAAAGCGTTCCCTCCCGGGTGATCGTGCCCGTGGACGCCGGTCGCCGGGAGGGCGATCACCGGGACAGTCACGATCAGGCGATCGAGGACTCGCGGTCCGCGGCGGGCACGAGGTGTTCCTGGCCCCAGTCGCGCATGGCGACGATCACCTCCTCCAGGGACTCGCCACGCTCGGTGAGGGAGTACTCCACGCGGAACGGCTTCTCCGAGATGATCTCCCGGTCGACCAGGTCCTTCTCCTCCAGGTCCTCCAGGCTATCCGAAAGCACCTTCGAGGAGATGCCGTCGACCTCGTCTTTGAGCGCGTTGAACCCGAGCGGCCCGTTCACCAGGAGTCGGTGGACGATCACCGGATGCCACTTCTTGCCGATCAGCGTCGCCGTCGTCGTGATCGGACACCAGTCCTTGCCCGCACACCACACTTCCAGGGGCTCGTCTTGGCTCATGCCAGTACCATGGTGCCGGCGACACAAAAGAGTCACCGATGCTAATCCGGTTACGTGTTACTATCTCCCTATCCCGGTCCGGTCGCTACCGTGTTGCTGTCTTCCTGACCCGGTCCGTAACGTGTCACGCCGGGGGTGCCCCGGCCATCTACTGGTCGGACCCGCGCCTCCACGGGGGTATATATCGGACAGAACGTTTGATACTCTCCGCCGGCCGGCGGAGGACGACGGCTGCCGGCCGTCCGGCGCACGGATCAGTATCAGTGGTCGGACTCCGTGTCCGGCGCGCGCATGTCCTCGATGCGGAGGATGACGGCGTTGTTCGTCTCGTCTTTCCCGTCGACGACCCCGTCGATGACGAGCTTCGACAGCGGCGTCGGGCCGACGGAGACGGTGTCGCCCTCGTGGAAGTCGGTGACCGACCCGAGGACGTGGATCTCGGCCCGGCAGAGGTCGGGGTGGTGGACGGTGGTGAGGTCGATCTCGTCGACGTTCACATCGTCGACGGGTTCGCCGTTGTGCTCGAGCGGGACGGTCGCGGGCTGGTCCATCTGGTCGACATCGAGCGCCTCGTAGGCCGTCGCCGTGGGCTTGTACCCGCCTTTCGGCCCGGGGACGCCCTCGACGAGCTGGAGCGCCTTCAAGCTCTGCATCTGGTTTCTGATCGTCCCGGGGTTGCGGCCGACCTCCTCCGCGATGTCCTCCCCCTTGACCGCGTCCTCCTGCTCGCGGTAGAGGTTAACGAGGGCGGTAAGGATCGTTTTCTGGCTCGACGTGAGTTCGATCGATGACATTACCGATGGTTTCGGGGCATGTTTCCTTAACAGTTATGCAGAGCCCCGCGTCCCGTTCCGCGAAAACACGCGGTCCACCGGGCGGACACGGAGTACGGTGGAGGGGAGGACCGGCGTTCGTATTACTGCCCGAACAGTCGGAAACCGGCAGCCACGAATTCGACACACTACGCAACGTTCGGCAAGCGACACGTATCGACCGTCCCAACCTCCCCGCCGGTCGTGAACTCGCGCGACGCGTCGACGGGTGCCGACGGTCGACACCGGTGTCCGCCACGAACCCGACCATCCAGGGGAAGACGTATCGATGGGCACACATTTTCGTGTCGATCGGAGGGGATGATCCGGTTCGTCGGCGTACCCAGCAGGCCAAAAGGGATCGGCGCAACGACTCGTCGGCGCCAATCAACAGGCCGAAATAGGCGCCACCCGAGCGCTTTCACATGCAGGACGCCCGCGTGCTGGTCACCGGCGGAGCCGGCTTCATCGGATCGAACCTCGCGAACCACCTCGCCGTCGACAACGACGTGATCGCCGTCGACGACGGCTACCTCGGGACCCCCGAGAACCTCGATCCGGCGGTCGAGTACCACGAGCGAAGCGTCACCGAACCCGACCTTCCCACCGACGTCGACGCCGTGTTTCACCTCGCTGCCCTCTCATCGTACGCCATGCACGAGGATGACCCGACGACGGGCGCCCGCGTCAACGTCGAGGGCTTCGTCAACACGGTCGAGCAGGCCCGCGACGACGGCTGTTCGACGGTGGTGTACGCCTCGACGTCCTCTATCTACGGCTCCCGGACCGACCCCTCCCCCGAGGACATGGACGTGGCGGTCAACACGGGCTACGAGGCCTCGAAGATGGCCCGCGAGCGCTACGCCGAGTACTTCGGGAACCACTACGACCTCTCGATGGCCGGCATGCGCTTCTTTTCGGTGTACCAGGGGTACGGCGGCGCCGAAGCACACAAGGGCGAGTACGCGAACGTGATCGCGCAGTTCGCCGACGACATCGCCCACGGCGAGGCCCCGGCACTGTACGGCGACGGCACCCAGACCCGCGATTTCACGCACGTCGACGACATCGTCCGGGGGCTCGTGCTCGCGGCCGAGAACGACCTCTCGGGGATCTACAACCTGGGGACGGGCGAGGCCTACAGTTTCAACACCGTCGTCGAGATGATCAACGACGAACTCGGCACGGACGTCGACCCCGAGTACGTCGAGAACCCGATTCCCGACGACGTGTACGTCCGCGACACCTGCGCCGACCCCTCGAAGATGCGCGCGGAAACGGGCTGGGAGCCCGGGATCGGCTTCGCCGAGGGGATCCGGCGGGTCTGTGCGCAGTACACGTGACGCGATCGCCGATCGGACACGGGCTTGCCCGGATCAAAGGAGCAATATGCCTGAGCGACGAACGACGGGTACCGTGACGAACACGCAGGTCACGCTCGTCCAGATCGACAACTACGGCCCCTGGACCGTGACGCCGGCACCCCGGCGGGAGGCGGACCTCCAGACGATGCAGTCCCGGCTGTACGCCGACCTCGCCCAGCTCGTGGGCAACCGCGGCGGCTACGTCTTCTTCGCGCGCTTCGACAACATGCTCGCGGTCACGAACGGGCTCGACCGCGAGGCCCACGCCACCATCCAGGAGTCGATCGGGAACCGCTACCCGGTGACTGTGAGCCTCTCGATCGCCGCCGCCGAGACGCCCGCGGCGGCGCTGTCGACGGCGACGGAGCAACTCCAGGACGCGGGCAGCGCACAGGACGACGGCCGCCGGGAGATCCTCCGTGGCGAGCCGATCCCCGACGCCGAGCGATCGGGCACGGACGTCGAGATCGCGCACTTCGACGTCGACGACGCCACCGAGAAGTACACCGACGAACTCCACGCCTTCGACACGTTCGTCCACATCGAGGGCGGGTACCACGCCCTGATGCGGTACCTCCACGAGCGGGAGGACTCGCTCGCCTTCTTCGTCGGCGGGGACAACGTGATCGCGGTCGGATCCGGGCTCTCCCGGGAGGCGTACGTCGCCGCCGTCGACCACGTCGAGGCGGAGGCCGGCGTCCGCCTCAAGGTCGGCGTCGGCCGCGACCGGGACGCACACGCCGCCGGCATGGCCGCGAAATACGCCCTGGAGGCGTGCCGGGAGAACGGGACCCGCGTCGAGGGCGCCCCCGTCGCCGTCGGCGGCGACTGATGGGAGGACTGGGACGATCCTGACGACGAGTGACCCCCCCGGCCATGACTGATAATGATTACTCTCATCTCTTACCACCGATCGCCGCCAACGGGGGTGGCGATCGGTGGTAAACAGTGAGAGTAATCATTATGAAAAGGAGCGATCGGACTGGTCGACGCTGGGCCGACCGGGCGACGACCACGACCGGATCGTCCTCCACGTCGACATGGACTGTTTTTACGCCGCCTGCGAGCGGCTACGCGAGCCCGCCCTGCGGGGCGAGCCCGTCGTCGTCGGCATGGGGTACGAGCCCGGGGCGGATCACGGCGCGGTCGCCACGGCGAGCTACGAGGCCCGCGAACACGGCGTCGAGAGCGCGCAGGGCATCGAGGCCGCGGTGGAGCGGCTCCCGCCGGTCGAGCGGGCCCGCGAGGATCCCGACCTCGACCCCTCGGAGGCCGGCCACTACCGCCCCGTCGACATGGAGTTCTACGAGTCGGTGGGCGAGGAGGTACGGGGAATCCTCCGGGAGGTGGCCGACCGGCTCCGGGCGGTGAGCATCGACGAGGCGTACCTGGACGTGACGGGAAGCACCGACTGGGACCACGTCGAGGGGGTCGCGCGCCACCTCCGGGCGCGGATCGAGACGGAGGTCGGCGTCACGGCGAGCGTCGGCGTCGCGCCGACGATGAGCGCGGCGAAGATCGCCTCCGACCACGACAAACCGGACGGGCTGGTCGTCGTCCGGCCGGGCGAGGTCGAGGAGTTCCTCGCGCCGCTCCCCATCGAGGGGCTCCACGGCGTCGGTCCGGTCACCGCCGGGGAACTCCGCGAGGCGGGGATCGAGACGGTCGGCGATCTCGCTGACGTCGAGGCCTCCTGGATGGCCGAGCGGTACGGCGAGCGCGGCCGCGAGTTGCGTGCGCGCGCTCGCGGCGAGGACGACCGCGAGGTCCGCCCCGTCGGCGATCCCAAGAGCCTCTCGCGGGAGTCGGCGTTCGCCGAGGCCACCGGTTCACCGGCCGAAAAACGCGAGACGATCGAGACGCTCGCGGCCGACGTGGCCGACCGCGCCCGCCGGGAGGGCGCGCTGTACCGCACCGTCGGGATCAAGGTCGTCGAGCCGCCCTTCGAGGTCCACACGCGCGCCGAGTCCCTGTCCGGGCCGGTCGACGACCCGGACCTCGTGGCGGAGATCGCGACCTCGTTGCTCGCGGAGTTCCGCGACACGGAGGTACGAAAGCTCGGCGTCAGGGTGGCGAACCTCTCCTTCGCCGAGGGCGATCAGGCGGACCTCGGGGAGTGGGAGGGCTCCGGGGATGCCGTGCCCGACGAGGGGGAGGGTTCCGGAAACGATGGCCCCGACGGAGACGGGGATGAACGGCGGGCGGGACAGGCGTCGCTCTCGAACTTCGAGTCCCGAAGCGGGTGACTCTGACGAAGGTGGAGTTCCCCGGGTCGATCGGCGAGTGACCGGAGCGTCAGTACGGGGTTTCGTCCACGTCGAACGTTATCGACCCCGACGTGTAGTAGACGGTGACCCCCTCGACGTGTCCGTCGTCAGTGACATCCAGCGCGTTCTCGGGGCCGCCCTGCACGTCGAACCGGATCCGGACCCTGCCCCTGTCGAAGGCATTCTCGTATCGCTCGTTGGGGCCGTCTTCCGGGTAGAGAAGCGGGGAGAACGTGACCGTCTTCCGGAACAGGCGCTCGCCGTCGGGACGCCGCTCGACCGTCAGCGTCACCGTCGCCTCCTCCCCGCGAACGAACACGTCGACGTAGTTGCCGGCTTCGCGGGTCCCGCTTCCGGCCGCGATTCCCGCCAGACCGGCTGCCACCAACAGCACGTAGCCCCGACGCCCGATCGTCGGTCGGCCCATGCTATCAAATACCACGCTTTCCGGTTTAACTGTTATCCCGTCTCGCCGATCAGGGGCGAGCGTCGATCCGCCCGGCAACGACAAGCTAATTCAGCCTCGGGGGCCGATGGGCGGGCATGACGGAGTACTTCGAGGTCCTCGACCGCGACGGCGCGGCCCGGATCGCCGAACTCCGGCTCGCGGACCCCGTCTCTACCCCCGCGCTCGCCGGCGACCTGATCGAGGACGCCGGGAGCCTCTGGCCCGCGGAGCGCGATCATCCCGAGGGCCGCGAGGACCGCCTCACCCTGCTCCCCCACCGGGCGTTCCCCGCGGGCACCGACGAGCGCGTCCAGGAATCCTTCGCGGTCGAGTACCCCGAGGTCGTGTACCCGAACGCGGTGGTCGTCACCCCCGACACCGCGGCGGATTTCGGCGCCGACTGCTACGTCCTCTCGGGGGCACCCGGGATCGTCGGCCACGGGAGCGCGTTCGTCGAGGCGATCCTCGGGGTCCGCGAGGCGGTCCCCGACGACGCCGCGCTGTACCTGCCCGGCGTCGCCACTCCCCGGAACGTCGCCACGCTCCTGTACGCCGGCGTGGACCTGGTCGACGCCGACCGGGCCGCGATCAGGGGCACACAGGGTCGGTATCTCACGACCGAGGGCGCCTACGACCTGGCGGATCTGGACGAACTCCCCTGTGCCTGCACCGCGTGTGCGGACGGGATCGACGGCTTCGAACGGGAGGACTGCGTCGCGCACAACGAGAACGCCCTCGGGGCGGCGCTCCGGACGGCGAGACGCCGGATCCGCGAGGGCCGGCTCCGGGACTACCTGGAAGGGCAGGCCCGCCACGAGGGGTGGCTCACGGCGACGATGCGGGAATTCGACGGGGAGTGGGGGTACCTGGAGGAGCGCGCGCCGGTCGCACGGCGCGCCGAGATGACCGCCGCCACCGAGGACACCCTCCACCGCGTCGAGATCCGGCGGTTCGCCGATCGCGTCACCTCACGCTACCGCCCCCGGTTCGACGCCCCACTGGTGCTCGTGCCCTGCTCGGCCCGGAAGCCCTACAGCGAATCGAAGAGTCACGGCCGGTTCCACGACGCCATCCAGTGGCGGGGCCACGTCGTCTCGATGACCTCGCCGATCGGCGTCGTTCCCCAGGAACTGGAGTGCACGTATCCGGCACAGCACTACGACTCGGTCGTCACGGGCCGGTGGAGCGCCGGCGAGATCGAGTTCGTCGCCGAGGTGCTCGACCGCTACCTCGACCGGGCCGCGTACGACCGGATCGTCGCACACGTCCCCGAAGAGGGGTACCGCGAGATCGTCGAGCGCGCGACGGCGGACCGGGACCTCTCCGTGACGTTTACGGTCGCCGACCATCCGACGGATGCCGACTCGCTGGCGGCGCTGGCCGGCGCGCTGGAGGGGGAAGACCAGTACAGGAAACGGGAGCGCGAGCACAACACCGTGAGGGCGATCGCCGATTACCAGTTCGGCCAGGGCGCCGGCGACGCGCTGTTCCCGGACCTCGAAACCGCGGCGCGCTATCCGAAGCTTCGCGTCACGGACGGGGAGGGGACCCAGCTCGCCGCCATGGTCCCCACCGTCGGCCTGCTGGCGCTGTCGCTTCCCGGCGCGCGCCGGTGGGTCGAGAGCGACGTCGAGACGCGCCGGGTCGCCATCGACGACTTCGTCCCCCACGGGAGCGTG
>Ga0207719_100555_pt1 | contig 19406 bp, 19 predicted proteins | sample A23P1SouthBayCA_2_FD_187279 | JGI IMG/M metagenome (GOLD analysis project Ga0207719, IMG submission 187279) | Aerobic enrichment media microbial communities from Eden Landing Ponds, California, USA - A23 P3 (3) (SPAdes) | ecosystem: Environmental > Aquatic > Marine > Unclassified | place... | reverse complement strand
AATGTAGTACCGGGGCTAGTTATAGTCTGAGGTTCTCCGTCTATACGAACGCGCTCCTCCCCTCCCTACTCACTCGCTCCGCTCGTTCCTTGAGGAAGGGGACTCCGCGCTACCGCTTCAGTTGAATATGTGTTCGATATCCGTAAGATCAAACAGAGACCAGTTGTCGTCAAGGTCCTCAGCAAGGCCATCGACGAATCCACTTCTAGAAAAGAGCGCGAACCGTTCAGACCGATCACTGGGCCCCCATCGAACGCTGTCAGCCTTCGATCGAAGGTCGTCGACAAGTCCGTGGCTAACCGGTTCATTGGTCCATTTGCATTCGGCAAGCAAGAGTCGGTCATCGGCGGGCGCAAGTCCCACAATATCGATTTCCTCTTCACCATACCACCATCGCCCGACAGCTGAATACGAGTCGAATTCGCCGCGTCTGATCAGTTCCCAGACCGCCTCCGTACAGATAGCCTCGAATGTCGTCGAGACGTGTGTTGGTAGGTCGGGTTCGATAGTGCCCTCAAAGACCATCGCAGGCGCTTCTTCGATGCTAGACCGGTTCGGTTCGACATAGCGAAACCAGAAGCGAAGGAACTCATCGTCAACGCGGTAGTGAGATCGCTTGGACTTCTGATTGGACGCGGTAATCGGAACTTCACGATTGAGAAGCCGAAGCTGGCGGAGCGTCTGAAGGTATTTCGAGAGCGGCCCTGAATCAATTCCAGTTGCACCAGAGATCTCGTTGGGCGTCGTGTGTCCGACGGCGACTGCCTCAAGAATACTCAAATAGCGAGCCGGGTTTCGCAGTTCCGTCTGAAGCAGGAACTCCGGTTCATTATAGAGAAGTGCTGTCGGTGAGAGAATCTGTGTCTGAATGTTCTCGGCTAACGACTGCTCGTAGTCGAAAAGCGTGAGATACATCGGGGTCCCACCGGTGACCGCGTACGATCGAATTGCGTCGGCGATATCGTACGCAATGACATTCTGTGCTTGCTGGAACGAAAACGGCTGGAGATCGATTTGTCCAGTTCGGCGGCCATATAGCGGACTTTCGTGGCCGAGCACCTCAGACTCCATTGTACTCACGCTCGACCCACAGAGAACGAGCATCGAGTCAGTGTGCTGCAGGTGCTCGTCGACGAACGCCTGGAGATATGACGGAAGCGAGTCGTTCTCTGCTACCAGATACGGGAATTCGTCGATAACAACAATACGGTCGTCCGCTTTGAGCTTCTCACCAAGGTACTCAAATGCCTCATCCCAGTGGTCGATACGTGGGAGACGGTCATCGAATCCGTCGGCAATCTGTTCGACGAACTTCTCACGCTGGCGGTCTTCAGCTTCTTGGGCTGCAAGATAGTACAGGTGTGGCCGATCAGTACAGAACTCTTTGAGCAGTGCTGTTTTCCCCACACGACGACGCCCATACACGACGTAGAAAGCGTGACCGGGCGATGAATACGCCGTGTCTAGTGCATCGAGTTCATCTTGGCGATCATAGAAGGTCATACGTTACATAATGATTACTGCGATAATGACTTATGCGCTTCGCATACTCGCCGGTGGGGATCGTAACCGTCGCTCAATTCCATCCTCGGTACGGACAGCACAGCCCACCGATCACAATCCCTGCGACGAGGTCCTCGGTCCCACTGACGATACTCAGAATCAGTCCGATGATGAGTGCCGGGAAACCACTAGACAAAGGAGTTCGAGGACGTCGACGAGCGGCGCTCTCGTCTCTGGTCGTGAGGTCATACGTCCTGTTCCTCTGTCCGTTCCACTATTACCGAGTCAACTGCCTCGGGGTCAAGCCCCGAGGCTTGTCAGTGGACTCCCGCTCTAACCGATTAACTCGGTAGGTCGGAATCGACCATTCGCGTTCAACGTCCCCGACTTCAGAGCCAGTTGACTTGTGGCTCGTTCAGCACCAGACTTGAGCCAGTGCTGAACAAGACGCCACCCGATGTTCCGAGCGGCGTTGTAATCGCTGTGGAGTTCCTTCCCGCACTTCAGGCACTCAAACTCGTCACCGTTGCGATTGTCCTCGTGCGTGAATCCACACTCGCCGTGACTGCACCGCTGAGAAGTGTACTGCGGTGCAACGTTGTCTACGTGGATGCCGTATTCCTCGGCTTTGTATTCGACGTGACGTTGGAGTTCCTCGAACGCCCACTGCTGGAACTTCGAGGCGTTCAAGATACGCTCTCGAATGTGTGTCAGGTTCTCGAACGCGATTGCCGTGCAGTCGTTCTCTACGGCCTCCTGTACGATTGCTTTGGAGATTCGGTGAAGATAGTCGGCGCTCCACCGGGCGAAGCGGTCGCCAATTGACTGTATCGTGAGGTGTGCCGACCGAGTGCCGGTCTGTTGCAGGTTGCCACGCCGACGTTCGTACTCGTCTCGTCGGTGGTTGAGGTAGTCTGCGTTACCGAGGAACGCTCCGGTACTGGTGACGGCGACGTACCCATCCACGTTCAAGTCCACACCGAGAACCACTCCGTTCTCGGATTCCTCGTCGGAAGAATCAGGTCCGACTTCTTTCTTCACGGCGACGTGGAGGTAGTACGTGCCATCGCGCTTGTGGAGCGTTGCTTCGGCTTTCTCCCAGTCATCCGTCCAGTAGTCCTCGAACGGCGTTCCCTCCTCGTTGACCGGCGTGACGTATTCTGCGGTCACGCGCTTGTCGGTCGTGGCGAGGGATACGTGGTCGTCGTTGTATGTGATTGTTCGACCGTTGTAGACGACCACGCTTCCACGGAACTCGGGCTTGCTGGCTTTTTCATCGTCTTCTATGATTCGGTCTTTGCAGTTCCCGAGTGCAGTGGCCGCGAGGTTTCTCGCGGATTGGACGAGACTGGATTGCAAGGAGAGTTCGTCACGAACGTCAGAATACGTCTCTTTGTGGAGCGTGTTCTTCGTGTCCGTGATGTTGTAGGGGTTGTCGTCCCATCCGTGGTCAGCGACGTGTTGGGCCGCTTGTCGGAACTGCTCGAACGTCTCATCGAGGACGCTGAAGTCCTCGGGGGAAACGTCGAGTTTGACTTGGATGTTCCGAACAACCTCCATACTTCATCAGTATGGTCAAAGATATTTAAAGCTATATATGGTTGTGGGGGAGTCTGTCCTGCTATCGAACGTGGTTTGCGAAGGGTAGTGTCGGCTTCCTCCCCGAGGTCAAGCCTCGGGGTATCCGCCTTGAATTTTCGATGAACTCGTGGGGGGTTACTCTACCAATATTTCATATGTCTGCTGGCCAAATTTGTGATCGAGACACGATGTCTGAAACTGGTCCCCCTACACAACACGGAACGACACAGTGGAAGTATGCCCTCATTGGTGGTTTGGCCTCCCTCCCGTTTACCACTCTTAGTTACTGGCAAACGGGATCCGAATTGTCACTTGGAGCAGTGTTGTTCGGGGGTATTCTCGCCGGCTATCTGGCCACGCGAGCGGGCGCTGAGAGCAGCGGGACCGGAACCCGGGTCGGGCTACTTGGCGGGCTTCCTGTGCTCTGGATCGTCTCCGACATTCTTGCGGCCACATCTGGGTTGGACGGCCCAGCCTGGTTTGTGACGAGCGCGACTGTTCTCACAGTCGGGTTCACTATCGGTGTTGCAATTCTCGGATTCGGAATCGCTGCGCTCATCGGTGAGGTCGGTGCCCGAATTGGGGGCTGGTTGGCCGGCAAACAGCCTGACGGATCGACTCCCGTTGCCAATAGTTGAGCTCCGACACGAACGAAATCCTCGCTTTCCCTGACCTCCTCGTTCAATGATAGTCGCCGATCCGGCGGAATCCGTACTCGATACCACCTACGATGAGGACGAGTCCAAGGAAGATGAACCACACACCGAAATAGAACGCATGAGGATCATCCGGATTGGCCGCAAACTCCGCCTGAACGTCTCTCAGGACAAACACGGTCAGCAGGGTCGCCGGTGCGATCAAGCGATGACGAACGAGCAGGTACAGCGGGATCGCGGCGAGTAGCCACATTCCGACCGCTCCGTACAGGTACAGCAGCACCTCGCCTCCGCCGGAGATTGTCACTCCGAGCCGATACGCGAACCACACCATCACAGCAGCGTGCAGGAGCCCTCCAATCGCGGCGATACCCGCTGCCCGTCGTTTGGGGGCAGGTATCGATAGCCACGAGATCGGGGTGGACACGTCCTGAAGGCGCTCCCAGCGTGTTCTGCTGACGTATTCGAGCAGCCCGACGAAGAGAAAGCCGATGGTCCAGACCGACGCGTTGATCATATAGCGAACGATATACAAGCCGTTCTCAACGACGATGATCCCCGTCGGTTCGGCCAGTCCCTCGAGTTCGGCGACATCGCGGAAGGTCGGGCCAGGTGGCGTCAACTCCATTCCAAGGACGTAGCCAGTCGTCACTACGAGCGCGATCAGTGGGGCGACGAGTCGGTATCGGAGCGCGAGCCAGACCGGGACGGCCGCGACGACGATGAGACCACCGTAGCGCCAGCTTAGTCCGACAATCGAGTAGTTCGACGGACCGACCGAGTATCCGAGATCGAGGGCGACGAGGAGGAGACAGCCCGCATAAAGCGTCCCAACGAGAAGACTACTCAGGAGATGACGTCTGAAGGGCATATTCACGTCTGCTCTCGCCTCCCGTTTCTGTATTGCCCCGTCGATTGTTCCCGATGCTCGAATCGAATGTCCGAAAGAGACAATACTCGGTTGGCCACAGGTGATGCAACGACCGGAACGATGTTACAACCCGATCACCCGCTCGACGTTCTGCTGGACAGAGAAATGACGGCCGCCTCTCGCGATGTCGATGCCGTAAAACACCAGTGAGAAGGCTCCGATCGTCGTCACCACAAGCAGAAAGAGATCCTGACCGGAGGCGGTCCCTGTGATGAGCTCCGGTGCGTAGATGGCTGGCCATATGAGTGCGAACGTCACGTACGACAGGCCAACGAGGTGGCGCCACGAAAGTGTGATCGGGCCCAGGGACAGTGCTGAGACGGTTCCAGCGAGGATTGCAACGATACCAGCGATTCCCATAAGAACGATCGGACTCAAGACCAGTACAGCTGGTCCGAAAACGGCTGCGAAACCTGCAATAAGGAGTAGATCGAGGAGTCCGAGGTGGAGGAACTGCGACTGCTTCATACTTGGCACAACCCGCTGAGAGACAAAAATTGTACTGCCGGACAGACCCAGGTTACAAGATCCTCGTGAACGCCTCTTCGTCATAACGAAGCTGCATCCTCGAAGGTACGATCCACTATCATCTCTCCAGAGTTCGACACGACTTTGTCATTCTCACAGAATCGTATGCGTATGGTCCCCCTCCAAGCGTCCCCGCCCCAGCTCGGACCAGCCGTCGCCGCGCTCGTCGGCCTCGTCTTCCTCGGAGTGATCGTCGGGGCGGTCGGGAATGCTATCGTCCGTCGACTGTCGGATCCCGTCGGAAAGTACCGTCTCCTGTATGCCGTGGTGCTGTTTCCGGTGACACTCCTCGCCTACGGTCTCCTCGCACTGCTCGGATTCGGTCCCGCGCTCGTGGGAAGCGCCCTAGCCGTTCCGGACGTCCTCGAAGCAGCCCTTACCAACTTTGCTGAATTCCTCGCTGCGGGACTCGTCTGGGTCGCCGCTTATGCACCCACAGTACGTGGTGTTCGTGACGTTCGCGATATCGAACTGTCGACACAGTCTGCGCTTGCGAAAATGGCCCGCTATATCATCGGACTGAGTGGGTTCATTGCGGTGCTAATCGCACCTCTGAAGGTCGTCTCGTTTGGCTCCTCACCGTTCTGGTTCACGGTCGGTCTGGCCCTCGTGGGAGTCATCATTCTCTACGTCTCTCCGTGGATCGTTCCGCTCCTGCGTGAGACGAGTGAACCAACCGGTGAGTCGGCTGAGCGACTCTCGACGCTCCGCACCCACGCTGGTCTCGACGTCAGAGACGTCCTCGTGCTCAACACCGACGACGAGGAGACGGCCAACACGCTCGTCCGTGGTCCGCCCGGATACCGACGGCTGTTCGTCACGAGCACGTTCCTGGACGCCTTTGACGACGAGATCGCGACGGCCTTGCTGGCGATTGAGGCGGGCCGGTTGCGTTCACACGTGGTCGAAATACGCGTGAGTACAGTGCTCGTCGCCGGGGTCGCCCTGGTTGCCTCAGTAACCGGTCTGGGTCCACGGTGGCTCCTCCTCGGCGCATCGTTCGGGGTGCTTCTCGTCGGCTTCTGGGCCTCCCGTCGCGGGATCCGGACGGCCGATGAGTATGCCGCCGAGCGGGTCAGCGCGTCCACGGTTGCCGAAGCGCTCGATAGATACGCCGAAATTCACGCGATGGAGCCGTCACGGCGGCGTATACCGAATCCGCTCTCGGTGAACGTCGCGCTCGGGGACCGAATCGACCGCCTCAATCGCGGGACCGACTCGTGCTCCCCATATAGTACGATGTGAGGGTGGTCCCGATCCACCAACAGGAGCACGGTCACAGGCGTTCCAGCGAGGAAATCGAGGACGCCATTGCGTACGCCGAGCAGCCTGAGTATGCGGAGCAACTATGTCTCCCGGTGGATATCACTCTGGATCGGCGACAACCGGAGGGTTGTTTGTCCCTGCGATGGGACTGCCGAGTGTGTCGCGTCCCGCTATGCTCCGCTCGGTAGCGTTCACTTCCCTCCTCCAAGGGCTAGTCGTGCCGGTCGGCGTCCTCCTCCTAGACTGGCCCATAGCAGTCGTCCTCGGGGTGTTCGTTCTCGAGATCGCGGCGGTCGTCTGCTGGGCCGTGGTGAAGATTCCCTTCGCCGCCAAGCGCCCTCGAAACATGATCGACGGGGACGACCGACTCCTCGGTCCCCTCCAGACGAAACGGGGATCGGTCACATTCCCCGGGCCGCTCCCGCCCGTCTACCTCCGGAACGTTCCGACGTTGCTCCTGACGGTGTGTTTCCTCGCACCTCTCGAGGTCGGCGCGGCGTTCCTCGTCTTCGCGTTCACCGACCCGACGATTACGACTCCTGTCGTCAAGCAGTTGCTGCTCGGTGGCGCCGGCGTGTTCCTCGCTGAAGGGGTCGAGACGGCCCGTGAGTACTTCTCTCGCGGTGGATACCGGGAGCACTCGCCGCGCTCGGTCGTCCTCGTGCCGTTCAAACGCCTGTTTGGCGTCGGCGCGCTGCTGTTCGTCGCCGGACCGCTCCAGGGCGTCGCGGTGAGCGGCGAGGTCGTCCTCGGAATCCTCGTCGTCGGAAAGTTCCTCTACGACTTCCGACGGTTCCAGGTGGCACGCGACCCCGACGCTCGGGGAGTATTCTACCGGCTCTACGGGAGCGCCGAGACCGAGCCGGAGTCGGTCCCGGTCGAGGTTCCCCCGGGCGACCCCATAGTCCGTGACCGCCCGCCGCGAGGCGCGGCTCTGCTTGACGCGCTCGGTAGGGGTCTCACGTACACGCTCACCAGTAGCGTCCTCATCGTCTACTTCGCGGCTGCGTTCTTCCTCGCGTTCGGTGCGACGGCCGTCGGACTCGTCTTCCTCGGCGTCGTCGCCGTATTCGCCGGTGTCAGGGCGGTCTCGCGGTACCTCCGGTACGGAACCGTCGAGTACCGGGGGTACGACGGCACGCTCGTCGTCTACGACTGGGTGCTCGACGAGCCACAGGCTCGACTCGAACGGAGTGCCGTGACCGACCTCGAGGTCACCACGGACGCCGTCGATCGGGTGCTCGACACGCGGACGGTTCGACTCGGCGGGATGGACGACGACACGCCGACGTTCCGGCTGGCGGTCCCCGACCCTGAGGAGTTGGAGGGTGACGACGCCAACGCGAACGAGTCACTGTCGCTCGTCCACGTCCGTGATCACCGTCGACTGGTCGACGCCCTCGGTGTCAGCTGGCGACTGGACGAGTCGGTCGCCCCGTAGAGCAGGTAGTCAGAGCGAGACAGCGGCTTCACCGTGATCGAGCAGGCCGAGTCGAGTCACGCCGGCCGTCAGTCTGGGCTGTCCCCTACGCTCCACGGTCATACGATGACACGAGACGGGTCTGCAGGGTCCGGATACCTTCGACTGCCAGCGTGATGTGTCGCCGAACCCGGAGACCTGCCCGAGTTTGAGGCCAGACCCCTCGCCGATGTCGACGGCGTGGTGTACGCCGGGTCGAACGACAACAACCTGTACGCATTCTCTCGTGCCGGGACGCGGCAATGGACGGTCGAGACGAACACCACCGTCGGGTCAGTTGTTACAGGCGACGAGTTCGTCTACGCCTCGAACAATGAACGGCTCTTTGCGGTCGAATCGGCATAGATCACGCCATCGTGTTATGTGAGTGCCGGTCAGGAACGTTCGATGACTGCTTGCTGACTACTTCTTCTGGATGCAGCACACGCCGTATCTACAGGAATACGGTAGTTTTCTCAGTGCTTCATACAGGGCAGGTATCGAGCACACGTCCATCTCGTATGAGACCCGATTTCACGTAACTCTCTGGGAGCGTCCAGTTAGGTGTTACTGGCTGTTCGAGGGCCACCCCGGAGTGCGTTGATGCCCCTTCGGGCGAGCGCCCCGGCGGTGAACCCGACTACCGCCACACCAATCCCGATGACGGCGAGGGCTAGCAAGCCGTCCGGCCGGACGACATAGGCCATACGTTCGATGAGTGGTCGAGGCGAGATATCCGTCGCCCATTCCGCCCGCCATCCAAGGAACGAGAGGTACGTGAGTCCCCATCCTGTGAGAAGCCCGTGTCGACGATATCCTGTCCAGAATGCCGCAATCACTCCGACGATGGCGGCGTGAAACGGCATGAAGACGACCCCACCAGAGTGGGAGAAGATATCGAGTTCATACGCCACGAACGTCACTCCGAAGAGCCCGAGTGCCAGACCGGTCAGCAGAACCTGTCGGGCCCCAATTTGTTCTGCCCCGAAGAGAATGGTTCGGAGCGTCGCCCGGAAGTCGTCTTGCCTCGGTACTGAGTTATGCTCTCGTTCGTCAGATCTCATAATCGCTTCGTGTGCAAGGAGAAACTAATACGCTCGGTAGGATGAAATCAGACTGTAGTAACGAAGACCAACCCGAGTGATTCCGTAGATCGCCGCCTCTCTCGGTTCCGTACTGAACTCATCCTCTGTATCGCGCACGTTACTACCGACAGAAACAAGGAGATGTTGTAGACGCTGCTGCATACAGGGTATGTCTCTCGTATGAGACGCTCGGCGAATCGAGCGTACCTTGCAAACTTCAATCAGAATGGATTTGTCTCCCGGCCTGATCTGCACCCGTAGGACGTAGTTCACGAGAGCACCAGCGAAGATGAGGACGACGTGGATGAAGGTGAAGACACCCATTCCTCCGACGTAGTTGAAGATGATATGGTCGAACGGCCCCGAGTCGAAGAGTCGTCGACAGCTCGAACTCACCAGTATCGGCGAGCAGAGAACGCCCATTCCGACCCACAAGCCGACGAAGCTCCCGATCGCAACCGAGAGAATGGAGGGCATTACGAACGAAACCGAGAGTGGTCGTGAAAAACCACCCGCTCTGGCATCTCTTTCGTCCCGTGGTCAATTGAGCAGGCGAATCGGTACGAGGCGGAATTTTCGCTGTGCATCCCTGAAAATCCGATCATCAACCACTCCCGAGGGCGGCTGTTAGCGCCCGAAGTTGTCCCCAGCCGTTTTGCAGGAGTGCTGTGGGGAACCGCCGCCGAGCACCAGCGAGGGCGTCTGCGAGGGCAGTCGGTGTGTTCTCGAACAGTCCGGTTCCATGCCCGACGAGAATTCGTTCGGGTGAGACATCTTCGAACACGTCCCGAAGTGGAGCGAGACGGCACAGGAGGTACGTTCCCAGTCGCTCGTCGCCGACAGTGAACAACGGTGCTGTTCCTAGCACGTCCGGGACGTACAGCGTTCCGTCGGCGTCGCGGTACGCGATGGCCTCGTCCCACCCCGGAAACGGCGCACAGCGACGGATCTCGAATCCAGAGGAGCCGATCTCTCCGACCACGTACTCGGAGGGGCTCTCTATTTGCTCGGCTACACGAGAGAGCCACCGAGGGAGGAAGACCGGAACGTCGTGACGGGCAGCGAAGGTATCGGCATCGCGGGCGTGGTAGTTCGAGAGAACGGCGACGCCCGTCACTTCACCGAACGTCTCGAGTTCGTCGTCAATGCCGGGGGCGTCCAACGGGTCGACAACCCAGACACCGCCGTCGTTGCCGACGAACGCGTGACTCGCTCGCATCCCGGTTTCGTCGGGGTGTGCGAGCCACCCGATGCCACCGGACCACCGGTCGATGATATCAGGGCCTTCCGGCGCTCGCCGATCGTACATCGGCATCGTCACTTCTCGGGGAAGACCGAACCTGGCTCTCGCGATTCGAACGGACCGACGCGCTCGCCCGTCGTCGCGTACCGATACAACGCCGTCCGGACGATGGCCGTGACGGTCTGAGAACCAACAATTGCGGCGACGACGATGACGCCACCGACGACGAGGGCACCCGCTGCGATGGCTCCGTGGAACAGAAAGTAGCCCGCGGCCAAGAGCACGATGCCGGGGAGGGCTGCGATGAGGAAGATGAGACTGACTCCCAACGTCGCGGAGACGCTCTCGCCCCACGTGTCCTTGAAGAGGGATCCGCTTCGGCGGAGCTGTCTCTGAATCCCCGTCTCGTGGTCCAGAACGATGACAGGGACGATGAAGTACGTCAGAAGCGCCCACGCGAGATCGAACACGAGTCGCGCGAGGCTGCCGATCGCTCCGAACTTCTCGTCGAGGATGTAGAGCACAGTGCCGAGCGTCGCCGCGACGACCGCCCAGAGCGCGATCTGCCGCCGGACACGCCACGCAGCAGCGAGCCCGTCTCGGACAGACGTCTGCTCGCCGTCGAAGACTCGCGACGCACAGTGGACGACGGCGGCATTGAAGAACGTCGCTACGCTCGAAGAGACCGCAAACGCGCAGAACAGCGCCCCGTACTTGTAGAGGTCGTTGGTGAACAGCGACTCGACGATACCGAATCGGAACGCGACGGCGGCGAGGACGGCGAACGCACTTCCCACAGCGAGCAGACTCAGGGCGGGGAGTACCGCGAGGCTCGTATGCTGTCTGAATACGTCGAGGCTCTCGGTCGTAATATCGAGACCACGTCTGTACTTGGAGGGCATAATGCTGGCTACTCGCTTTCATGAAATAAATCACGGGGAGAGAACGCTGCCCGGCGGAGCACCACATTTCTGTGTTGCGTAGCGAGTACTATTTCACAGTGCTCTCCGCATCGGTGCTAATGAGCTCAGACGAAGCGAACGACAGCGTGGATGGGAATATGATGGGTGTGGGTATTGCGATTGGAGCCGGTATCGGCGTTGCACTCGGAGTTGCGATGGACAATATTGCATTGGGTATCGCCATCGGAATGGGCGCTGGTATCGCTATCGGCGCCGCGATGGCGAGCCGGTAGATAGGGACGCCACCAGACTGATCGTTCGATGGTGTTGCGACCTCATCTACACCGGGTCGTCCCTCCACTTCTGTTCACCCCACAATCGAATGGTTCGTACAGGATGCCAAGTTATCTGTGACGCTGTCGTACAACTTGTATGAACACTCGGGGTCGGTTCGCGCTGGCAGCCGGGTTCGTCATCCTCTCTGGGCTGGTGAGTCTCATCGCGGCGCCGTCACTTCCCGACCAGGTCGTCTCAAACTGGAACGCGGCCGGCGACCCGAACGGAACGATGCCCAAGATGTTCGCACTGTGGCTCATTCCCGTACTGACGGCAGGTCTCATCGTTATGTTTGCCGTCATCCCCCGAATTGACCCGCTTCGTGAGAACATCGCCGAATTCCGTCCCTACTACGACTGGTTCGTCGTCATCTTCACAGGGTACATGTCCCTCGTTCACGCCGGGATCGTCGCGTTCAATCTCGGCTACGAGTTCGACTTTACCTACCTGATTCTCGTCGCGGCTGCCGGCCTCCTCTACTACAGTGGTGTGCTGGTGACACACGCCAGACGCAACTGGTTCGTCGGTATCCGCACGCCGTGGACGCTGAGCAGCGAAGCAGTCTGGAGCCGGACGCACGCACTCGGCGGACGACTGTTCAAGCTTACCGCGATACTGACGCTGGTCGGGCTTCTGTTCGGCGACTACGCCATCTACTTCCTAGTCGTGCCTGCGTTGGTGACCGCCGTCACGACTGTCGTGTATTCGTACTACCTGTACGAGCGACTCGAACACGGAGAGTCACCACCGGATGCCGGGACTTGATGTCGTGACTCTACTGGTGGGGTCCAGCTCGATCGAACGATTCGGCGGGACAGTCCCAGTCCATCCCTCGCGACCGACTCGTGCTGTGTATTCAGTACGGCCTCAAAGACCGATCATCGGCCGAAATTTCAAAAAACTACAATTATGTAAACAGAGAAATACTAGACCAATAGGTATTATACCGGCAGAAATGGCGAGACGAGTGAAACCAGTCCAATCACGGTCATGAGCGCGCCTGCGGCTAAGAAGACGAGGCCACTACTCCGTCCCTCTTCTATCAGCGTGGCCTCCGACTTGTCCGAGAGGATAAAGTCCCCGTTGGGGGTCGGCTCGTCGATTACGTACTCGCGAATGTCCCAGCCCGCCTCGGTCTCCCTAGCGGTTCCGAGGAGATAGACGTCCTCGCCCGGTTCGAGTGTGCCTTCAAGGTAGCGTCGGCGCTCGCCGGTGCTCAACGGGCCAATGTCGACGCCATCCGGGAGATCCAGTGCGGGCTCGTTCTCGACGTACGTGCGAATCTCTTCTGGCGGGTCGTCGCCGGCTTCGACTTTCCATTCCGACTGCTCGAGATCCAATCCGCCGTCTTCCGGGAGGTCGACCAGTACCTCGCCGGTGCCGTCGTCGATGAATATGGGCTCGGCCGTCTGGTCCTCGAAAATGGTCTGCCAATTGCCTGGACCATTGCCGTCTGAGTGCAATTCCTTGACCTCGACGTGGGCGGCTAACGCTTCCGTCCCGTCGATGGGCGACTGCTGGAGGGTTGCGTCGTCGGTCCCGTGTACAGTCCCCTTGACCTCAACCGGCCCTGGTTCCAGGTCACGGATCGCAGTCGTCTCGGTTTCCTCCATCCGGGTGCTTTCGGCCCGCTCCTTACGGCCCTTATTCAACGTAATCAGCCCCACCACAACGAACACGAGACTACTGAGCGAAATGACAAAGCTGTCGACCATTAATAGAGATAACCAATAAGAAATAACTTAAAATATCGTGATTCACGAGATGTAAATCGGGAGTTCACCGATTTATACAGTAACCACCCCACGAACGTGTTACTCAGTGGGGTACACGCTTCAGGCGGTGGTACTCGTTGCACAGTTTCGACGGGGGTCTCTGAAAAATCATCATCGGAATACAATCTTAGTAGAATCAAACCAGTGTACGTCACGTCCACCGTGATCTCGAATGCGGGGATGTCCCCGCTAGTCCTTCTCCTCGATGTCCGAAACGTATAGGGGGCGGTTCTCGGAACTATTCTGTACTCTCCATGCCCTCCACAACTGGTTCAGTCGCTATCGAAGCGATCGAACTAACGAAAAGATACGGCTCAGAGACCGCACTCGACGGAATCTCGCTATCCATACCGACCGGAACGGTCTATGGCTTTCTCGGGCCGAACGGCGCCGGCAAGACGACGACGATGCGTCTCCTAACCGGACTCTCAACTCCCACTTCAGGCGAGGCTCGTATCTCAGGCACGCCGGTCGACGATCGCCGTGCACTCGTTCCACACGTCGGCTATCTCCCCGAGACACCGCCGCTGTACGAGGAGTTCAGTGCCCGCGAACAGCTCGAGTACGTCGCCGACCTCAGAAACATCCCCCCGGAAACTGCTCGGAGCCGGATCGGTTCGTACCTCGAACGCTTCGAGCTCGCTGACGATGCCGGGAAACGGATCAACTCCTACTCGAAGGGGATGGAACAGAAGACGGCGTTCATTCAGAGCGTCCTTCACGACCCAGACGTCCTCTTTCTCGACGAACCGACGAGTGGCCTCGATCCGCGAGCCGCACGAACCATCCGCCAGTCGATCACCGAGTTCGCCGACGCCGGAACGACGGTTTTCCTCTCCACACATATTCTCCCCGTCGTCAAGGAAGTTGCTGACACTGTCGGCGTTCTCTTCGAAGGGCGACTCGTCGCCGAGGGCACGCCGGATGAAGTGAAAGAACGTGCCGAGACTGGAGCGGGCAGTACGCTTGAAGACGCCTTCCTCGCCGTCACCAGCGACGTCGACGTCGTCGCCGAGGCGACAGCCGAGGGAGACGGATGAATCTGCGCCAGGATCTCCGTCATGGCGGGCGCATCGGGCGTGCTGAATTCGTTCGGAGCGTTCGTGGCTATACTTGTGATACCAGACGAATCCTCGGCCTCGCCGTTGCTCTCCTGTTCTTTGGTGGCAACTTGCTCTTCCTGCTCCCCCCGATCTATGTACTCGGACGGAGCGTCCGGTCAGTATCTACGATTCCGTACTTCGGGCCAGCAGCGACACTCCTCCCGGTCGGCCTCTTCCTGCTCGGCGCGTTACGAACGATGGAGCGTCTCGGCAGCGTAGACACCGAGGATCTCCTCCTCACGACCGTACACCCCCGAGCCGTCGTCGTCGGACTCATCACCGCGGAGATCGGACGACTGCTGCTCTGGTTCGGTATTCCACTCGTCGCGATCGCCGGAGCGTTCGCCGTCGGACTTGGCTCACCGGTATTCCTCGTCACGGCGGGCATCGTGGTAGTACCAATCGTCTGTTGTATGGCCGTCTGGGGCTACGCCGTGGGCATCTGGGTCCTCCGTATCCTTCGACGACTGCCGACCGTCCGTCGTGTGCTCAAAGTAGGTGGCATTCTCGCACTCATTAGCATCGTCATCCTCTCGCAGGTCGCGGCGCGATATCTCGTCACTGGGAATGTCTCGATCGAGACCCTGCTGTCTCTCATTTCGCTCACCCCGCTGGTCGACTACCTCGCTCTCGGCTTCGTCGGCACACCGATTTCAGCTACAATCACGCCGACGGCAGTGGTCATCCTCGTGACGTGGATCGCGCTCACACCGGTCGGTCTGGCTGTCGCCGAGCGCCAAGCGACAGCGCTCTGGTTCACCGATGATCCAGTTCGCAATGTCACGACGGACACGCTGTCGGAGACGACGGGATCGTCGGGTGGTTTCTCACCACCGCAACCATTCTCGTGGACCAAAGCTGGACGAATCGCCTGGGGACATCTCCTTCGGGCCGTCCGGCATCCCCAAGAGTTCTCGCACCTGCTCATGTTGGTCTTCCTGGTGGGACCGATGGCCGGTACGTTCTTCCAGAGTTCATCGGGTGAGCGGTTCCCAGTGCTCGTTGCAGGAACGGGCGTTCTGTTCGGGGTGTATCTGTCTGGGGCAACGTTTGGGTTGAATCCCCTCGGCGACGCCCGGCCACAGTTCCCGCTGGTGCTTCTCACTGAGACGACCCCCCGGACGTTTCTCCGTGGACGGGTGGTTGCCGGCCTCGCCATTGGTCTTCCATTCACCATCCTCGTTCCGCTCGCCAGCATCGCAGCCGGATCACGACCGCTCTACGGGATTACATTCGCGACCGTTGGGACTGGATTCAGCCTCATAGCTGCATTGTTCGCTTTGGGACTTGGGTGTGCGTATCCCATCTACGAGGAACGTGAACTCTGGGGGGCAGAGACCGTCGCTCCGTCGACGCTCGTTCTCATTTCGTATTCGTTCGTCGTAATGGGTGGAACTATCATCGGGCTCGGGATTACCTGGTTCGGGCTCACTGGCAACTTGATAGTGACAGGGATCCTCGTCGGTGGGCTCAGTGTGTACCTCCTCCCGACAGTCGGCCTTCCCATCCTCTCGTACTGGTATTCACAGCGGAGGTATCGACGCTATGTCCTCGATTGAGTGTTCGTTCTTTGGAGGAACAGAGTGAACGTACCGGAATTGAGTCAGGCTGGTATCTCAGAACGATGCTTGCCGAACAGGTACACGAAGTATACGAGCGCCACCGGAATGAAGGCCACTCCTCCAAGTACACCACCTCCAACGACGGATTACAGTAGCGATCCGCCAGATAGTGCCCTACTCGCGATACCGAGGAGGACGGGGATGATAAAAAAAGGACGCGAAGAATCTGCAGTTCTGTTTGCTTGAGGGGAAAGACTGGCATAAGGTGATGTTGAAATGAAGACAGTATGCGTTTCCAGAAGACTCAGTGAACCGCCTCGGGGTCAAGCCCCGAGGCACTCGCCTTGCTTATCTGTAGATACACGCATTAGGAATCTCTGACCTCATCTGTGCGAGAACTGAGACGGGGGGAGGGCCGTCGTCAGCGGGAAATTCGAAGCGGGGGGCGTGGAGGGCCGTCGGCGGGGACCGAAGCGGGCGCCCCCATCCGAATCGAGCCCCGATCAGATATTCAATACTTCGAGGTTAGTATTGAAACTATCTAAACCATAGATAGTATTGATACAATCTATACTATCGGCAGAAACCTACCGGTCCCGGGCGTCGGAGAGAAGTCAGTCGAAGCGGCCGAGCTTGTGCTCGAATGCGCGTAGCGCTGCCTCGCCGGTCTCGGTGAGGCGCATCTGTTTGCGACGGCCAACGTGTTCGACACCGAGGTAGCCGTCGGCGACCAGCGGGTCGACGACGTTCGCGTTCAACAGCGCGAACTTCGCCTTGTCGTTCGCGGGCTGGTTGTCCGCGAGAAAGGAAAGTCCCTCGCGTTCGGCGTACTCGATGACGTCCTTCTTCTTCGCCGCGTGGCGCTCCGTGTTCGTCTCGTCGAGAAACGCCATAACTGCCACCTGATCGGTCGTCGGCGACTCGATCGGATACGAGGGAAGCACCTCGTCGCCAGCGTAGCCGTGACTTTCCGGTTCGTCACGTTCGCGCGTGTAGTCCTCGGGATGTGCGTAGTAGGCCGTCGCATCCGTCGCCATACAGGCGATGGTCGCGCCGACCGCCGAGAGTTTCGACCCGCTCGAGACGTTCACCCGCACGATGTCGTCGGGATGGCTCGCAACGAGCGTCGTCACTACGCCGAGCACGTCGTAGATGTCGAGAAGGTCGACCGTCCGCGTCCGCACCTCGACGCCAGTCGCTTCGAGATCGGCCACGAGTTCGTCGTGGTAGTCGGGGGCGACTGCCTCTGTGTCATCGTGTTCGAGGAGATAGATCACGTCGATACCGTAGCGCTCGGCAGGTCCGAGCACGCGATCGTATTCGAACCGAAGCGGGGCGATGTGGACTTCGTCGATCGTCTTCATCTGGCGGACCTCTATCAATGCGTGCGTCGAGGACAGACTTAAACGCCGCCGAGTCGGTCTGGGACGGGGACTAGACCGCGGTGATGATTGCGCTCACAGAGATTCAATACAGAAGACCCCGGTTGTAGTCAGGTCAGCGGTCGGAAGAGGCGTTTCGGAAGCCACCAGAGGAATCGAACGAGTTTCGTCGGTGGGGTACTTGCTGGGCTATTGCTCCTCTCGCCCGTTGTCTCTCACTACCAGGGTGGTGAACAGCGCAAGTCGCTACAGTGGGGATTGTTCGCAATCGGGATTCCGTTGTCACTCATAGACCACACGCACCTCCCATAGATCGGTGTCCTCGCTTTCCTCGGCAGTCTCGGGGTTGGGTGGGAAGTCGACCGCAGACTGTTCGAAGAAATCTCAGTATGAGTGGATGCTCGATCGTCTCTACCGGTCTCACGGAAACAATCGGTGATGCCGTTCTACGAACCACACAGACCTGGAGAGACACCGACCGATTGACTAACATCGCAATCGGATATCGTCTGTATGGTCCTTCCCTCCATCAGTCTCCGTGACGCACGCACCGTTGCTGCTCTCGGAGGCGGTCTGTACGCGATCGTCGTTCTCTCGTGGCTGTTCTCGGCCGGCGTGTATTTCTCCTCTAGAAGTAGCCTCATAATCATCGTCGGATTCGGGTACGCTCTGGTCGGGATGTTCCTCACAGCGGCCGTTCCCCTCTACCTGTTCGGTCGTCTCTCGCTCATCTCCGCACCACTTGCGACGCTCTGGATGTTGGGTGAGACGGTATATCAGTGGCTCTACGGTACGCATCCCCACCCACTCTCGTCGTATCTCACCGTCTGGCCCATCCTCCTTGGGTTCGTGCTGACAATCACACTCGCGGAGGCAGTACTCAGACTTGGACTCGATCGTACTATCGGACGGTTCGGCCTCCGTCCGATCCTCTAATCGACTCTCAGATGAGGTCGTCCTGTCGACTCTCTCCTTCTCTATAGGAGTGCCCCGCATAAGCGAGACCCAGAAAGCCATCCTCGACGATGGCTGGGCTATTCAATATGCAGGGGTAATTCTTCTCGAGGCCGAGCTATATCTCGGGATCAGGGCCGGTGCTCGTAGGCGCTGACGACCGTGGACCACCGGAACCACCATCTCCCCGAGCGAGTTGCAGGTACGCCGCCGCGGAGACGATATCGGGACGCGCCTGACAGCCGTGTGTAGTGGCTCTATTGACCGCGGCCGCGTGGGAGCGGGCGACGCGCGCCCAGCCGCAGGCCCAGCAGATGACGACGTGATCGCTGTCGGGTGCCGACAGCTCAGACATCGCCCGCCACCTCCCTTAGAGCGGCCCCGCTAGTCGGTGTATCAGCGCCGCTGCCAGAGCGTGACGTCAAAAGGAGCGTCCTACAGGAAGGGGAGACGGGGTTGATGGACCGGGTGTGCCTCTGAGCTCCCCGCGCTTGGGGTGACACTCTGCAATATTGTAAGCTTTTTGCACTACTCTCTCCCCGGAAGTGTCGATTCTGACTTTGACTCTGAGTCTGGTATTGGGCCACTGACCCTGCCTGTCGCTCACTCATCGCGCTCACCTCCAAGATCGAGCAGGCCATCATCGGGCGTGCGTGTCTCACCGCGCTTGAGAACCCCCTCGTTGGATCCTCCTCCAGGCGAGCACAATCGCGACAAACCTCCGTTCATTATTGGCCTCCCAGTGACCAGTGGTCGACCGTGTGGGTTGACCTGCAGATTTATCCAAATCGAAGTAGCAGGATTGAGTACCGATGACGCGAGGCAGTGATTCCGATACCACTCCAGACGATGACAGCACCGACAGCCGGCTCTACGACATCGGGGAATTCGTCCTCGATGGGGGCAAACTGTTGTTCGACTGGTTGTGACTGAGGCTGTTCCTGTGTGCGTTTCTGTTGGCGGCCGTGGTGTGGGCCTTGTCTGGGGTGTGTAGAGTATGCTTACAGCGTGGGTCTTCGCTCGCCGACCAGTATTTGTCCTATAACAAAGACTGTCGGTTTCCGTAGCTGCTCGTGTGGCCGCACGACAGCGGCCACCGGGGCGCGAGTGGCGATTTGGATGTGCCTCTGACGTGATACG
>Ga0207719_100554_pt1 | contig 19463 bp, 19 predicted proteins | sample A23P1SouthBayCA_2_FD_187279 | JGI IMG/M metagenome (GOLD analysis project Ga0207719, IMG submission 187279) | Aerobic enrichment media microbial communities from Eden Landing Ponds, California, USA - A23 P3 (3) (SPAdes) | ecosystem: Environmental > Aquatic > Marine > Unclassified | place... | reverse complement strand
CGCCGCGTACGCGGCGGGCGAGGCGGCGGCCTTCGACTACCCGCCGAGCGAGGGGCTCCGCGACCTGCGCGAGGAGATCGCCGCCCGGCGCAACGTCGACCCCGAGGCGGTGATCGTCACCAACGGCGCCGGCGAGGCGAACTACCTCGCGATGGCCCGGGCACTCGATCGGGATGAGAGCGAGGACGTTATTCTCGCCGACCCGACCTACCCCTACTACCCCGGCAGGACCGAGATGCTCGGCGGCCGGGCGAGGTACGTCCCGGCCGAGTCCGACGGCGCGCTCGATCCCGAGCGCGTTCGCGAGACTGCGGGCGAGGCGACGGCCTGCATCGTCGTCAACACGCCCAACAACCCGACGGGCGCGGTGTACGACGCGGACGCGATGTCCGAACTCGTCGCGATCGCCGAGGTCCACGACGCCCTGCTCGTCTCCGACGAGACCTACGACCATCTCGACCTCTCCGGCGAGTTCGCGAGCGCGCTCGCGGTCGACTCGGCACACCGGGTCGTCACGAACAGTTTCTCGAAGTCACTCGCGATCACGGGGTTTCGCGTGGGGTATGCCGTCTTTCCCCGGGAGCACGTCGACGCCGCGCGGACCCGTCACATGCTCGTGAACGTGGCCGGGAGCCGGCCGGCACAGGCGGCGGTGCTGCACGCCCTCCGGGAGACCGGGCCGGAGTACTACGCCGACAGTCGGGCGCGCCTCCGGGAGCGCGTCGGGACGTTCACCGGCGCGCTGGCGTCGATCGGCGCGGAGTACGTCGAGCCGGCGGGCGGGTTCTACGTCCTCGCCCGCCTTCCGGGGTTCCCCGGGACCATGGAGAACGCCGAGCGCCTGATCGAGGAGGTGGGCGTGGCGGTGATGCCCGGGGAGACCTTCGGCGAGACCCGGAAGGAGTGGTTCCGGTTCGCGCTGTGCACGCCCCGCGTCGAGGAGGCGGGACGGCGACTGGCGGCGCGTTTCGGGTGAGGCTCGCCAGTTCGCCCGGACCGACGGGTACACAAGCCTCCGTCGCCCAGCGGGGGTATGACCGAACTCGACGTGGAGGCCGTCGACGAGATCGAGGCCGACGCGCCGGAGTACGTCCTGTACGGCGGGAAGGGCGGCGTCGGCAAGACGACGATGGCCGCCGCGACGGGGCTGGCAAGCGCCGCCGAGGGGACGAAGACCCTCGTCGTGTCGACGGATCCGGCACACTCCCTGTCGGACGCCATCGGCGTCGAAGTCGACGCCGAGCCGACCCGGATCACGGAGGACGACCCCGCATGGGGGGTCGAGATCGATCCCGACGCCGCGATGGCCGAGACGCCGCTGTTCGAGGAGGACGGCAGCTTCGGCGGCCTCGGGGGGATGGGCGACCTCCTTGACCAGGTCGCCCCCGACGCCGGCGGCGGCGCCGGACTCTCCTCGATGCCCGGCACCGACGAGGCCGCGGCGGTCCAGCAACTGCTGCGGTTCATGGACGACGACCGCTTCGATCGGGTCGTCGTCGACACCGCGCCGACCGGCCACACCCTTCGCCTGCTCGAACTGCCCGACGTCATGGACTCGATGGTCGGGCGTGCCCTCAAGATCCGACAGACCATCGGCGGTATGATGGGCCGCGTCGGCGGGCTGTTCGGGGGTGGTGACGACGCGGGCGACGAGTCCCCCGACGGTCTTTCCGAGGAAGAGGTCGACGACCTCGAGGCGCTCCAGGAGCGCATCGAGCGCCTCCGGGGGACGCTCCGGGACCCCGCCCGCACCGACTTCCGGATCGTGATGGTGCCCGAAGAGATGAGCGTGCTCGAATCCGAACGCCTGCGCGACCGGCTTGATGCCTTCGGCATCCCCGTCGGGATGGTCGTCGTGAACCGCGTCCTGGAGGACTTGGCGGACGTCACGGACACGACGGGTTCGTTCGTCTCGCCGAACCACGACACCTGCGAGTTCTGCGCGCGCCGCTGGGAGGTTCAACAGGAGGCGCTGGCGCGGGCCCAGGACCTCTTCCGGGACCACGGCGTCGCGCGCGTGCCGCTGTTCGCCGAGGAGGTCCGTGGCGAGAAGTCCCTCAGAGTGGTCGCCGCTTGTCTGTCGGCGTGAGCGCGGGCGGTCCGTCGCGTCCTCGGCCCGCGAGGCGTCCTCCCACGCGAGGATCAGTCAGTATCAGTGGTCGTCCTCGCGCCACTTGTGGGCGCACTCGGTACACACGAAAAAGCGCGTCTCGGACTCGTCGGCCGACCGGATCTGCTGCATGTACCACTGGGCCTCCCCGTTGCCACACTCGGGACAGCGCTCCTCGGTCGTCGGCAGCCCGCTCTCGCCCGGCCCCTCCGTCTCGATGAGTTCGGTCGCCTCCTGGTCCTCGGTGACGACGTACTCCGCGTCCGGATCCACCGGGGACTTGTTCCCGCAACTCCCACACACCCACAGCTCGCCGTCCTTTTTCATCATCGACCCGCAGTCGTCACAGAACTCCATGGTTACCTCCGGTATCACACGGGCGATTGTAAACTCGGTGGTTCCGCTCCGGCGAGACGCCGTCCGGGAGGAAACCGCAATCGAGGTCGACCAGGATCAGTCGGCGTTGACGCCCACGCCCGCGTCCGGCTCCTGCCAGCCGCATACTGTGCACCGCGACGCCGACGGGTCGTGGAGCCCGCCACAGTCGGGACACTGCTTCTTGTTATAGCTCCGGTCCCAGGACTCGGTCGTTTCGTGCCCGCGACGCTCCAGGAACCGATCGAACAGGTCGTCGTCCGGCGTGGATGCCATACGCGTCATAGTACGACACACGTCTATATAAAACTTGGTACGCTATGACACACCACTGTCGGTCTCCCCCGGAGATCTCGTCCTCGCGGCCGGAACCACAACCCATACTTCGCCCCCGCCGGAGGGGGGCGTATGGAACTGGCCGTCATCGGACTCGGGCGGATGGGACGGATCGTCGTCGATCGCTGTCTCGACGCGGACCACGACGTCGTCGCCTTCGACGTCGACGAGACGGCGATCGAGGCCGCAAGCGAGGCGGGAGCGCGGCCGGCCGACTCGATCGCCGACCTCGCCGAACAGGTCGGCCCGGAACGCCGGATCTGGCTCATGGTGCCCGCGGGCGACCCCGTCGACGCGGCGCTGTCGGAACTCGAACCCCACCTAGAGGACGTCGACATCGTCGTCGACGGCGGCAACTCCCACTTCGAGGACTCGGTGCGCCGGGCCGACGACACCGACGCCGCCTACCTCGACTGTGGGACCTCCGGCGGTCCCGCCGGCGCCGAGATCGGGTTCTCGCTGATGGTCGGCGGGCCGGCGTGGGCCTACGAGGCGATGGTCCCGGCCTTCGACGCGGTCGCCACGGGACCCGAGGGCCACGAGCGCATGGGTCCCTCCGGGTCAGGCCACTACGTGAAGATGGTCCACAACGGGATCGAGTACGCCCTCATGGAGGCCTACGGCGAGGGGTTCGAACTCCTCGCCGAGGGTCGGTACGACCTTGACCTGGAATCGGTGGCGCGCACCTGGACCAACGGCGCCGTGATCCGCTCCTGGTTGCTCGAACTCTGCGAGGAGGCGTTCCGCGAGGAGGGGTCGGACCTGGGCGACGTCGCGGACCACGTCGCCGGCGGCTCCACGGGCACCTGGACGGTCCAGGAAGCCCTACAGCAGGAGGTGCCGGTCCCCCTGATCTACGGGGCGCTCGCCGAGCGCTTCGGTTCGCGCGCTCCCGAGGAGGGCCGGTTCGCCCGCCGGCTCGCGAACCGGCTGCGCTACGGCTTCGGCCGCCACGAGGTCAGGCGGCGCGAGGACTGACCGCCGGATCGATCCCGGGTTCGGATACCCCGCCAGCACCACCGATCCCGTGTTCGTATACCCTGGCTTCGTCCCCGACACGCTTCAAATTCAAAACTGTATCGGCCCATTCTGCGGGATCCCCCAGGGAAAACCGCATTAAAACGTCGGCCGCTACGTACACACATGGAGGTGAACGAGCGTGGTCGTTGAGACCGTGATCGAGGGACTCCGTCTCGCCAGCGAGATGGCCTGGGAGACGTGGTGGGCGCTCGTGCTGGGATTCACGATCGCCGGCGCCGTCGAGACGTTCGTGAGCGAGGAGGAGATGTCGGCCGTCCTCGGCGGTGACGGCTGGCGGGAACTCGGCCTCGGGACCGCCTTCGGGGCGGCCTCGTCGTCGTGTTCCTTTGGCGCCGTCGCGACGACGAAGTCGCTGTTCAAGAAGGGCGCTTCCCCCGTCGCGAGCCTCGCCGCCTTCCAGTTCGCGTCGACGAACCTCGTGATCGAGCTCGGGCTCGTGATGTGGATCCTGCTGGGCTGGCAGTTCGTCATCGCGGACTACGTCGCCGGCCTGGTCCTCATCGGGCTGCTCGCGGTCACGTTCAAGTACCTCGTTCCGGAGGCGTGGTTCGACGCGGCCCGCGAGCACCTCCGGTCGAGCGAGGGCGTCCGCGACCCCTCGTGTGGCATGGAGGTGGACCCGACCGACGAGGAGGTCCTCGAACTGGAGACCGATGGTGGCACCGAGTACTTCTGTTCGGCCTCCTGCAGGGAGGCCTACGTCGAGGAACGGCGCCAGGACGACGCCTCCGCGCGCGACCGGTTGCTGACCCGCGACGGCTGGCGGCTCGCGTCGAAGAACGCGCTGGGCGAGTGGGACATGCTGTGGACGGACATCGTCGCCGGCTTCCTGATCGCCGGCCTCATCGGCGCGTTCGTCCCCCGGGCGTGGTGGACGACCCTGTTCGGGGTCGGGGCCGAGGGGACGCTCGCCTGGGTCGTTGCGAGCGCCGTCATCGGCGTCGTCATCGGCGTCGTCACGTTCGTCTGCTCGGTCGGGAACGTTCCCTTCGCCGTGATCCTCTGGAACAACGGCATCGCTTTCGGGGGCGTGATGTCGTTCATCTTCGCCGACCTCATCGTCCCGACGATCGACGACGCCTACCGGCGCTACTACGGGCTCCGGATGGCCGCCGTCCTGTTCGTGAGCATCTTCGTCACCGCGGTCGTCTCCGGGATTTTCATCCACTACGCCTGGAGCGGACTCGGACTGATCCCGCCGGGGGGCCAGGCCGGCGGGACCGCACCCTCCGGGTACACCACGTACCTCAACGCCGCCTTCACGCTGGTCTTTCTCGGGCAGGCGTACGTCGGCTACCTGGGCGGCGGGACGACCGAGGGCGGAACCCCACACGAGAGCCACCCGGAGTGACCGGCGGGCGGCGGATCCAAAACGGCCTTAACCGGGGGTTCCCAACCGGCTGACATGGTCACGACGCTGGGCATCGCGCTGGGTGCGCTGTTCACCCTCCTGGCGGTCGCCTTCCACTACACGCGGGGGATGGAGTGGCGCCCCACGGAGGACATCGCCGACGACGTCCTCGAACGCCGCGCCGCGTCGCTCCCCGAGACGGACTTCCCCGAGCCGATGAACCGAGCCATCGGCGGCGGGGGCGGGGTCGCTGCGATCGGCGGTGGCGGCGGCGCCGGCGGCGAACTCGCCGAGGGCGAGGCCGAAAGCGAGGACGACGGTCCCTGGACGCTGTCCGACGAGGAGGCCGACACCTTCGAGATCGAGTTCGAGAAGGAGGGCGAGACGATCGAAGTCGCGGAAAACGAGACCATCCTCGACGCCGGCGAGGACGAGGGGTGGGACCTGCCCTACGCCTGCCGGCAGGGCCAGTGTCTCTCCTGTTCGGGCCACGTCGCCGACGGCCCCTCCGAGGACTTCCTCGTCCACCACAACCAGGAGATGCTCGGCCAGGAGGAACTCGACGACGGCTACACCCTGACCTGCGTCGCCTACCCCCAGGCCGAGTTCACGATCGAGACGGGCGAGTCACCGTAGCGCGGCTTTTTTCTCCGGGCGCGAATCCGGCGGATCGTAACCGACGGGATCAAACCCCCGGCCCGCCTGTGTCGTGATCGTGAGCGACGCCGTCGCGGAGGACTCGATCACGGAGGGTGGGCTCGTGCGCCCCCTCTTTAGACTCGCGTGGCCCATCGTCGCCATCCAGCTCCTCCAGGTCACGTACAACATCGCCGACACCCTCTGGCTGGGCCGGTTCTCGGCGGACGCCGTCGGGGCGCTGAGCCTCGCCTTCCCCCTCGTTTTCCTCGTGCTCTCGGTCGCGGGCGGCTTCACGACCGCCGGGAGCATCCTCGTCGCCCAGTACACCGGTGCCGATAGCGAGGGTTCGGCCGGCGCGATCGCGGGCCAGACGATCACGTTCGTCGGCGGGCTCGCGGTGGCGCTGGGGATCGTGGGGTTTCTCCTCACCGCGGACATGCTCGCCCTGCTCCCGAGTTCCGCCGGGACGGCCGCACGGATCGTCCCGCTGGCGGCCGACTACATGCGCATCTTCTTCCTCGGCGTGCCCGCGCTGTTCGGCTTTTTCGTCTTCAGCGCGCTCATGCGCGGGTACGGCGACACGAAGACGCCGATGCGGGTGATGGTCGTCTCCGTCGCGCTGAACGTCGTCCTCGACCCGATCCTCATCTTCGGGGTGGGACCGATCCCGAGACTCGGCATCGAGGGGGCGGCGTACGCGACGGTCGCCGCGCGCGGCGTCGCCTCGGTGCTCGGGCTGTACATCCTGTTCGTGGCGCGGGCCGGCCCCGCTGTGGAGTTTTCGCACCTCGTCCCCGACCTCGGGTCGATCGCGGAGATCGTCCGCATCGGCGCGCCGAGCTCGCTGGAGCAGTCCACGAGCGCGCTCGCGATGATCACGCTCACGGCGATGGTCGTCACCTTCACGCCGCCGGTGGTCGCCGCCTACGGGCTGGGCAACCGGCTCGTCTCGCTGATCTTCCTGCCCGCGATGGGGCTGGGCCGGGCGACCAACACCATGGTCGGGCAGAACCTCGGCGCCCGCCAGGCCGACCGCGCCGAGCGTGCCGTCTACCTCGCCGCTGGTGCTGGCGTGGTTGTGCTCTTCCTCGCGGCCGTCGTCGCCGCGCTCGTGCCCGAACCCATCGTCGCCGTCTTCATGGCGACGGGGACTGAGGACGCCGCCCGGACCATCGAGTTCGGGAGCGAGTACCTCCGGATCCGTTCCGTGGAGTTCGTGTTCATCGCCGTCCTGCAGGTCCTTCTCGGGGCGTACCGCGGCGCGGGCAACACCAAGACGGCGCTGGTTTTCTCCGTGCTCGCGCTCTGGGTCGGGCGCGTGCCGACGGTGTACTACCTCGCCTTCGTCGCCGGCTTCGCGGAAACCGGGATCTGGATCGGGATGGCGCTCGGAAACGTCGTCGGCGCGATCGGCGCCGGCCTGTGGTTCCTGCGCGGGACCTGGAAGCGCGCGGTCATCGACGAGGTCCCGGAGTCGCCGGGCGAGCCGGGGCCGACCGGCGAGGGATGACGTTCGCGAGGACGAGTGCGAACGAGGTGAGGCAGACGGCACGTCGGCCCGCCGTTCGCCGATTGGAAAGCCTTAAGTCCGAAAGCGGGCGAGGTAGGAGTGCCTGCCCGGGTGGTGTAGTGGCCCATCATACGGCCCTGTCACGGCCGTGACGCGGGTTCAAATCCCGCCTCGGGCGCTATCCTTCAGGTTCATATCTCGTAACGACGTTTCTTAGTTCTTACTCCGCGCATCCGGCATCGCGCAACCGTCGATCGAGGGGTGGTTCGGGGTGCAACTGATCGAGACCGCGCCCCACGAGTTCGCGGCGCACTTCCTCTACACCCGACATGGTCTCGATCCCTTCTTCGCCTGTGACCGACTGATCAAGGAAGGCGACGGAAGCCAACCGACCACCTTCGAACACGAAGACGAGACGTGGTCGGTGACCCTCTCGTACCGTGATTCGGGGCTCCAGCATCCGGGCGACACCCTCCCGAGCGGGACCGAGTTCCAGCTGGAATCGATGCGGGAATTCGATCTCAACGTATCGAGCGAGGACGACCCCATCGGAGAGCGATCGTTCCACGCACACATCGCGCCCCGGTGGCAGGGAATGCGTAGCAAGAAGGGGACGGAGATCTCGATCCCGGACGATCTGAGCGAGGGGATCAACGTTCACATCCAAGGTTCGAACATCGAATTCGAACAGTACCAGACGCTTCTCCAACGAGCGGCCCGGTCGCTGAAGATCTCTCCGGACTACTTCGCCTCTCGTCACGAATTCTCGACGATCCTCGACGCGGAACGGTACGTGCGCGTCCACGAGGGTGCAAGCGGGCCCATCCACGCGCGGGACGGACCCCTCGCTCAGTTGGGCCACCTCCTGGAAAACGATCGCCAGGGACGCCGCAAACTCGTCCAGTTCGATGACGACGAACGGGGCCGGAGCGTTCCAGGTTACTACCACACCGCGACCCTCGGCCCCCGGCGGATCCAGGAGGCGTTCCCCTCCCACGAGGCGCCGAAGGAGATCAAACACTACTACGCTCAGGAGGCTGCCGGCCACGACGAGGATCAGGCGCTCGCGCACCCGAAGGTGGGTGTCTCATATCAGAAGTCATTCTGGCGGGAGTCCGTCGACGCCACGCCCGAGTCGATGCAGAGGTTGATTGAGGAACTCGAAGAGACGCTCATCTCGGTACTCGCGGACGCCAACATCCCGATCCGACCGGGGACCGGGACCTACGTCGAGGACCCGTACTTCGAGGCGACGGAATCCAGGCGTGATCGGGATGTCATCGAACTCGATCTCACCCGTATCGAGCACAGGCAGGAGTCCGTCGTGATCAAGCACATCGCTGACGGGCTCGCCCCGACGGATTGGGACACGCTCCGGGTTCTGGTCAGTGACGGTGGCGAGGTGAGTCCGAAGGAGATCGCGGACGAGGCGGATCGACATCCCGGGAGCGTGTACCGGGCGCTCGACCGTCTCTCGGACATGGTCGAGCACGAGTACGGGAAGGTGTCGCTTCGGTCGACGTACATCGCGGAGCTCGTCCACGACGCGGTCCGCGAGGCGAAGGAGGCGACCCGGCGAGCAGCTGAAGCCGGCGCGAAGGCGATGGAAGCGGCGGAGCGCGGCATCAACGAGTCGACGAGCGTTTTCATCGCGTGGGCCGCCAAACACGATATCGAGGTGCGCGATCGAAGCGATGCTTCACCACTGGAACTCGAGTTCGGGACGGTAGACGAGATCCGTCGGATACTGAGAGAGGGGCTCGAACTCTGGAAGCAGGCCGACCTTCCGGAAGAGCGGTACCGGATGGCTCGCGTCCGGTTCGAGAAGGAAGCAGAGTCCGGACTGAAATCAATCGACAAGACGGAGACGAAGAACTTCGCCACGAGGGCGTGGAAAGTCCTCCGCTGACGCCCGACTTTTGAGTGGCAACACTGTCTTGTCCGGCGTTATGCGGTAGAATTGTCTGGTTTTGAGGGTCGATCCGTCCGTCAACCCCCTCCGGGTGGGTGTGAAAGGGGCCGTATAGTGTTTTGTTCTAGTCCCCTTAGGGACACATCTAATGAGAAATCCAATGACGGGCAGTTGGATCCGCTAAAAATCGGGATAACTGCCGTCCTGAAAAAGAGTCGGCACGGTAGTGCTCAACAGACGCTATTACGCCACAAGATCAGTGTCAGTAGGTCCGCGGCAAGACACACCAAGGTAACATCTTGAAAAAATCATAGGTCGTCGGATAGCGCGGTCAGACCTGCTTGCGGTGACTTCCAGCTTTTGCTAAGAACTCAAACAGTCTCATACGGGAGAGGGAACGCAATTAATAACAACTGAAGCCTATGTAGTTGATTGTATATGCCGAACTGGGAGAAACTACTCGGTTATTTTTATCGGACCATGCTTTTTCTTTTCGCTATATTATCGGCTGTTTCTGCTGTATTCCTCGTTAGTAGTGGAGCGGGTGTGGTTGTTCTCTTCATCGTCGCATTTTTTTCACTCATATTATCTATCAGGCTCGACAATCTACGAATCAAAATACGAGATTATGAACTGGACCTTGGAAAAAATGTATCCGAAGGATATGATGGATTAATTGAACATACGAAAGATGCCTCAAATATCGCAGCACAGAGCCTACAAAAGGTCAAAAATGTAAGCTCAGGAGACCCCTTTCATGATTTATCTGTCTTGATTGAGTCGGGGATTAGGAATAGAGATATGACAGCCGCAGATCAACTGCTGAATAACTTAAAAATAAACATATCTTCACGTAAGTACCTTGAAAGATTTGAGGATACAGAGATGAAGGTAGTTCGATTTGAAAACAACGATTTATATGTCAATTCATCAGGGAAGGAAGGGTATCTTAAAAGAGGGATGCGGTTCCGTGTTTATCGGGATACAGTTCAATTATCCGACGATACTGCTGAAGAAGTTACAGAGTTTTTAGGTATCGCTTCAGTTGAACTGGCTTCTAAAGGTACAACAAAGATGACAATGAAGAGATGGGCTGTTGATTTTGACAGCGAAGAAGTTGAAGAGATCAGAAATAATGAATTAAAAGGGAAAAAATTATACGCGGATATATTGATTCCAGAATCCGTTGCTGAGACTCCGATTGAAGAACTTGAGCAGGCGTACGAACAATTAAAACCTATCCGTTCAAACCCATGAGTACCACATATGATTGAGGGGAGAGTTGCAAAGGTGAGTAGCAAAACAGACATCGTAGTCAATGTGGGGAAGGAAGACGACGTGAAGATGGATCAGGAATTCATTGTTTACGAAGTTGGTGAGGTCATAGAAGATCCCGACACTGGGGAAGCCTTAGGAAATGTTGAACATGTAAAAGCTCGCGTGACCCCCAAACACATCCAGGAAAATATGACAGTTATGACTTCAGCAGAAACAAAAACTAAAAAAACGGGTATTTACGGGGTTGCAACTGGATCTGAGGTGAAAGAAGTACAAAAGTCAATTGCTAATCCATCCGAAAAAGGGTTTGATGATGAGGTGAAAGAAGGTGACCTTGTCAGAGAAGATGTTTCTGAGTAGCTGAATAAAATAATTCTCCTTCAACGCTCTTCCAAAGTAGATGTTGATGGCCGTTTTATTGTGATTTCCGAAGAAGCGATTCATTTCGGTTGGCTAGATCTAAATGACCGTTTGAAGAATCTAATCGAGATGTACCTGCATTACGATTAATCGATATCTCCCACAATTCGGCCACAGACTCCATTACTGATATTGGTCTTCGCATCGCGAAACAAGAGAAATGGTAGAAACCAGTCTGAATCCAGACAAAAGGGGCGCTATTGGTGAAGCAATTGTGTTCGGGGGCAGGAGACCCCCCAGGCCGGTCTCCAATGCTGTGGAAGACTTCGCGAAAACAGAATACAAGATCGCCGAAGAAGTCCCAATTAAAACATCCACCTGCGGCAAGCCGTACCTGAGATTAATTACAGAAGATGGAAAAGAGCTAACCACACGACCGGACGGACTGATCAAGGCCGAGTGGGTGCCTGAAACCCGAAAAGACGAGATTGACTATGGTCCTCGCGGGAATCTCACTAGAAAATCTCGTCACGAACTCCGGGATGAGGAAGCGCGGTTCCCTATCGAAGTTAAAACCGGTGAATATGCAGAACTGGAACGCGATCAGAGTGAAGTCCTGCGGGGCGTTTCAGAGTCTCAATCTAATGTCCATCCTATCGTAATTGAGATTGGTATCGGTGGACTCCCTGAATCATACGAGATTGAATTGAGCTTCCTTTGAGAACTGTGTACTTCACAATCGACTTGTGCAACTAATCAATTAGAATCTAGCTCTTTCCTCGCCGATCCCGGTAAGAGACCCCCGGCCAACCTGTGGTTTACAATCACTTCCTCTGAAGGATTCGATCATGGTCCGAATGGACGATATCGGGTCGAGACCAAGGTCCGAACAGGACAGTCGGAGCCCGATTCAGACAATAATCGATTAGCTTCGCAACCCCAGACATATTTTATATCATAGACCGAGTCATATTACGGCAACATGAGCGGAAATTCGAAAGACACCGGGGACCAGACGGAAGCAAAAATAATCCATGCGCTAATCAAACAGGGATACAGCGTATCGATTCCGTTCGGGGACAACGACAAGTATGATCTCGTCGTTGACGATGGCGAATCGCTGAGGCGAGTACAGTGCAAAACGGCTTGGACAACCGCGAAAGGAACGATGCGGTTCAACACTCACTCACAGACGACGAAGAATGGCAGGTATCACGAACAGACCTACCACGGTGATATCGATGCGTTCGTCGTTCTGTATCCGGAGAACGGCAAAATATACTGGATCGATATCGAAGAGGCGACGAGCCAAAAGATGGAACTCCGGTTCGAATCAGAAATCGACCACCCATCGATCAATTGGGCAAGCGAGTACGAATTCGGAAGACACGTGTCACTTTGAATCAATCGATAGAGTCACCCGCACACGTCGAAACGCTTTGGTCGCACCTCCCCGTACCCCGAATCGATGGGCCTGTTCAGGCGGCTCGGCCGGCGGGTCGAGATGTACAGGCAGCTCGCGAAACGGACCGTTACGGAGGTCTCCAGGGCCCGGTGTGGGGAGTGTGGCGCGTGGCGGTCCGGGAGCGGGCCCTGTCCGGAGTGTGGGCACCACCCCCCACACGAGGTGCTCGACGTGGCGCCGGACGCCCCGGAGTCGGTCGTGAAGGCGGCGGCCCGGGAGAAGATCAAGCGCGCACACCCCGACCAGGGCGGCTCGGCGCCCGAACTCCGGCGGGTGAAACAGGCCCGCGACCAGTTGCTCGAATCCCGGTGACGGCCGTTCCGGATCCGGGACGGGTCGTCCGCACGTCCGAGAACACCTGCCGCTGGCCGGCTCACCGACCTCCCGCGCGTCGCGCCCGCCGACGCGATGTCGTCACTGTCTCCTCGACGTCGTCGTCCCACGCGTACCCGTCGCCCGAGCCGTCGAGGCGACCCTCCGCCAGCCACGTCTCGACGGTCGATTCGAGCCCGTCGCGAAAGGTAGGGTGGACCGGCTCCCAGCCGACCTCGTCGGCGAATCGGTCGTTCGAGGTGCGGACGGACTCGGTGAAAAAGCGCACCACGTCGTCACCGACGAACAGCTTCGCCAGCCAGGCCGGGATCCGCCCCGGCTCCGACACCTCCAGCAGCCGGGCGAGTTCGCCGAAGAAGGCGTCCGTCGGGGCCGGTTCGTCGTCCACGACGTGCCAGCGGCCGGTTGCCCCGGTCTCGATCGTCCGGACCACGGCGCGGGCGGCGTCCTCGGCGTGGACGAGCGACAGCACGGTCTCGCCGCGGCGACCCAGCAGGCCGTTCCCGATCACCCACAGACGTCCCGCGAGGAGGCGCTTCGCGACCCGGCGGAGCTGTCCCGAGCCGGGGCCGTACAGCCACCCGAACCGCAGGACGGCCGTCCCGAGCCCGTACTCCCTGCCGAGGTGGTCGACCAGTTCCTCCGCCTCGACGGCCGACGCGGTGGTTCGATCGACGTTCGGCGAGGCGGTCTCGTCGAACGCGGAGCCGTCGTCGGTCCGGAACGCCCGGACGACGGAGTGCGTCAGGAACTGGTCGGCCCGCACGCGGGAGGCCGCTTCGAGCGCCGCCCGGGTGCCCTCCACCCTGACGCGGTCGTTCTCGCGCCAGTCCTCGATCCGGAGGGCCGTCTCCTCGGGCATGCTGGTCGCGGTGTGGACCACGACGTCGGCGTCGGGCGCGGCCTCGACGAGCGCGCCGGCGTCGAAGAGGTCGGCCTCGACGGGGGTCCCGCCTCGAGCTTCGACGGACCGCTTCCCCGCCTCGTCGCGGACCAGTCCGACGACCGCGTGCCCGCGCCGCGACAGTCGTTCCACTAGCCTGGCGCCGAGCACGCCCGTCGCCCCGGTGACGAACACGCGCATCTCGAACGCGACGTTCGTCCTCCCGACGGGAGTAGCTACCGTTTGCGGACGACCCTGCGCGCTCCCCTACCTCGGTTATCGACAGAACTATATATAATAATGGAGGCGTTTCCCACATGGATCCGACGGACCGCGACGCGAACAGGCGATGGTTCTTGAAAACCCTCGGCGTGCTGGGCGTGACTGGCCTGGCGGGGTGTGGCGGCGACGGCGACGACGGCACGGACACGGCAACCGACACGCCGACGACGACGGAAACGGCCACGGCGGACACGCCGACCGATACGACCACGGCGGACACGCCGACCGATACGACCACGGAAACGGTGGGAGGAACGGACACACCAACGGAGACGGTCGGCGGGACGGACACGCCCGCACAGCCGCTGGGCGACCCGCCGGAGCCTCTGCTGTCGCTGGGCGGTGCCTCGGCGGGCACGGGGGAGACGACGACGCTGTCGGGGACGCTCTCGAACCCCTACCTGTTCGACGTCCGGAACGTGAGCGTCAGCCTATCGGGGCCCAGCGGATGGGATGTCTCCGCGACTGGATCGACGACGTTCGACCGGATCGAGTCCCAGAGCGAACAGTCGGTCTCCTGGGAGGTGACAGTGCCGGAGGACGCAAGTGGCGCCAACGAGTTCACCGCCACCGTGGAGTACGAGTCGACGACCGACTCGGCCAGCGTCGAGGTGACGAGTTCCATTTCGGCGTACACGCCCGGCGACGTCCCCCAGGAGGGCCTGGAGGCGTACTTCTCGCTCGACACGGACACGCCGGTCAACGCCATCACCGGCACCGAGGCGAGCGTCATGGGCGAACCGACGAGCGGGGCGACGGGTATCGTCGGGGACGCCTGGGAGTTCGAGACGACCGGCGACCCCGCTACCGTTGGCGACACCGTCATTTCGGAGCAACTCCCGATCAACGGCGAGGGTTCGACCGTCGGCGCCTGGCTCAACTTCACCGACCATGAGGCGTACGGCCGCGTGTATCACGTCGACGCCGAGGGTAACGCGGAGACTCCCACGAGCGGCTGGAACGTCGAGTTCGGGGAGACGAACGACGAGGCGATCGTTCAGTACTGGAACAGTGGTGACACCGGGCGCGACAGTGGCGACTCGATCTCGCTCTCCACCGGGACGTGGGTGTTCGTCGTCACTGTCATCGACGGCGGGGACTACCGCATCCACGCCTTCGACGAGGACGGCGAACTCGACGCCTCGCCGGTGACCGGGTCCGGGACCTACGGGCAGTCGGACACGGCCGCGCTCATTATGATGACCGGCGACGGCCGCGACACCGCCGGTCGGATGGACGAGGTGCGGGCCTACTCGCGGGCGCTCTCGGCGGACGAGGTCTCACGCCTGTACCAGGGTTCGATCGGCCAGTAGGACGGGATCGGCGCCGTTTACGCCGGGGAATCTTCCCCGTTCTCCTTTATCGATAATTATTTACTTTAAAGCGACGACTATCGTCGTATGGGTGACGAAGGCGATTACACCGGTTCCGATGCAACGAAGCGACGACGGTTTCTGAAAGCCGTTGGCGTGCTGGGCGTGACGGGCCTGGCGGGGTGTGGTGGCGACGGCGACTCCACCGACACGGCCACCGACACGGAGATGCCGGCCGATACGACCACAACCACGACCACCGCGGACACGCCAACCGACACGACTACTACTACTACTACTACTACGACCACGGCGGACACGCCGACCGACACGCCGACCGACACGCCCGCACAGCCGCTGGGCGACCCGCCGGAGCCCCTGCTGTCGCTGGGCGGCGCCTCGGCGAGTCCCGGGGAGACGGCGACCGTCTCGGGCACGCTGGAGAACCCCTACCTGTTCGTGGTGCAAAACGTCACCGTGAACCTGTCGGGGCCCAGCGGCTGGGACATCTCCGCGACCGGGGAGACGAGCTTCGACACCATCGAGTCACAGAGCGAGCAGTCCGTTTCCTGGGAGATCACGGTTCCCGACGACGCGAGTGGTGCCAACGACCTGACCGCGACCGTCGAGTACGAGAGCACGAGCGATGCGGCCAGCGTCGAGGTCACGAGTTCGGTCTCGGTGTACACGCCGGGCGACGTGCCCCAGGAGGGCCTGGAGGCGTACTTCTCCTTGGACACGGACACGCCCACCAACGCCGTCACCGGAAACGAGGCGAGCGTCGTCGGTGCGAGTCCCGGTGAGGCAACCGGGGGCGCGACGGGCATCATCGACGACGCCTGGGAGTTCACCACCAACGACTCGACCGGTGCGAGCGAGTTCACCGTCGGGAACGCGATCGTCTCGGAACAACTCCCGATCAACGGCGAGGCCGCGACGGTCGGCGCCTGGATCAACCACCCCGCGATCATCGAGGACTACGGCCGTGTCTACCACGTCGACTCGGGGGGCGTCGCCGGAAGTACCGCCGAGGGTTCCGGTCCGACGAACGGCTGGAACATCGAGTTCTCCGGCACGGACAACGCGGTCAGCCAGCAGTACTGGGATGGGGGGGATCTCGGCGCGGACACCCAGCCCACGGTCCCGGTGCCACAGGACGAGTGGATCTTCGTCGTCTCCGTCGTCGACGGCAACGACATCACGATCTACACGTTCGACGAGGACGGCCAGCTCGACGGATCGCCCGGCACTGGCGGCGGGACGCGTGCGCAGTCCGACTCGGCGGCACTCATCCTGATGGCCGGGGACGGCCGGGACACCCCGGGTCGGATGGACGAGGTGCGGGCCTACTCCCGGGCGCTCTCCGAGGAGGAGGTCATGCGGCTGTACAACGGCTCGATCGGGCAGTGACCCGATCCGGAGTTCGGCGGCGTTGCTGACGTCGGTCGCGACGACGGCGTACCGGGAGCGTTATGACCATCGGCGTCGCATCCCCGCCATGGCCGAGCAACTGCTCCGGACGGACGGCGTCGACGGAACGGACGAGGAAGACACCGACGCGGGGTCGCCGGAGGACCGAACGCTCGATGAGATTATCGAGGCGTACGCCGGCCTCTGATTCTCGGGATCGCCGCGTCATCGACCGGGAGCGTCAGGCTTACCCCCGGATCCGGCCTTCGCATCCATCATGAAGGTATCCTGCGTCCGGGTCCCCCGCGAGGACGGCGAGGCGACGCGCCGGGCGCTGGCCGACGCGGACCTGATCGACCGCGACGCCGAGATCGACGAGGAGGAGGGGTTCCTCTACATTCCCGTTTCCGACCCCGGGGCGGTGCCAACCGGGTACGACGTCGTCGAACACGACGTCGATCGGCGGGAGGACCAGACCCTCCCCGGGGACCTCCTCGGGGTCGAACCCACCTACGAGCGCCTCGGCGAGATCGCGATCATCGACGAGGACGACCCGGAGCGCGCCCGGGAGGTCGCGACGGCGATCGCCGACGCCGATCTGCCCCTGTCGACGGTGATCAACAAGCGCTCGGCCGTGAAAGGCACCGAGCGCGTCCGGGACTGGGAGGTGCTGGTCGGGGAGGGGACCGAGACGGTCCACCGCGAGTACGGGTCGACCTTCGCCCTTGACGTCACGAAGGTGTACTTCTCGCCGCGCCTCGCGACCGAGCGCCATCGGGTGATCGAGCAAGTAGAGCCGGGCGAGCGCGCGTTCGACATGTTCGCCGGCGTCGGCCCCTTCGCCGTCCCGATGGCGATCGGCGGCGCCGACGTCGTCGGTGTCGACATCAACCCCGAAGCGATCGCCTACCTCGAGGAAAACGCCCGCCGGAACGGCGTCTCCGATCGCGTCACGGCGATCCACGGCGACGTGCGCGAGGTCGCCCCCGACTACGCGGGCTGGGCCGACCGGATCGTCATGAACCTGCCCCACTCCGCCGACGACTTCCTCGACGCCGCCGTGACGATCGCGGGCGAGGCCTGTACGCTCCATTACTACGACATCCAGCCGGAGGAAGCACCGTTCGAACCGGGGGAGCGAGCCGTCCGGGATACCGCCGAGAGCGCGGGGTACGACGTCACGGTGGAGGCGAGGCATGTCGTGCGATCGTACTCCCCCCGCGAGGTGAACGTCTGTCTCGACGTCCGGCTCACCCGGAACGGCGCGGCGGGGGACGCCTCCGGGAATCGCAATCCTTAATCACGGCGTCGGCCCTACGTGGAGACGCGCCGGTGTAGCTCAGACTGGCAGAGCGAATCCTTCGTAAGGATTAGGCCGAGGGTTCAAATCCCTCCACCGGCTCTTAACTTTTAGTTCAAATACGACGATAACCAACTCCGGTAGGGTAGAGTATTCGATTTCTCCCGCTCTGACCGCTGGGAGGTGGTGATCGTGAGCGACGCTTCCGACTACCAGGAGGTTCGCGAGCGAACTCGTCGACGAGGAGGGTGAGCGATGACGAGCGGTCTCCCCGCCCATCCACGTTGCTCGTGGTGTTCGGGAGACGTCCTCAACCTCTTCCGAGCTCCCTGCGCACGGTGCAGGGTCGCCCTCGAGCGCCTCCACGACCCCGCGGTCTCCGTCGTCGACACGGACGGGCAGGTGATTCGATGACGGACTGGACGCAGTACGCCCACTACTACTGCATCGTCTGTCGGGAAACCTGCATCAATCGTTCGGATGAATAGTGAGAGGTCGTGCACTCATACGGTTTCGTATGGGACATTCCGGCATCGACCGCAAGACGGCGTGCGGTCGAACCGGTAAACGATCATACGAAACCGTATCAGGGGCGTCGACGCTGCTCCGCTGTCCCGTGTGGATCTACCGTTCGGGCAACGCGTACACGTTGCCGTCGAGACTCCCCACGTAGACCGACCCGTCAGTTACCGCCGGCGACGAGCGTACCCCGTTACCCGTCTCGAAGGACCAGCGCCCGGTCCCGTCCTCCGCGTCCAGCGCGTACACCTTAGCGTCGAGACTCCCGACGTAGACGGTGCCGTCCGCCACTGCTGGCGACGACCACACGTCGCCTCCCGTTCGGAAGGACCACTGTTCGGCGCCGTCCCCCGCGTCCAGCGCGTACAGGTTTTCGTCGGTGCTTCCGATGTAAACGGTGCCGTCCTCCACCGCCGGTGAGGAGAACTCCGGATTCCCCACCTCGACGCTCCACCGTTCGGTGCCGTCCTCTCTGTCTAGCGCGTACACGCTGTTGTCCTCGCTTCCGACGTAGACGGTGTCATCCGTCACACTCGGCGACGAGAGCACCCTGTTACCAGTCCGGAAGGACCACTGTTCGGTGCCGTCTCCCGCATCCAGTGCGTACACGTTCCCGTCGAGACTCCCGACGTAGACGGTGCCGTCTGCCACTGCTGGCGACGACCCTACAGGACCCCCGGTCGCAAAGGACCACTGTTCGGTGCCGTCTCCCGCGTCAAACGCATACACGTTCGTGTCATCACTCCCGACGTAGACGGTCCCGTCCGCCACGGCTGGCGACGAGAGCACCCTACCGCCGGTCCTGACGGACCATCGCTCCGTGCCATCCCCCGCGTCCAGTGCGTACACGCTGTAATCATGGCTCCCAACGTAGACGGTCCCGTCCACCACCGCCGGCGAGGAAAACACCTTGTTGTCCGTCTCGAAGGTCCACTGTTCGGTGCCCTCCGCCGCGTTCAGCGCGTACACGCTGGCGTCATCGCTCCCCACGTAGACGCTGCCGTCCACAACCACCGGGGACGACACCACCGGGTCGTCCGTCTCGA
>Ga0207719_100553_pt1 | contig 19503 bp, 18 predicted proteins | sample A23P1SouthBayCA_2_FD_187279 | JGI IMG/M metagenome (GOLD analysis project Ga0207719, IMG submission 187279) | Aerobic enrichment media microbial communities from Eden Landing Ponds, California, USA - A23 P3 (3) (SPAdes) | ecosystem: Environmental > Aquatic > Marine > Unclassified | place... | reverse complement strand
GCGTACGCCGTGTTCGCGGCGTCGCGGCCGAACTGGGGCCAGTCGCCCGCGTCGTTCGCTCCCGGCGCAAGACAACCCGCCGTCGCCACGACGCCCGCCGCGATCCCCGACCCGGCGACCGCCCGCAACACGTCCCGCCGGGAGAGTCGATCTGCCATACGGCATTGCACAGAACCGTGATTGAAAAAAGTTGTCGTTCGAAGGACACGTACTCGAACGCTGTCCCCGGAATGCCCGCGGTCACCCGAACTCGCCCAGCCCCGTCTGCTCGGGTGGGTCGACTTCCTCGATCACGGCGGGCGAGTCGTTGGCGGGGTCGTTGACCGCCTCCGAGACGGGGTAGGCCTCGAGGTCGTCCTCGGGGTAGGGGTCGAGCAGGGCGTCGGTTCCCTCACCGTCGAGCCACCGGTCCTCCTCGGAGCGGTCGAGGATCACGGGCATCCGGTGGTGGATGGGCTCGACCACGTCGTTGGGCTCGGTCGTGACGACCGCGACCGTCTCCGTGGCCTCGCCGCCGGCCTCCCGGCGCTCCCAGATCCCCGCCATCGCGAACGGGTCCCGGTCGGGTCGGACGAAGCGGTAGGGCCGGGTCCCCCGGCCGCGCTGGTCGGCCCAGTCGTAGTAGCCGTCGGCGAGCACGAGACACCGCCGGTTCGCGTAGGCGTTCCTGAAGGTCGGCTTCTCCGCGATCGTCTCGGCGCGGGCGTTGATGTGGCCCGACCCCGGGTCGTCGGCCCAGGCGGGGACCAGGCCCCACTCCAGGGGATCGACGCGGTCGCGGTCGTCGGCCGTGATCGCGGCGAGTGGCTGGCCGGGGGCGACGTTGTACCGGGGGGCGAGCGCCGGCGGCGGGCGGGCGCCGAAGCGCGCCTCGATGGCGTCGGGGGAGACGGCGATCGAGAGGCGGCCACACATGGCGGGAACGAGGCACCGGTGGCTCCTAAACCGATCGGTCACGGGGGACGGTCGGAACGGCTTTGAAGCGCCGGGTCGACCTCCCCGACATGGAGATCTTCGGGTCCAGCGGGACGCGGGGGATCACGAACGAGACGATGACCCCCGCCTTCGCGCTCGACGTCGCGCGGGCGACCGCGACGACCCTGGAGGCCGACCGGATCGCGCTGGCCCGCGACACGCGGGCGACGGGGGAGATGCTCGCGAACGCGGCCGCGAGCGGGCTCGCGAGCGCCGGCGCCGACGTCGACCGTCTCGGGACCCTCCCGACGCCGGGGCTGCAGGCCTACGCGGACCGCGAGGGCGTCCCGGGAATCGTCGTCACCGCCTCGCACAACCCCGCGCCGTACAACGGGCTCAAGCTGTTCGCGGCGGGCGGCCGGGACCTCCCCGTCGGGGAGATCGAGGCCGTCGAGACGGCGCTCCGGGAGGAGTCGTTCGCCGCCCCGGCCTGGGACGAGACGGGCGAGGAGCGACGGATCGATGGTACCCGCCGGGCGTACCGCGAAGCGGTCGTCGGCGCCGTCGACCGCGACCGGATCGCCGGGGCGGATCTGACGGTCGCGATCGACCCCGGCCACGGCGCCGGGGCGCTCACGAGTCCGGACCTGTTTCGCGAACTCGGGTGTTCGGTCCGAACCGTCCACGCCGATCCCGACGGGCGGTTCCCGGGGCGGGATCCCGAACCGGTCGAGGCGAACCTCGGAGACCTGAAACGGCTCGTCCGGAGTACGGGCGCCGACGTCGGGATCGCCCACGACGGCGACGCCGACCGGGCGGTTTTCGTCGACGAGACGGGCACATACGTCGGGGGTGACGCCGCGTTCGCGGCGCTCGCGGCCGCCGAACTGGAGGCCGGCGACACGGTCGTCTCGGCGGTGAACGCCTCCGGGCGGCTCGTCGACGCCGTCGAGGCGGCGGGCGCCGACCTCGAACTGGCGCCGATCGGCGGCACCTGGATCGTCGAGCGCGTGGCCGAGTTGCGGGCGGGCGGCGAGCGCGTACCCGTCGCCGGCGAGGGCAACGGCGGGATCGTCTTCCCCGGCTACCGCCTCGCCCGCGACGGCGCGTACACGGCGGCGCGCTTCCTCGAACTGCTCGCCGACCGCCCCGCGAGCGCGGTCGCGGCGGCCCACGACGGCTACCACACCGTCCGGGCGAACGTCGGGTACGACTCCGAGGGGGAGCGCGACGCGATGCTTGCGGCGATCGAGGACTTCGCCGACCGCGAGCGCGACCGCGCCGCGGTCACGACGATCGACGGCCACCGGCTCGATTACGACGACGGCTGGGTGCTCGCCCGCGGGAGCGGGACCGAGCCGCTCGTCCGGGTCATCGCGGAGTCGAGCGACCTCGGGCGCGCCCGCGAACTGCGTGACGCGATGGTGGGGACGATCGAGCGCCCGGGGGAGTAGTTCGAGCGCCCGGGGGAGCAGTTCGGGTATCTGGCGTACTCCGGGATCAGCGCTCGGGATGGTCCTCTAGCGCGCCGACGAGCCGGTCGCGCCGAGTACGGAGCGTCGACAGCGCCGCCTCGGTCTCCCCGCTCCGGAGGCGCTCGCGCTCCCCGGCGTCGAGGCGTTCCCGGGCGAGCGCGACCTCGCGGAGTTCGTCGTAGCGGTCGTCGTCGGCCACGTCGCGGACGTCCCGAAGGGTCGCGACGACGTCCTCGGGGGCGAACCGGCCGACGACGGCGACGAGTTCGTCGATCCGCCGCCGGAGGACGCCGGCCTCGGGTGGCGGCCAGCCGATCCGGAGCGGGTCGGCGTCGAGCCGGTCGAGGTACGTGCGGTTTCCCGCAACGGCGGCCCGGAACTCGCGGGGCTCGTCGACGTAGTGGCGGAGCTTCGAGACCGAGTAGTCGGCGTACTCGATCAGCGTCGGGATCGTCTCGGTGCCGACCTCGTGGGTCCGGAGGAACGACTCCAGGCGCTCCGGGACCGGCTGGAAGGGCACCAGGGGGTAGGCCTCGGCCGCCCCGAGCAGGTCGAGCACCTCGCGGGCCGGGGCGTCGCTCCGGACGGTCCGGAAGGCCTCCTCGACGCCCCGGTTGTACGCCTCGATGGGCTCCCGGATCGGGGCGAGGTCGGCGTCGAAGTCGACGTCGGCGAACGCGAGGGTGTCTTCGAGGTCGTCGATCCGATCCTCGAGGGTTCGGATCCGGCGCTCGATCCGGTCGCGGGCCTCCCGGTAGCGCGTCCGGGCCGACTCGCGTTCGTCGAGGAGGTCCGCGATCTCCGTCGCGGGCGCGAGCGCGTCGCGGGCGCGATCGAAGTCGCGTTCGTCGAGGCGGCGCCGGTCGAGGCGGTCACACGCCGCCTCGAAGGCTTCGCGCTCGGGGAGGTCGTCGTCGAGGCCCTCCTCGAAGTCGGCGAGTTCGGCCTCGAACTCGACGTACGACTGGAACTCCTCGCGGCCCGTTCCCGTCGCGGTGGTCTCGTACTCCGCGAAGAGATCCGTGAGGCGCTCGTGTGCCGCCGCGACGCGCTCGACGGCCGTCTCGCCGCGGGTCTCGATGCGTGCGTTGACGTCCTCGAGGGCCCCCTCGGCGCGCCGCAGTTCGGCGAGAAGCGTGTCGGCGTCGGGGCCGTCGGCGTCGAGTTCGGTGGCCATCGTGGCGTCCCCCGGGCTCACTCGTAGACGTCCTCGGGATCGAACGCCCGGTGTCCGACGGTCGTCGCCTCGACCGTCCCGCCGTCCTCGCTCACGCCGTCGACCCGGCGGTGGAAACAGGACCGGTAGCCGGTGTGGCAGGCGGCCGTGTCCTGTTCGACGAGATAGAGGAGGGCGTCGGCGTCACAGTCGACCCGGATCTCCCGGACGCGCTGGACGTGGCCGCTACTCTCGCCTTTCTGCCAGAGTTCGTCGCGGGATCGGGAGTAGTAGTGTGCGAGCCCGGTCTCCTCGGTGCGCCGGAGCGCCCCGGGGGAGGCGTACGCCAGGGTGAGCACCTCGTCGGTCTCGGCGTCCTGCGCGACGGCGGGGACGAGCCCCTCCGAAAAGGAAAGCTCCACGTCGGCCATGCCCGGAGGGAGGCGGGTGGGCGGGAAAGGTCTTTTCGTCGGCAGCACGGGGAGTTTTCGCCGCTGTCACGGGGAGCAGGCAAGCACGACAGCGCCGAACCGGCGTCGGCGGTCGTCACGGACCGCCAGCACCGCCCCGCCGGTTGCCTGCCCTCCCCCGGGTCGAGCGGCTGGCGAAGCCAGCACGCTCTCCCGGCCCCGACGCGCCGGGGCAGGTCCTCTCCCGACGACCGAGACGGCTCTCCTCCTGACGCACCGGGACGATTTCCCTCCCGGCGCGCGCTCTCGTGGCGCTCGTGCCACGAGAGCGCCGCGCGAGGGATGAGGGAGCGACGTGAGCGAGCCCTGTGAGCGAACGAGCGAGCGAATCGGCTGGGGAGGCGTGTGGTCTGTTGGCGCTCACATATCGAGCAGCGAGCGCTCCAAGCGGTGAATACCCCACGCGGCGAACGCTCCGAGCAGCGAACGCTCCAAGCGGGCTTCACTCGGAGGTGATCTCGAACCGCCGTGAACCGCGGATCATCCGAACGGCCAGCAGGCCGACGCCGAGGACGTACGGGATCCAGATCGCACGGTATCCGTCGAACGGTCGCGTGTACTCGGCGGCGGCAACGACACACGTCAGCCCGGCAACGTACAGCGCGTTCGTCCCGACGAACCTCGCCAGCGCGTCCTCGTCCGTCACGGTTTCCGGATCGTATCCCGCGATCAGATCGACCATTCCGAAATACCTGATCAGGATTCCGAGCACCGCGAGGAACCCCGCCGCAACGAGAAGCGACCCGGCGACCGTCGTACTCATGGACCACAGTTCGCGGCGCCAAAAACATAAATCATCTGTCTTCTACGGCCCGGGCCGTAGGACGAACGGCCCGGGGCGTTCGACCGGCGGACCCACCGCGGCCCCCCGACGCTCACCCGTCGAGGTCGAGTTGCGCCGTCACCTCCCAGGTCGTCTCGTTCACCACGGTGATCCCGCCGTCGGCGAACACGTACAGCGAGTTCTCGACGTAGCGGGCCCGGCGTGCCGCCCCGTCCGTCTCGATCCGTTCCTCCACGGCGAGCGAGCCGTTCGTGTAGCTCATGATGACCCCCGCGTCACCGGCGGGCAGGAAGAACACGCCGTGCCGGCGGTCGATCGTGAACGCGTGGTGGCTCTCCGAGACCGCCGACCAGTGCTCGTCCAGGACGTGGTCGTCCGCGATCGTCGGGTTCGAGGGGTCCGAGACGTCGAACAGCACCGTCTTCACCCGGCCGTCCTCCTCGCCGATGCCCAGCACCCGGGTGTCGTTCACGGGGTGGAGGTACGACGAGAAGCCCGGCAGTTCGAGCTGGCCGACCTCCTCGGGGTTCGCCGGGTCCGAGAGGTTCACCACGTGGAACGGGTCGATCCGCCGGAACGTGACGACGTAGGCCGTGTCGCCGACGTACCGGACGGCATAGACGCGCTCGTTCTCGCCCATCCCGGTGACCGCGCCGCGGCGATCCAGCGACTCGGCATCGAGGGTGTAGAGGTCGTTGACGCTGTCGGCGCTCCCGACGGCGGGGATCGTGGTGGCGATCCGGAGCGTGCCCTCGTGCTCGCTCATCGAGAACTGGTTCAGCGGGCGTCCCGGCACCGTGCCCGTCGTCCCGACGGAGAGGGCGTCACCGTCGACGCCGACGCGGACGATCCCGGTCGCGGTGAGGTTCCGCTGGTGGTCGGCGACGTACGCCCGGAACCCCTCGTGGAACGACTCCCGGACCGTCCGGCGCTCCTCGGCCGGGAGACTCCCGAACCAGGTCCGGAGGGCGTTTTCGATCTCGCGTTCCGTCGAGTACGCGGAGATGTCGTAGGACCGGATCTCGGCGACGCGCTCGTCGAGCCAGCCGGGCGTCCGGTCGAACTCCTCGCGGACGAACGTCCCCAGAAGCGCCGACCGGGGCGTCGAGGTGGTGTAGGTGACGTACAGCGCGTCGGGGGACATGTAGACGACGGTGTTCTCCGCGGTGCCGACGAAACTGACCTCGTCGGTCACCGACCCGGACGCGGCGTCGATGGCGAACGCCGAGTAGGTCGCGTCAGCGGGGACCTGGGTTCCGGGGCGGTACACGTCAGTACACGCGATCGCGTGCCCGGGGCCGAGCGGTGCCATCGGGCAGGGCGTTCCCGGGGCGACGCGGGTCTCGGTCACGAGGTACAGCGTCCCGTTTCGCTCCCGGGCGGTCACCACGGACGCGTTCAGGGGGGTCCGCCAGGCCTCCGTCGGTTCGGCGGGATCGCTCACGTCGTAGCCGACGATCCCCTCGCCCCCGATCACGACGAGGGTGTCGCCGGTCTGCAGGAGGCGTCCGGAGGCGTCGATTCCGGCGATCACGTCGGGGTTCGGGGGGTCGCTCGCGTCGATGACGTGCGTCCGGCCGTCGATCTCCCGGTCGGGAGCGCCGATCGCCGGCCCCGGTTCGACGGGGCCGATCCGGGCGTACCGGCCACGGGGCGCGTAGTAGAAGTTCCGGCCGTCGGTCTTGACGAGGTCCGGCTCGTCCAGGCCCGCGACCTGGACGTTGGTGGTCCCGATGCGGGAGGAGTCGCTCCCGTCGCCACCCGCGTTGCCGGCCTCCGCGCTCGCGGGGACGGCGGCGTCCCCGGTCGTCGCGTCGACGGCGGCGTCGGTCGGCGCTCCGAGGGCCGGCTCGGCCGCCACGGCCCCGCCCATCCGGAAGCCGCCGCCGGCGAGCAACTGCCCGTTTTCGAGGTACGACCGGAACGCCGACTCGTTCTCGAACTGCGCGACGCCGGTTTCGCCGTCGATCGGGGCGGTACCCGGATCGCCGACGTCGGGGGGCGAGTACTCGCCAGGGCCGTCCGCGCCGGGGGCGTCGCCCCCATCAAGGGCGCTGAACGCGATCCCGGCGCCGCCAAACGCCCCGACGACCAGTCCGACGACGAGGAGTACCTGTGGCGCTGTGCGTGACATGTCGTACCGTCCGGCCGAACGGGACTTAACTGTAGCGTAGGCTCAAACGGCCATTTGAGTCGTCCGTGCTCCGTCCAACCGCCAGAATGGAGACGATCACGACGCCGCGAGGAAGAAGATCAGGACGCTGATCGCCATCGCCGCGAGGACGACGGCGGCGGTCAGGGCGCCGCCCATCGAGATGACGGCGTTGGCGTGACTCGCAAGCGTCTCCGTGCGGTCGTTGCCGAACACCGTCACCTCGGCGCGCTCCGTCGCCATCCCCGCGGTCACCGGCTCGTAGTCCCCGCGGGCCTGCTTCGTGAGCGCCACGATCCGCTCGATCAGCGCCCCGTCGTCGATCGCCTCGCCCACCTGGTTGACCGACTCGACCGTGTTCACGACGTGGGTGTCGGTCGTCATCACTTCGGTCACGTCGACCCCACTGCCCCGGACCGCCTCGACGATCCGCCCGCGGAGCCCGGGCTCCATGTTGTTGCCGTCGATCAGGACGTACGCCGTCTCCTCCCCGTCGACCCGGAAGACGGCGACGCGGATCCCGAGGGGACCGATCCCATCGCGGACGTCCCAGGGCGTCTCGTCCCAGGCGGTTCCGAGCTCGACCGGGTGTTCGTCGAGGTCGGCGAGGCGCTCGCCGGCCTCCGCCGTCGCCGCGTACAGGTCGAAGGACCGCTGGCTCCCGGGCGTGACGTGGCCCAGGTCCTCGCCCTCCAGGCCGTCGTTGCAGTTGTGGGCGTCCACGAGCAGGGGGTTCTCGATACCGGCCGCGCGGGCTTCCGCCATCGCGGACATGCCGACGCCGTACTCGACGTCGTCGGTGGGGATGGGCGCGAACGACGCCACCAGGAGGGCGTCGTCGCCGAAGCGCTGGCCGAGCACCGACGCCTCGCCCGCCGTCGCCCGGACGCTCCGCGTGGCCGTCTCGCCGTACGTGATCCGGGCGCTCGCGCGGCCGGCGGCGTCGATCAGGCGCTCGACCTCGCCCCGGGTGACGAGATTGAAGTCGTGGCCGGCGGTGGCGTGGGGCGGGAAGGCCAGTCCCTCCGACTCCTCCGCGACGCGTTTCGGGAGGTTGCCGCCGCCGATCTCGCCCATCGGGCCGGGGTGGATCATCGGCAACACGAACCGCGCTTTCTCGGTGCCGTCGGCGCGGCGCGCCGAGAACACCGTCACCGGGACGATGGCCCCCTCGCCGATCTCCTCGAAGAACTCCTCGAGCTCGCGGGTGCCCTCGGCGATGTGGCCGATGAAGCCCTGGAGGAAGTCGAGCCCGCTCACCCCGAGCGAGCGGCGCCAGGGCCGATCGAACACCCGGATGAGGCCGTACACGCCAAGCGAGTACAGCACGCACATCCCGCCCAGAAGCAGGAAGTCCTGGGGGGCGACCAGCCCCAGCTCGTCGGGGGCCTTCGCGGAGCGCGCGAGGTACGCCTGCAGGATCGGCCCCCCGAGTTCGAGGTACCGTAGCGTCCCCGAGTAGACGAAAAGGAGGACGGCGGCGGTGACGGTCTGGATGCTCGCGGGGATCGCCGCCCGGAACGGGTTCCGGTGGGAGACGGCCATCACGACCGCGAGCCGGAACGCGAACACGCCGGCGAGCGCCACCAGCAGGGCGTCGATCACGAACGCCTGATCGAGCGACGTCGCGAGCGCGACGGCGCCCGCGGCCGAGATGGTCGCGACGACGACGACCTCGCAGGCCAGTGCCAGGAGCGACGAGCGGTTGTACGTGAACTGCCCCCCGAGCCAGCGGTCCACGGGCATCGTCAGGAAGGCCGCCACGAGGGTCGGGATGCCGACGAAGAACACACCCTCGTAGGCGTCGGCGAGGGTGTACGCCGAGTCGAACGCGCCGATCCCGGCGACAGCAGCGAGCAGCAGGGCGAACCCCAGGCTCGTCGGCCAGCCGGGCGCCCGGAAGATGTACCGCGAGAGCGACGCGAGGTTCCCCTGCGTGGCGGTCATGGATCGGTTACGGCTCCCGGCTGGCAGTCATGGATCGGTCACGGTCCCCGTGTGGCGGCCACGGCCCGCTCACAGATCGCGACGAAGTTCTCGAAGACCTCCTCGCCGCGCTCGGTGTGGGCGACCTCGGGGTGCCACTGGACGCCGTACAGGTCACGCTCCGTGTCGCTCATCGCCTCGACGCCACAGACGTCGCTTCGGGCCGTCCGGGTGAACCCCTCGGGTACCTCGACGACCTCGTCGGCGTGGCTCGCCCACACCCGGGTCTCGGGGGCGAGCGACCCCACGAGGGGATCCCCGGGATCGGTGATCTCGACCGTGACGTCGGCGTAGCCGCCGTACTCGCCCGAGTCCACGCGCCCGCCGAGCTCGTCGGCGATGAACTGCATGCCCAGGCAGATCCCGAAGACGGGCACGCCCATCTCCAGGTACTCGTCACAGCGCCCCGTCTCGGTGATGTCGGGACCGCCCGACAGCACTAATCCGTCTGCGTCGATCTCGCCGGGCGGGGTCGTGTTGTCGAGGATCTCCGTGTCGATCCCCATGTCCCGCAACGCCCGGTGTTCGAGGTGGGTGAACTGGCCGTGGTTGTCGATCACGGCGATCCGAGTCATTATCGGCGTGTAGTCGGGGTGGGGTATAAAAGGTCGGTCATCGGGCGGACCGGGCGAACCGGCGTCGTTCTCGCGCACCGGAGTGGTTTTGCTCCGCGGGCGCGTCGTCCCACCATGGAGTATTTCATCACCGGAGCGACGGGATTCATCGGCGGCCACGTGGCCCGGCAGTTGCTCGACGACGGGCACGACGTCGTCGCCCTCGCCAGAACGCCGTCGACGGCGGACGAACTGGACAAGCTGGGGGCGACGGTCGTCGAGGGGGACATCACGAGGAAAGAAACCCTCCGGGACCCGATGGCGGGCGTCGACGGCGTGTTCCACGTCGCGGGCTGGTACGAGGTGGGTGCGACCGATCCGTCGGCCGGCGAGCGCATCAACGTCGACGGAACGCGCAACGTCCTGGAGGTCATGGAGGCGCTCGACGTCCCGAAGGGCGTGTACACGAGCACGCTGGCGGTCAACTCGGACACCGGCGGGGCGGTCGTCGACGAGGACTACTCCTACGACGGCCCGCACCTGACCGCCTACGACCGGACGAAATGGGAGGCCCACTACGAGGTGGCGGAGCCGATGAGCGAGGCCGGCCTCCCGCTCGTGACGGTGATGCCGGGCACCGTGTACGGCCCCGGCGATACGAGCATCTTCGGGCGTGCCCTCCGGGAGTTCCTGCGCGGTGACCTGCCGGTCCTTCCCCGCGAGGTGGCGTACTCGCCCGGCCACGTCGAGGACATCGCCGACGCGCACGTGCGAGCGATGGAACGCGGAACGCCGGGCGAGGAGTACATCATCGGCGGCGATCCGGCGACGCTGGTGGAGATGTTCGAGATCGTGGCCGACATCGCGGGCAGGGATCCGCCACGATCGGTGCCGCCCGCCCTCTTTGGCGCGCTTGCCCCGGTTGCCGGCCTCCTCGAACGGGTGCTGACGCTTCCGGAGGAGTACCGGGCCGAGCGCCTCCGCATCCTGGCGGGCGTCACGTACCTCGGGGACAACCGGAAGGCCGGAGAGGAGCTGGGGATCGAGCACCGCTCCCTCGAGGTAGGACTCGAGGAGACGGTGGCATACGAACGAGCGCAGGTGTCGGACTGACGAACGGGCTCGGCTGTCGGACTGGCGAACGAGCGCGGCTGTCGGAGGACACCAGGTTCGCGGAAGACGACGACGACGTCCTGTCCGGGACCAACGGAAAAATGAGTCCCCCGGACAATCGTCCACAGGAATGGTCGAACCGCTGTTCGTCGTCGGCATCCTGGTGGCCGCGTTCGTCGGGTACAACATCGGGGGGTCCTCGACCGGCGTCGCGTTCGGTCCGGCAGTGGGAAGCCGAATCGTCCGGAAGGCCACCGCGGCGGCGCTGTTTACCCTCTTTGCGTTCCTCGGGGGCTGGACCGTCGGCCGGAACGTCATCACGACGATGAGCAGCCGGATCGTCCCGAACGCGCTGTTCACGCCCGAGGCGAGCGTCGGCGTCCTGTTTTTCGCCGGCGCCTCGCTTCTGATCTCGAACGTCTACGGCGTCCCGGCCTCGACGTCGATGACTGCCGTCGGCGCGATCGTCGGCCTCGGACTCGCGAGGGGCGATCTCAACGGGGCGCTGATGTTCGGCATCGTCTCGGCGTGGATCGTCGCGCCGCTCACGGGGTTTTTCGCGGGGGTGCTCTCGGGGCGGTACCTCTACCCGTACCTCGACGCCCGCTTTTCCTTTGGCCGGCTCACCGAGCCGCTGATCGGGCTGGATCGCTCCCGGAGGGTGCCGCGGCCGCGCCTCAACCGGGACGCGTCCCGACGCGACGTCGCCGGCTCGCTTCTGGTGCTGGCGATCGCCTGCTACATGGGCTTCAGCGCGGGCGCGTCGAACGTGGCGAACGCGGTCGCACCCCTGGTCGGCGAGGGCTCCGGGAAGCTCGGGGCGGACCAGGGCGTCGTCCTCGCCATCGGCGCGATCGGGCTGGGCGGGTTCACCATCGCCCGGCGGACGCTCGACACCGTCGGGGACGGCATCACCGAGCTACCCATCCTGGCGGCGCTGATCGTCTCGACGGTGGGCGCGACGATCATCACGATCCTGTCCGTCCTGGGCATCCCCGCGAGCCTCGCGGTCACCTCGACGTGCTGTATCATCGGCCTCGGGTGGGGGCGGGCGAGCCGCGCGAGCACGCTCGCGGAGCTCGCCACGCCGCCCGCGGGCGCCGAGGGCGTGACCAGGCCCGCGACCGGCGCGCTCGCGGCCCCGCCGACGGAGCGCGACGCGCCCGGGGCACCGACCGTCGGCGATCTCGCCAGCGGGGAGGCCGGGGCGGCCGAGACGCCGGCCAGCGAGGAGGGCTCGGTCCAGCCGATCGGCGAGGAGGACCCCGAGGAGATACCGGCCGAGAGCCTGTTCGACTCCGCCGCGACTGCCCGGATCGTCGTCCTGTGGCTGCTCACGCCGCTGGTGTCGGTAGTCGGATCGTACCTCCTGTTTCGCTTTTTCGTGTGAGCGGGCGCCGTCGCGTCGACCGCCCCGTCGGCCCGCGCGTTCGACCACCCCGGAAGGCTTATTCGTCGGGGCGCCGCGCCGGACGGTATGGATCTGGAGGACTACGACGTGTTGAACACCGTCCTGTCGGAGGACGTCGCGAGCTTCGTGCGCGCCATGGCGCCCGCGCTCGACGACGTCGGCGAGGCGCTCGCGGACCACAACGTCGAGGTGGGGTTTCCCGTCGTGGGTCCCGAGGTGGGGGGAACGCTCCGCCTGCTCGCCCGCCTCGCGGGGACCGAGCGCGCCTTCGAGTTCGGCTCCGGCATGGGCTACTCCGCCTACTGGATCGCGCCCGTCGTCCCCGAGGACGGCGAACTCGTGCTCACGGACTTCGAGGAGTCGAACCTGGAGGTCGCCCGCGAGTTCTTCGAGCGCGGCGGGTACGTCGACCGCGCCCGCTTCGAGGTCGGGGACGCCCTGGACACGTACCGCGCGTACGAGGGCCCCTTCGAGTTCGTCCTGATCGACAACCTGGAGAACGAGTACCTGGAAACGTTCGAGCTCGTCCGGGAGGACGTTCCCCCGGGAGGCGTGATCTGTGCGGACAACGTCATGGCCGGCCCCGCGGTCCAGGAGGACCTCGCGCTCGCGGCGCTTTCGGGCGAGCCCGACTGGGCGGCGATGGACGAGTACACGACGGGCGTGGTCGAGTACCTCCTGCACGTCCGGGAGGACGACGCCTTCGAGACGGCGCTGTTGCCCATCGGCGAGGGGCTCGCCGTCAGCGTGAAGCGCTGATAATGACGCTCCCGGCGGCGACGACCGGGGGTTCGTCACTCCGCGTCGGGCGAGTGCCAGAAGAGCCCGTCCGCGACGAGGAGGCCACACCCCAGCGACGCGACGGCGATGGCCACCCCGGCGTCGAAGGCCCACGTGCCGATCCCGTAGATCCCGAGGAACAGCAGGGGCAGGGCGGCCAGGATCAGGTCCGCGCGGGAGAGATTCGGGAGTGCCCCGGGAAGGTGGTCGCGTCGGGCCATCACTCCATGTACCCGAGTTCCCGGAGTTTCCGCCCGATCTGGCGAGCCTCGCGTTCGGATATCTCCCCGTCCGACTCCATCTCCCGGACGACGACGTGTTTCACGAACTCCTTGACCGACCCGAACGGCTCGTCCTCAATGTACGCCTCGACGTCGGCGACGAACTCCTTGCGCAACGAGATCGTCGTGTACTCGCTCATCGACCCCGCCTACCGTCGCCGGACGGATAAATCTTAATTAGATATAATTACCTCACGGTTCCCGGACGACCTCGGCGGGGTTGCCCCCGACGACGACGCCGTCGGGGACGTCGTCGGTCACGACCGCCCCGGAGGCGACGACGGCGCCGTCGCCGACGGTCACGCCGGGGTTGAGCACCGCCCGGCCGCCGATCCAGGCGTCGTCGCCGACGGTCACGGGCTTTCCGTACTCCAGTCCCTCCGCTCGCTCGTCGGCGTCGATCGGGTGGGTCGCCGTGTAGACGTGGACGCCCGGGCCGAGAAAGCAGTTCGCGCCGAACTCGATCGGGCACACGTCGAGGAACACGCAGTCGACGTTCGCGTAGAAGTTCTCGCCGACGGCGATGTTGTACCCGTAGTCACACCGGAACGGCGGTTCGACGTGGACATCGCCGCCGATGGAGCCGAAAAGCTCCCCGAGGAGTTCCTCGCGCCGACTGGCGTCGTCGCCGGTCGTCCGGTTGTACGCCCGGGTGAGCTCGCTGGCGCGTTCGCGCTCCGCGACCAGTTCGGGATCGTCGGCGTCGTACAGTTCCCCGGCCAGCATCTTCTCCTTCTCGCTGGGCATACGCTCGGTAGCGGTCGGTCACATATGTACTTCCCTCACAGTGCCGGGATTCCACCCTCGACTGACGCCCGTCTGACACACGTTTATGAATCGGGGGCCGCGTGTATCGGACATGCCGGACAGTCCCGAGGAGTTGCGCCAGCGCGTCGACGAACTCGAATCGACGATCCGGGGGCTCACCCAGGAACTCGTCGAGGCCAACGAACGCATCCGCCAGTTAGAGGAGGAACTCGAAGCCCGCCCCGAGACGATCGTCGCCGGCGACGGCGAGGAGAGCGAGGACACCAAGAGCGAGGAGTCGACGAAACCACTCGGCACCGAGATGGAGACCAACCCCGAGTCGGCGACCGACGCCGGATCGTCGACCGAAAGCGACACCCCGACGGAGGACACAGGGGAGTCCGAGGAGACCGACGACATCATCGTCGCCTGAGGCCCCGCATCCACGGACATCGAACTCGCCGGAGGTCCCCACCACCATGCACATCGAACGGCTCGTTCTGGACGACTTCAAGAGCTTCGGCCGGCCCACCGAGATTCCCTTCTACCCCGATTTCACGACCGTCTCCGGGCCGAACGGCTCGGGGAAGTCGAACATCATCGACGCCGTCCTGTTCGCCCTCGGGCTCGCCCGGAGTCACGGCATCCGCGCCGAGAAGCTCACCGACCTCATCTACAACCCGGGGTTCGAGGACGGCGAGGCCGGCGGGCCCAACGAGGCCAGCGTCGAGGTCGTTTTAAATAACGAGGACCGGACGCTGTCCCGCGAGCAGGTCGTCGCCGCCGCCGGCTCCGAGGACATCGGCGACGTCGATACCGTCCGGATCAAACGCCGGGTCAAGGAGACCGACGCCAACTACTACTCCTACTACTACCTCAACGGCCGGTCCGTGAACCTCTCGGACATCCGCGACCTGCTCGCGCAGGTCGGCGTGACGCCGGAAGGGTACAACGTCGTCATGCAGGGCGACGTGACCGAGATCATAAACACCACGCCGTACCGCCGCCGGGAGATCGTAGACGAGATCGCCGGCGTCGCGCAGTTCGACGAGAAAAAGGAGGACGCCTTCGAGGAACTCGACGCCGTGAAGGACCGCATCGAGGAGGCCGAACTCCGCATCGAGGAAAAGGAGGCCCGCCTCGACGAACTCGAGGACGAACGCGAGACGGCACTGCAGTACCAGGAACTCCGCGAGGAAAAGGAGGAGTACGAGGGGTACCGCAAGGCCGCCGAACTGGAGGACAAGCGCGAGGAACTCGCCGGCATCGAGGACGACATCGAGGGCCGTGAGGACGACCTGGCGGATCTCCGGGAGACGCTCGAACGGAAGGAGGGCCGGGTGATCCGGCTGGAGGACGACCTCGAGGAACTCAACCGCGAGATAGAGCGCAAGGGCGAGGACGAACAGCTCGAACTCCAGCGAGAGATCGAGGAGATCAAAGGCGAAATCAGCCGGATCGAGGGCGAGATCGGTGCCTGCGAGGAGCGCGTCGAGGAGGCCGAGAGCGACCGCCGCGAGGCGTTCGTCGAACTCGATCGCAAGGGCGAGGAGGTCGAGGACATAGAGGCGGAGATCGCGGAGGCGAAAACCGAGAAGGCGTCCCTGAAAGCCGACCGCAAGAACAAGCAAAGCGAGCTCGACGCCGTCGAGGCCGAGATCGAGGAGATCGGCGCGGAGTACGAGGAGCTGAAGGCCGACCTGGACGAGAAGAAAGCGGAACTCGAGGAAGCCAAGTCCGCGAAGAACGACCTCCAGCGCGAGCAGGACCGCCTGCTCGACGAGGCGCGGCGGCGCTCGGCGGAACAGGAGGAGATCGAGGCCGAGATCGGGAGCGTCCGCGAGCGCCTCCCGGAGACCGAGGCCGAGATCGCCGACCTGGAGGACGAACTCGAGAAGGCCCGCCACAACGAGTCCGAAATGGCGAGCGTCCTCGCGGACCTCCGGGAGGAGCGCGAGGAGCTAAAGGAGTCGCTGTCGACGATCGAGGAGGAGCTCAGGCGGAAACGCGAGGAGTACGCGGAACTGGAGACGAAGGCGGGACGGTCGGGCGACGACTCCTGGCCGCGGTCGGTGTCGACGGTGCTGTCCGCGGACATGGACGGCGTCCACGGCGCTGTCGGCCAGCTCGGGGGCGTCGACGAGAAGTACGCCACCGCCTGCGAAACCGCCGCCGGCGGGCGCCTGGCGAACGTCGTCGTGGACGACGACGGCGTCGGCCAGGACTGCATCGAGTACCTCAAGGCGCGCAACGCCGGGCGGGCGACCTTCCTCCCCCTCACCGAGATGGACGACCGGTCGCTGCCCCGGCTGCCCAACCGCGAGGGCGTGATCGACTTCGCGTACAACCTCGTCGACTTCGATTCCCACTACGCGGGGGTGTTCTCCCACGTGCTGGGCGACACGGTCGTCGTCGACACGATGGCGACGGCGCGGGCGCTGATGGGCGAGTACCGGATGGTCACGCTCGACGGCGACCTGGTGGAGCGGTCCGGGGCGATGACCGGCGGGTCGGGCAGCGGCTCGCGGTTTTCGTTCTCGAAGTCCGGGTCGGGCCAGCTCGAACGCGTCGCCGAGCGCATCCAGGAACTCGAGGAGAAACGCGCCGGGGTCCGGGAGGAGGTCGACTCGATCGAGGAGCGCATCGAGACCGCCCGCGAGAAGAAATCGGAGGCTGCCGGGGAAGTCCGCGAGATCGAGGCCGACATCGACGGGCTCGAAAGCGAGCGCGAGAACGCGGAGGCCCGCATCGAGGAACTCGAGGAGCGCCTCGAGGAGATCGAGCGCGAGCGCGAGGACGTCGACGAGGAGATGGGCGAGATCGAGGCCGACATCGCCGAGCGCGAGACGGAGATCGAGGGGATCGAGGCCGACATCGAGGGGATCGAGGCCGACCTCGCGGACTCGAAGATTCCCGCCCTCTCCGCGGAGGCCGACGAGATCCGGGCGGCGATCGACGACCTGGACGACCGGATCGAGGCCGCCGACGGCCGGCTGAACGAGCTCGAACTGAAAAAGGAGTACGCCGAGGAGGCGATCGAGGACCTCCAGGACCGGGTGGAGGCGGCACAGAACCGGAAGGCCGAACAGGAGGATCGGATCGCGGAGCTGGAAGGGCGGATCGAGGAGAAGGAGGCGACGCTGGCGGAGAAGGAGGCGGCCATCGCGGACCTGGAGGACGAACTCGCCGACCTCAAGGCCGAACGCGAGGACCTCCGGGAGAGTCTCCGGACGGCGAAGGAGGCCCGCGACGAGGCCAAAGGCGACGTCCGGAGCGTCGAGGGACGCATCGAGAGCCTGGAGGCCACCGCCGAGAGCCTGCGCGAGGAAATCGCGGAGCTCGAAGCTGCCGTCGGCGAGTACGACCCCGAGGAGATCCCCGACCACGAGGAGGTGACCGAGACGATCGAACGTCTGGAAGGGGAGATGGAAGCCCTCGAACCGGTGAACATGCGCGCGATCGACGCCTACGACGAGGTCGAGGCCGAGCTGGAGGACATGCAGGAGCGCAAGGCGACGCTCGTGGAGGAGCGCGAGGGGATCAGGGAGCGCATCGACTCCTACGAGCGCCAGAAAAAGGAGACGTTCATGGCGACGTTCGAGGCGATCGACGAGCAGTTCCGGGACGTGTTCGAGCGCCTCTCCGATGGCACCGGCGAGCTCCACCTCGAGAACCGGGAGGACCCATTCGAGGGTGGCCTGACGATGAAGGCCGAGCCGGGCGACAAGCCGGTCCAGCGCCTCGACGCGATGTCCGGGGGCGAGAAATCCCTCACCGCGCTCGCGTTCATCTTCGCGATCCAGCGGCACAACCCCGCGCCGTTCTACGCGCTCGATGAGGTCGACGCCTTCCTCGACGCGGCGAACGCCGAGCGCGTGGGCGAGATGCTCGACGAACTCGCCGCCGACGCCCAGTTCGTCGTCGTCTCACATCGCTCTGCCATGCTCGAACGCTCCGAACGCGCCATCGGCGTGACGATGCAGGAGGACAACGTCTCCTCGGTGACGGGGATCGCGATGGCCGACGGCGGCCCCACGGGGGACGACCCGGGCGAGGGAGCGACGGACGCGGGGGGGAGCGCCGATGACTGAACTCCCCGACGGCGGCGTCCCGATGGTCGAGGGGGGCGGCCCGCCGGGCGGCGGAGACCTCCCCGGCAACGACGCCGAGGGCGAGCCGATCGAGCTCCTCGTCCGGCTCGCGGAGGACGGCGAGATCGACCCCTGGGACATCGACATCGTCCGGGTGACGGACAAGTTCCTCGCGGAGCTGGACCGGTCGGATCTCCGGAGTTCGGGACGGGCCCTGTTCTACGCGAGCGTCCTGCTCCGGATGAAGTCCGACGCCCTGCTCGAACCCGACGAGCCCGAGGAGCCGGAACCGGACCCCTGGGAGCAGCCGTTCGGGGGGCCCGGCGGGATGGAGCCGCCGCCGGGCGAGGACCCGATCGCGGCCCTGGAGGGCGAACTCGACCGCCGGCTCGACCGCAAGCGCGCCCGCGGGACCCCCGAGACGCTCGACGAGCTGGTGCGCGAACTCCGGGAGGCCGAACGCGACTCCTGGTGGAAAGAGTCCCGGACCTACGACACGACTGACTCCCCCCGGGGGTTCGATCGCGGCACGCAGACGCTGGACTACCGGGCGACCGACGACCACAGGGGGGAGGGCGAGCCCACCGCGGGCGAGGTCACGGCGACCGCACACGCGGAGGACATCGAGGAGACGATCGCCGACGTGACGGCGGTGCTCGACACGCACTACGACGCCGGCCGCGAGGAGGTCATGTTCCGGGAGGTCGACGACGCCGGTCCCTCCAGGGTCGAGACGTTCCTGGCGGTGCTGTTTCTGGCACACCGCGGCGATGTCGAACTCCAGCAGGACGACTTCTTCGGCGACCTCTGGGTCCGGAACCGGTGAGGGCCGGGAGCGCCGTCGTTACCCCTCGACGGCGATCCATCCCGAGTCGAGGCCGGCCTCGTGGAGCAGCCAGCGCTGCTGGCGGCCCCCCGGAACCGGCCTGACCTCGACGGTGACGTCGAACAGCGGTTCGATCTCGGTCCGGAGCGGCGACGTGTCGGGGAGGTGGCCGTGGCCCATGCCCGACGCCTCGCGGACGCGCTCGATGACGGCCGCGAGAAACGCCGCGAGTTCCTCCCCCCGTCCCGAGCCGAGGACGGCGAGGTCGCCGAAACACGCCCGGAGCTGGCCGGGCGCGAGGCCGTCGGCGGCGAGCCGGTCGACCCGCTCGACCAACTCGGCGGCGATCACGTCGAGGTCGCGATCCGTCGGCCCCGGCTCCGCCGACGGCGGGGCGGCCGAACTCGCCGACCGAACGTCGGCGGCGTCGACGCGGACGAACGGGCGGTCGTCGTCGGGGCCTGCTCGGCGACGCGCAGCGCGCCGGCGATCGTGGACACGGGTGCGTCGCTGGCGGCGTGCCAGGCCGCGATGAACCCGTCGGGCACCACGCCCTCGGGGTCGGTGTCCACGGCGATGAGCGGGATCGCCTGCCCCGGTGAGCGCATGAATGGGTGATTCGTCGAAGACATCACGGGAACGATGTCGCGTTCGACGACCGGCCGCTTCAGGATCTGGCGTTTCACCATCCCGGCGGCGTCGGAGCCGAACTGTACGCTGGCCTCCTCGGGCGGCGCGAGCGTCAGCGAATCGGCCGTCTCG
>Ga0207719_100552_pt1 | contig 19505 bp, 17 predicted proteins | sample A23P1SouthBayCA_2_FD_187279 | JGI IMG/M metagenome (GOLD analysis project Ga0207719, IMG submission 187279) | Aerobic enrichment media microbial communities from Eden Landing Ponds, California, USA - A23 P3 (3) (SPAdes) | ecosystem: Environmental > Aquatic > Marine > Unclassified | place... | reverse complement strand
CGAGCGCCGCCTTCGGCGGCGCGAGGCCCCGGTGAAAAAAGGTGGGTGTTAATTCTCCTCGATCGCGTCGACCACGACCATCCCGATCACGAGCAGTCGGGGATCGACCTCGTCGCCGTGGAGTTCGATCGAGTACTTATCGCGGAGCGAGAAGTGCTCGTGGGCCTCGCCGACGACGCGTCCGTCCGGCGTGACGACCTCGTAGGAGAACGGAATCAGCGTTGTGAGGAGGCGGCGGGCGATCGCCAGCGGGACGTTGTCCTCGCGGACGCTCGCGACGACGGTTCCGTCGGGGCTGAGCAGCGAGTACTCGTGTTTGAAAAACGAGATCGCCTCGCGTTTGACCGCGCCGACGCGCTCACCCGACTGGGAGTCGACGATGTCGTAGGCGGCCGCGATGTCGAGGATGCTGCTGGCTTTGACTCGAAAGCGCTCGGCGCCCGTCTCGGGATCGGTGAAGCGAAAGTCCTCCTTGAGCCGGAACTTCTTCTGGGCGGATTCGAGGATCGGGGTATCGTCCTCGTAGACGCGGTACTTGTTTCCGATGGCGATCTTCTGGCGGACCTCGTAAGAGCGGCTGTCGAACATTTACCGTGGATTGCGCGGCATTGGCAAAAGGGGTTCGCACGGTGAGAATCGTACAATAGGTTGCGTTTGCGGCCGAGAGTCAGTCGCAAGCGTGTGGACCGCGAGACTCGTCCGCGAGCCTCGCGGCAGTTTTTGGTCCAGCTTTTTGCAAGGAGAGTGCGCCTTCAACGCACCCGACGCAGTAAAAAGGTAGAGAGGGAACATCTTTCTGCGCGCGACCCTTGCGTTCCGACGATGAACACGCTTCTGTGGGTGCTCGTCGGGCTCGCCGCGTACTCGGCAGCCGCGCTTTTCCTCTCGCAGCGCGGACTCTTGCCCTCTTCCGTTCGAATCCAGGGACCGTTCACGACCGTCCACACGAAACGCGGCCGGGACTTCATCGACTGGATCGCGACCCCGAAGCGGTTCTGGCGCGCGTGGACCAACCTGGGCGTCGGCGCGACGCTCGTCGTGATGGCTGGGATGTTCTTCTTCCTGCTCGTGCAGGGGATCGCGATCGCGCGCAACCCGCCGCCGCCGTCCTCGGTGAACCAGCCACAGAACTTCCTCGTCATCCCCGGTGTTAACGACTTCCTGCCGCTCTCTGTCGCCCCCGAGATCGTCTTCGGCCTGCTCGTCGGCCTCGTGGTTCACGAGGGGGGCCACGGCATCCTCTGTCGCGTCGAGGACATCGACATCGAGTCGATGGGCGTCTTCCTCTTCACCATCATCCCGCTGGGGGCGTTCGTCGAACCCGACGAGGAGAGCCAACGAAACGCCAGCCGCGGCGGCCGCACGCGGATGTTCGCCGCGGGTGTGACGAACAACTTCTTCGTCACGTTCGTCGCGTTCGTCCTCCTCTTCGGCCCGATCATCGGGAGCATCGGCGTCGCGCCGGGAATGGCCGTGCAGGGCGCCTACGACGGTTCATCCGCGTCGACCGCGGGGATCGCACAGGGCGATCGGATCACCGCCGTCGGTGGCGTCCCCGTGAGCAACGAGAGCTCACTCGATACTGCTCTTCTCGGCACCGACCAGCGAACAGTGACAGTCGAACTCGACGGCGGCGAGAGCGCGGCTGATCGGGAGGCGCGAACCGTCGACGTCCAGCGATCGCTCGTCGTTGCGGGGTCGGTGGCTGGAAACCCGGCGAACCTCAGTATCGAGGGCGAACCGATCGCCGTCACCCAGGTGAACGGCTCGGCGGTCTACACCCGTGCAGGATTCGCCGAAGCCGTCGGTGAGAGTCGCTTCGCGGAGCTCACGACCGACCGCGGTACCGTCACGATCCCGGTCGGCGCGTACCTCACGCGAGTCGCTCAGGACGGACCGCTCGCACAGTCCGGCGCGCCGACCGAGCCGGGCGTGATCGTGATGGCGATCGACGGCGAGCGCGTCGTCTCCTCGACAGAACTCACCCGCGCACTCGACGCGACCGAGCCGGGCCAGACGGTCGCTGTCGAACTCTACCACGACGGGGCGGTCGAGACCTACGAGGTGACGCTCGGCGAGAACCCCCGGGATGGCACCGGCTTCCTCGGTGTCAACATCTTCCCGGGGACGAGCGGGCTGCTGATAACTGACTTCGGCGTGCAGTCGTACCCCGCCGGGACGTACGTCGAACTCCTCGGCGGCGACGGCGGTCCCGACGCGACCGGACTCACCGGCCCCGTCGCGGACTCGCCGCTCGCGACCGTCTACGTCGCGCTCGTACTCCCCCTCGCGTCGCTCGTGCTTGGGATCCCGAACTTCCCCGGCTTCACCGGAGCCGTGTTCAACTTCTACGCCATCACCGGGCCGCTCGGCTTCCTCGGGACGGGCGTGTTCCTCCTCGCGAACGTCGCCTTCTGGATGGCGTGGATCAACCTCCAGCTCGGCCTGTTCAACTGCATCCCCGGCTACCCGCTCGACGGCGGTCGGATCCTCCGAGCGAGCGTCGAGGCGGTCGTCTCGCGGCTGCCGATCTCGGATCGTGATCGGGTCGTGACCACCATCACGACCGGCATCGGACTGACGATGTTGGCGTCGCTGTTGCTGCTCGTGTTCGGCCCGACCGTCCTCGGCGGGTAAGGCAAATTTCGGCTGTGACCCCGCGGCCACGCCGCAGATCGATTCCCGTCGGCCGAGAACGACTCGCAACGCCCATACGGGTGGCGTGCTAACCCCGGCGTATGCCAGAGGCCCCACCGACAGACGAGGGCTGGTTCGTGCTGCACGACTTCCGCACCATCGACTGGGACGCGTGGCGCGACGCGCCCGAGCGCGAGCGAGAGCGCGCAGTCGAGGAGGGGACGGCGTACCTCGACCGTCACGAGGACGTCGCCGACATCGACGCCGACGAGGGGGCGTCGGCCGTCTTCTCCGTCCTCGGACACAAGGCCGACCTGCTCGTCGTCCACTTCCGACCCACGCTCGACGACCTCTCGCGGGCCGAGCGTCAGTTCGAACAGACCGCGCTCGCGGAGTTCACAGAGCAACCGACCTCCTACGTCTCTGTCGTCGAAATATCGGGGTACACCGCACCCGAGTACTTCGAGGACCCAGAATCCGTCGACCAGGGAATCCGGACGTACATGGAAGACAAACTGACGCCGGAGATCCCCGACGACGAGTACGTCGCGTTCTACCCGATGTCGAAGCGGCGCGGCGAGGAGCACAACTGGTACGACCTCTCGATGGAGGACCGAGCGGAGATGATGGCGACGCACGCCGAGACCGGCAAGGAGTACGCCGGCAAAATAAAGCAAGTCATCGCCTCCTCGGTCGGCTTCGACGACTACGAGTGGGGCGTCACCCTCTTTGCCGGCGATCCGACCGACATCAAAGACATCGTCTACGATATGCGCTTCGACGAAGTCTCCTCGAAGTACGGGGAATTCGGCCAGTTCTATGTCGGCCGCCGCTTCCCGCCCGCAGACCTCGGCGCGTATCTCGAGGGTGCGGCCGTCCCGACGAGCGAACACGAAGACGAGGGGCACGCTCACGGTGAGGGCGGCCACGGACACCCTCACGGCGAAGATCACGAACACGGTCACGGCAAATCTGCCCACGGAGAAGGGCACGGCCACGGTGGCGACGGCAGCGACGGTCATCACGGCGGGGCTCACGCGACCGATTCCGAGAGCGACGACGGCGACATCCGCGCGGAACTCGCCGACCTGGACATCTACGCCGGTCAGCCGCACGGCGAGGACGTCTACGCGACGGTTCTCTACTCCGAGGCCGACACCGACGAGCTGTTCGAGGAAGTCGAGGGCCTGCGGGGGAACTTCGAGCACTACGGCACGCACGTCAAGACCGCGGTCTACGAGGCTCGCGGGCGCGACCGCAGCGCCGTCGTGAGCATCTGGGACACCCAGTCTGCGGCCGAGACGGCCGCGGGCTTCCTCTCGGAACTCCCCGAGATCGTCTCTCGCGCCGGCGAGGAGTCCGGCTTCGGGACGATGGGGATGTTCTACACCGTCAAGCCCGAGCATCAGAAAGACTTCGTCGACACGTTCGACACCGTCGGCGAACTCCTCGGAGAGATGGACGGCCACCAGGACACCGACCTGATGGTGAACGTCGAAGACGAGAACGATATGTTCATCTCCAGCCAGTGGGACGCCCGCGAGGACGCGATGGCGTTCTTCCGCTCCGACGAGTTCAGCGAGACGGTCCAGTGGGGTCGCGACATCCTCGCTGACCGGCCGCGACACGTCTTCTTGGCGTAGCGGGATCGCCCCGCTTACAGAGAGGATCGCTTCCACTCCAGGTGTTTCTGCGACTGCGGCGTCCGACGCGTCGCTGTCAGTCGGTTTCGAAGTGAAACGTAGGGGTTCAGGTCGCTCGTCGAAAGGAGTCACGTGCGACCGACGAGTGTGGTGGAGGGGCAGCCGTCGGTCAGCGACGCCGCCGGTATCCGAGGACGCCGACGACGCCCGTCAGGAGTGTCAGGGCATCCCACGGCGACGGGTCGATGTCGCGTTCGCGCGCATCACGCCTGACCCAGAAGGTCAATACGACGTGTGCGACCGCGGTCAGCACGAGAAACGCTGTTTTTCGATCGGTCACGGCGAGGGAGAGGATCAGTCCGAGGACGCGGAGTTTCGCGGTCCGCTCGTCGCGCGCTTGTCGATCCCAGCGGCACGGATGTCCTCGCCGCCGACCGACGAGCGGAGTTCGTCCATCCCGTCGTCGCGGTCGACGCCGAAGTTGTCCGCGTAGAGGTCGGCGACGCGCGCCATCTCCTCGTCGGAGAGTTTTGGCACCTCGGAGGCGGCGGCCCACTCGGTGATGTCCTCTTTCGTGTGGAACGTCGGCGTCACCGACGCGACCTCGTCGTAGGTGAGGAGGTAGGCGATGGCGGCCTGGCCCATCGTGCGCTCGCCGTCGCGTTCGAGGAAGCGCAGCGCGTCGACTTTCTCCCAGCCCGTCTCGTACCACGCGTCGGGGCGGAAGCCGCGGTGGTCGTCGAGGTCGTGACCGGTCTCGGGCGTCACCTGCTCGTTCAGGAGCCCCGAGGAGTGCGGCACGCGCGGGATGAGACTGGTCGAGGAGCCGGTCTGCTCGATCGTATCGAGGAAGTGGTTGCCGACCTCCTGCTCGAAGAGGTTCCAGACGAGTTGCAGGGAGTCGAACTCCTCTTCGATCGCCATATCGCCCTCGGCGAGCCAGCCGATCGAGGGGCCGAGCGCCCAGCCGATCGAGCGGACGAGCCCCTCCTCTCGGAGTTCGTCGAGCGCTTCGAGAACGTCGGCGTCGACTTCCTCGACGTTCGCGTTGTGAAGTTGGAGAACGTCGACGTACTCCATATCGAGCCGATCGAGGCTCTTTTCGGTCGCCGAGCGGATCCACTCGCCGGACATCTCCTTCGGGAGTTCGCCGTGTCCGGCCTGGGGGTTGTTGTAGAAGTCGTAGCCGACCTTCGTGGCGACGGTGACTTCGTCGCGGTAGTCCGCGAGTGCCTCGCTGAGGACTTCTTCGCTCTCGCCGTGGCCGTACACGTCGCCGGTGTCGAAGTACGTGATGCCCTCCTCGATGGCGTGGTGGATCATCTCGATCGCGTCCGATCGCGTCCGGTCGCCCCACCAGTCGGTGCCGACGACCCACGCGCCGAAGCCGACTTCGCTCACTTCGACGTCGGAATCGCCCAGTGTCCGATGGTTCATATCCCACGGTTAGGGGTCGATTCACTTATACTGTCTGCTACCGCGCTACAGAGTCACTCGCGCTCGTATCGGAACACGCCATCGGGATCGTATCGCTCGCGCACCCGACGGAGTCGATCAGCGTGCGCCGCGTACACGTCGTCGGCGTCGGGACCGCCCCCACCGGCGAAGTTCGGGAGCGTGCCCGGCGTCGAGTCGAGAGCACGGAACTCTCGACAGGTCTCACGCACCCACTGGACGTTCTCCGGCGTCGCCAGCGGGTCGTCCCACGCGGCTTCGACGTTCACGACGACCGCCGCGTCTCGGCCGACCATCGGACTCGTCTCGTCGGGGACGCGTTCGACCGCGCCGTGCATCGGCCAGACGACGACCGTCGAGAGGTCCGAGGGCGCGCTCGTCGCCGCGTCGGCGAGGAGACCGATCGCGTCGTCGCCGAGTTCCGAGAGCGGCACCGACTTCCAGTAGTAGCGGCGGCCGTCGGGGAAGTCGTGGTCCATCATCGTCTGGAGGTCGGTGTACGCCATCGTGTCGGCCGACGCCGCGAACGCGTCCGCCCGGTCGATGAACGGTGCAAGTTCGTCGCGTCCGGCCGTCGGGTGGCCCGCGTAGACGCCCGAGAGGACGACGGCGACGTCGCCGTGCCGATCGGCCGGAAAGTCCGCCGCCGACGGGACGGAAGCGAAGTACGGCGAGACGCAGGACTCGTCGGGGGCATCGCGCTGGTACTCGCGGTACGCTCGGAGCGCGTCAGGGGCGGCGTCGACTGGGAGCCACGACTCGAAGTACAGCACGTCGTGATCCAGCGAGTGGAGGTCGAACTCGAACGCGGTGACGACGCCGACGGTGCCACCGCCGCGGGCCGCCCAGAACAGGTCCGTATGTTGGTCCGGAGTAGCCGTCACGCGTTCGCCCTCGCCGGTGACGACGTCGATCGATCGGAGGTTGTCGGCCGTGAAGCCGTGTTTCGGCGAGAGATAGCCCGTCCCGCCGCCGAGCGTGAGGCCGGCGACGCCGGTGTCCGAGAAGACCCCGCCAGGCGTCGCGAGGCCGAACGACTGGGTCGCGCGGTCGACCGTTCCCCACGTTGCACCGGAACCGACGCGTGCCGTCCGGTCGTCGGGATCGACGCGCACCCACTCCATTCGGGAGCAATCGACGACGAGTGCGCCGGAGGCGACCGACGCACCCGAGACGCTGTGGCCGCCGCTTCGGACCGTGACGTCGACGTCGTGTTCGCGAGCGAACGCGACGCTCGCTCGCACGTCGGCGGTGCTCTCGCAGTACGCGATGGCCGCGGGATAGTCGTTCACCATCCCGTTCCAGACGCGGCGCGCCGCCGCGTAAGCGTCGTCCGTCGGCGTGACGAGCGACCCGTCGAGTCCCGACGAAAACGGATCGAACGGGAGCGAGGCGGCGATCGCTCGCGCCTCTCGATTCGCGTCCATATCGGGTCGAAGAAGTGGTGTGGCTTACCGCTTGGGGCTGACGCCGCGGCCTCCGAAACCGCGGCTTAGAGCAGGTCGGCCATCTGATCGAGGTAGTCGTCGTACACCGAGAGCGCGGATTCGATCGGTTCCGGCGAGGTCATATCGACGCCGGCGGTGTCGAGGACGTCCATCGGGTACTCGGCGCCGCCGAGCGCCAGCGCCTCGCGGTACGCCGCGGCGGCGTCCTCGCCCTCCTCGAGGATGCGCTCGACGATCGCGACGGCGGCCGAGATGCCGGTCGCGTACTGATAGACGTAGTAGTTGTAGTAGAAGTGCGGAATGCGCATCCACTCGCGGGCGATCCGGTCGTCGAGTTCGGCCGGGTCGTAGAACTCCGCTTTGAGGTCGCGGTACGTCTCGTCGAAGCGGTCGGGCGTGAGCGCGCCCTCGGCCTCAGCGACCTCGTGGATCTGGAGTTCGAAATCTGCGAACATCGTCTGGCGGTAGAGCGTCGAGCGGAAGCGTTCGAGGTACTCGTCGAGGACGTGCATCCGGAGTTCGTCGTCGTCGACAGTCTCAAGGAGGTGCTGCGTCAGAAGCGTCTCGTTGACGGTCGAGGCGACCTCCGCGACGAAGATCGTGTAGTCGGCGTACTGCCAGGGTTGCTCCTCTTTGGCGAGTTCGGAGTGCAGCGAGTGGCCGAGTTCGTGCGCCAGCGTGAACATCGAGGCGATGTCGTCCTGGTAGTTCATCAGGATGAACGGCTGGGTGTCGTAAGTGCCGGCCGAGAAGGCACCCGAGCGCTTGCCGCGGTTCTCGTAGACGTCGACCCAGCGCGACTCCAGACCCTCTTCGACTCGTTCTTGATACTCCTCGCCGAGCGGTTCGAGCGCGTCGACGATGTACTCGGTCGCCTGCTCGTAGGTGATCTCCGGTCCCTCGTCACCCGTCATCGACATATACAGATCCCACATCCGGAGGTCGTCGACGCCCAGCGCCTCGCGCTTTAGTTCGCCGTGGCGGTGGAGACTGTCGAGGTTCTCCCGGACGGTCTCGACGAGGTTGTCGTACACCTCGACCGGGACGTTGGGGCCGTCGAGCGCGGCCTCGCGCGCGGTTTCGTAGTTGCGTGCGCGGGCGTACTTCACGTCTTTCTTGACGCTGTTCTTCAGCGAGGTGCCGACGGTGTTTCGGACGTCGGCCCACTCGTCGTAGAACTGTTCGTAGACTTCCCGGCGGAACGCACGGTCGGGGTGTTTCTGGAGTTTCGTGAAGTTCCCCTGCGTGATCTCGACGTCCTCGCCGTTGGGGCGCTCGACGGTCGGGAACGTCATATCGGCGTTCGAGAGCATCCCGTAGATATCCGAGGAGGCGCCCGCGACTTCGCCTAGCTCGGCGAGCAGTTCTTCGACCTCCGCCGACCGGGTATGGGGCTTCATCCGCAGGACGTCGTCGAAGTAGTGTTCGTACTCTCGGAGTTCGGGCTCGGCGTCGATGAACGACTCGACGTCGCTCTCGTCGAGTTGCTGTAGCTCGGGTTCGAGGAAACTCGTCGCCGACTGCGCCGACGACGACAGCGACTCCGCTTTCGCCTGGAGCGCCTGATACTCCTGATTTCGGGTGTCTTCGGCACTCCGGAGGCTCGCGTAGCTGCTCACTTTCGAGACCTCACGGATGATCTCCTCGCGGAGTTCCAGTAGCTCCAAGAGCGTTTCGGGACTCTCGGTCGCCCGGCCCTCGTACTCACGGAGGTCGTCGACGCGGTTGCTGACGGACTCGTAGGCGGCCTGCCAGGCCTCGTCGTCCTCGTAGATGCTCGCGAGGTCCCACTTGTCCTCGGTGTCGATTTCGCTCCGTTCGGGAACCTGACTCATACCTGGAGAAACAGCGGAGTGGTGGTAAGGCTTACTCACGCGGGGAAATTGGGGGACAGAGCTAGAAGCGAGACGGTAGTATCGGGAGAGCGCCCGAACGCGTTACTCGCGGAGCGAGGAGGCGATGTCCTGAAGCGACTCGTTCGGGCGCGCGGGGACGTCGTAGACGAGTCGGTCGCCGGGTTCGCGGAGCCCATAGCAGAAGCCCGGATCGAGTTCGTCGAGTTCGACCGCGTCGTCGGGGCCGCGGTCGTGTTCGTCACACCACTCGACCAAGCGGTTCTCGCCTTCGCGTGGCTCGCGGGCCAGCCGTGCGTTGTCGTAGGAACCGCGAACGAGCAGCCCAGTCGAGTCGGAAACGACCCGCGCGTACGTCGTGATACCGTCGAGTAACAGTCTGACGACGTCGCCCTCCTCGGCGGCGACGCCGTCGGGGAGTCGTAGACAGGGGCGTCTGGTGCCGCCGCTGCGGGCGAGCGTCGCGTGAAGGCTCGTCACCGAGGGATGATCGCTCGGGACGCGCTCGGACACGGTCGCTTACTCTTCGTCGGCTTCGTCGCCGGCTTCTTCGTCTTCCTCGTCGCCGCCGAGGACGTCTTCGATTGCGCCGTCGACGACGGAGGCGTTGACCTGCGCCGTCTCTTCGGAGACCTGCCGACCGCGGACGGTGATGCGCTTGCGCTCGCCGTCGCGGGAGGGCTTGTAACCGACGCCGCCTTCCAGGAGCAGTTCTTTCAGGTTCGATCCGGCGACGTTCTCGCGCATCGGGCGGCCAGCCTCGTCGGAGCCACCGGTGAGTTCGAGGGTGAGTCCGTCGAGACCGACGGCACCGCCGTCGACCTCGTCGCCGAGTTCGCGACCGAGGAATCGGTTCGCGTCCTGTCCGTCGACCTCGAACTGCTGGGTGTGTCCGGTCTCGTCGGAGACGACGACCTTGAATTCAGCCATAGGGGAGACGAGACGGCCGCCGATAAAAAGTACGTCGAAAGCGACTCTCGGGCGAACGCCGTACGGGGCGGCTCACGCCCCTGTGCTGGTCGGTGTTCTGTCGGCGCTGACAGTCTACGTCTCGGACTCGGTCTCGAGGCCGTCTTCGCCAGCCTCGAATCCGTCCTCCCAGTAGAATCGCCCGTTCCGCTGGATCACGTCGCCGTCGACCTCCAGCCGGGAATTTTCGCTAACGTCGGTGATGAGGTCGGTGTGAATCGCCGAGTCGTTGCCGGATTCGGCTGCGGGCACGCAGGCGTCGTACGCGCGTCCGAGTGCGAGGTGGACGGTATCGCCCATCTTCTCGTCGAAGAGGATGTTGTCGGTGACGCGGTCGATACCGCGGTTCATCCCGATCCCGAGTTCGCCGAGTCGGCGCGCGCCCGCGTCGGTATCGAGGAGGTCGGCAATGGTGTCCTCCCCAGCGGCAGCGCTGAAGTCGACGACCTCGCCGTCCTCGAATCGGAGCCAGACGTCGCGGACGCGCGCACCGGAGATAGTCATCGGCACGTCGAAGCGGACCTCGCCTTCGGTGTCGTAGGGGGCTGTGAAGACCTCTCCGGAGGGGAGGTTGTGGGAGTCGTAGGCGACAGAGGCCGCGGAGTTCACCGCGTTCCGACCCTCGATCGACATCGTCAGGTCGGTGTCGCCGGACACCAATCGCACTTCGCTGCCGGCGTCGAGGACGTCCTTCACGCGGCTCATCTCCTCGGCCAGGGACTCCCAATCGCGGAGGATCGCCTCGTAGACGAAGTCCTGGTAAGCCTCATAAGACATCCCGGCCTGCTGGGCGAGCGAGCGGGTCGGGTGGACCGTCGAGACCCAGTCGGTCGCGAGGCGGGCCTCCCGAACTCGCTGGTTCGCGCGGGCGGCGGCCTGTCGCGTCTCGCCGTCGACGTCGGCCGTCGCGAACGTGTTGCGACCGCCGCCGAGGGCGAGGACCGAGTCGGCGTTCTCGTAGAGTGCGAGTTCGTGTGCCGGCGCTTCGTCGAAGTCCCTCGCGTGCGCGCGAAGGTACGCGCGAGAAACCTCTTTTGAGGCGTACGTGGTGACGACGTTCGCGCCGCGTTCACCGAGCGCCTCGGCGACGGCGACCGCGAGGTCGTGTGCGCCCTCGGCGACGCTGACGACGACGTCGTCGCCCGCTTCGATCCGAGCGCTCCAGTCGACCAGGATCTCCGTGTGTTCGCGGATGCGTTCGTCCATACTCGGTTCTCGCGCGGCGCGGTGAAAAACGCTTATCGCCCGGCGAGTGAGAACACCCGATCGTGACCGCTATCGCACTCGCCACCTGCGAGGAACTTCCGTCGCTCGTCGACGACGACGCCACGTTCGTCGCCGCGCTCCGCGACCGCGGCGTGACCGTCGAGCCGGTCGTCTGGTCCGACGACTCGGTCACGTGGGACCGGTTCGACGCCGTGCTCGTCAGATCGATCTGGGACTACTACCGGCACCCCGAGAAATTCGCGGCGTGGGTCGACCGTCTCGAAGCGGCCTCGTGTCCGGTGTGGAACCACCCCGAGACGCTGCGGTGGAACCGACACAAGTTCTACCTCCGAGACCTCGCAGAGCGCGGCGTCTCGACGCTCCCGACGGAGTACGTCGAACGCGGTAGCGACGCCTCGCTTTCGGCGATGTTGGACGACCGCGGGTGGGACGAGGTGGTCGTCAAACCCGCCGTGAGCGCAGGCGCGTTTGCGACGAAACGCATCGCCCGTTCGGACGCCGACGCGGAGCAATCGTGGTTCGACGACCTGCTGGCAGAGCGAGATATTCTCGTCCAGCGGTTCGCCGACGGGATCACGGCTGGCGAGTGGTCGCTGGTGTTTTTCGACGGCGCGTTCAGCCACGCCGTCGTCAAGCGACCGAAAGCGGGCGATTTCCGCGTGCAGGAGGATCACGGCGGCAGCGTTGCAGTCGAGAGTCCGAGCGAGTCGCTGCGCGCACAGGCACACGACGTCGTCGATGCAGTGACGGCAGAGATGGACGGCGAGCGGCCCCTGTACGCCCGCGTCGACGGCATCGAACGCGGTAATTCGGATCGTGTGGGTCAGGTCGAATCCGGCGCTGGCGCCGACACCGACTTCCACCTCCTCGAAGTCGAACTGATCGAGCCCGAACTGTTCTTCCGCGTCGACGACGACGCCGGTCCGCGACTCGCCGAGGCGCTCCGCGAACGGCTCTAAACCACAATCACTACCACCACCGGCGGCGGAATCGGTCGTATGCAACTGGGCGTTATCGGACTCGGCCGGATGGGACAGATCGTCGTCGACCGCGTACTGGACGCGGGCCACGACGTGGTGGCGTTCGACCTCGACGCGGAGGCAGTCGCGACCGCCGCCGACGCGGGGGCGACGCCCGCAGAGGACCTCGACGACCTCACCGACCGACTCGGCGCGGAGAAACGGATCTGGCTGATGGTGCCGGCAGGCGAGGCCGTCGACGCGACGCTCGAAGAACTCGAACCGCATCTCGGCGCGGACGACGTCGTCGTCGACGGCGGTAACTCACATTTCGAGGCATCCGTCCGCAGAGGAGAGTCGACCGAGGCGGCGTACCTCGACTGCGGGACCTCCGGCGGCCCGGCGGGGGCCGAACTCGGCTTCTCGCTGATGATCGGCGGCCCCGAGTGGGCCTACGAGGCGATGACGCCCGTCTTCGACGCCGTCGCGACCGGCCCCAACGGCCACGACCGGATGGGACCGAGCGGTTCGGGCCACTACGTGAAGATGGTCCACAACGGCGTCGAGTACGCACTGATGCAGACGTACGGCGAAGGCTTCGAGTTGCTCGCGAACGGCCGCTACGACCTCGATCTGGAGTCGGTCGCACGCACTTGGAATAACGGCGCAGTCATCCGATCGTGGCTGCTCGAACTCTGCGAGGAGGCGTTCCGCGAGGAAGGCAGCGATCTGGGCGACGTTGCTGACCACGTCGCCGGCGGTTCGACCGGGACGTGGACGGTACAGGAAGCACTCGAACAAGAGGTCCCGGTACCGCTCATCTACCAGGCGCTCGCAGAGCGGTTCGGTAGTCGCGCGGACGACGGTCGGTTCGCACGGCGGCTCGCCAATCGGCTTCGGTACGGGTTCGGCCGCCACGAAGTGAAACGGCGCGACTAGCACGACGGGGGTGAAATTCCTGTTCGTCGGGTTCGTTCGTCGCTGACGACCGCGGCGCGGCAATCACAATTTCCTTAACCCCCGACTCCGTAGCCGGCGATATGGTCGAAATCAACCTCGTGGGGCTGGGCACCGGGGTGGCCCTGGCGCTCCTCGCGGTGGCGCTGCACTACGCTCGCGGCACCGGATGGACGCCCACCGCGGACATCACCCAGGAGGTGCTCGAACAGCGGGCGAGCACCGTTTCGGAGACGGACTTCCCCGAACCGATGAACCGGTCCATCGGCGGCGGTGCCGCCCCCGCAGGGGCTGTCACCGGCGGCGAGGAAGGGGCCGAACTCGAAGAGAGCGGGGAAGCCGAGGAATCGAGTCCTGCCGACATTCCCGAAGACGAAATCGAGTACTTCGACGTCGAGTACATCAAGCAGGGTGAGACCATCGAGGTCGCGAACAACGAGACAGTTCTCGAGGCTGGCGAAGACGAAGGCTGGGATATGCCGTACGCCTGCCGTCAGGGTCAGTGTGTCTCCTGTGCTGGCCAGATTACGTCCGGCGGCAACTCCGAGGACTACGTCGTCCACGACAACCAACAGATGCTCGACGACGCCGAACTCGACGAGGGGTACACACTCACGTGCGTCGCGTACCCACGCGCTGAGTTCTCGATCGAGACTGGCGAAGCTCCCTGAGACAGCCGCGCTTTTGATTCGACGTCACAGACCTGTTCACAACGGTTAAACCACCGGCCAGTCTATCCAATTTCGAGGGCCCGTAGCTCAGTGGACAGAGTCCCTGGTTCCGGACCAGGATGTCGCGGGTTCAAATCCCGTCGGGTCCGCTATTCTATCACGAACGAAATGAGTGTAGAATAGCGACAGCCGCGGGATTTGAATCAGGGAGCGAACGCAGTGAGCGACCGTGGCTCCAATCCCGTCGGGTCCGTTCGCTTCGCTCATTTCTCCGACGTAGTCACGCTCGCTGACGCTCACGTGACTCCCGTCGGGTCCGTTTTGTGGGGTTTACGTATGAAGGAGCGTTATTTCGATTCGTGCCGAACCCCGTTGCGCGGTTGCCCGCTCGACGTTCTGCATCACACTTTAGCCGAGCGCGGCCGGTGGTCACACCCTGTCGGCACTAGTACACAACGTCTCGTTTGCGCCCGCCATCGGCGGAACACGGTCGTTTACACAACGGTACACCACCAGCGACACGTGAGTCGAGAGAGGTCTTGCCGCGCGAACGATCCTGCACAAGCACAAAAACTACGTTAGAGTTTAAATTTTGAAAGAGTGGGACCTATCGGGGTCAGACGAGATTAATCGACGTATCCCAACTCTCGAAGCCGCTCTTCGAGGTCGTCGTCGAGGTCGACCTCGGACAAGGAATCGCTGATTCGCTCGTTCCGCACGCGAACCACGTCGAGGAGCTGCAAGGCCGTCCGGAGTTTGAAGTGAACGTCTGCGCCGTCCGTGTCTTCGATCACGCTCTCCAGGAGCGAAGCAAGGGTATCTGAAGTGTTCTGAGACATAGAAGAGGCTTGTCGCAGTCGAGCAAAAATCGTCGGGTCCGTACAAATATAGTAGCATTTGAGAGTGAGCATACAGCCGATCGCACGCGTCGTGCGAGCGCGTGGCACTGAAAACACTACGGGGACGTTACGCCTCCGTCTCGTCGGGGATTTTCCACGTGTTGCCGTCGAGTTCCAGCAACCCGTAGCGCTTGAGTACTTGCAGAAGATCGACGAGCGACTCGGCGTCGTAATCGACCGTCATCTCTGCAGGGAGTTCCGCGGCGATCGTACTCCGCGTCCCGGCCTGCATCTGCTCGACCGTTTCGAGGATCTGTTTGACGTCTCCAAGAAGAGGTTCGATAGAATCATCTGGATCAGCTTTAGATCCTAATTTTTCCATAACGTCTTCGTACGGTCCAGATAGTTCTATACAGACATTTATTACATCGTTATTCACAGATTCTGAATCTGTCATACGATAAAATGGGAGTAGATATACAAAATTGCTTCTATCTGGATTGTAGCGGAGCCATCAACCGCCGAGAAGACGAGAGTTTTCGGCTCACAGCGGTTCGGTAGCCGACCTAATGCGCGCCTGACAGTTGCGGATCACACGTTCGATACGAGAGAATCATAACATACGTACGTATGTTAGGGGCTCGTTCGGAATAGAGACAGTAGAGCAGCGTTCGCAACTGAGTACCCAGCAGATCGCACGACGGTGTGTAATCGGTGAGCGAAGACATCCAAAGACTACGCTAGTCCGCCGAACCGTCGAATCACATCTCGATGTTGAAGCGCGCGTGGACGAGTCGACGGGCCGGGTCGGAGGGAGGCCCCCGTAGAACGAAGTTTCGTTTGTTCGAACAACGATCGTTTGAGAGGCAGCTATACTAGTACAGAGATTGCACAGATTATGGAGAATAGGTTGTGTATAACCAAATCGGGTCCGTATAGCAGAACGAAGGCGAGCGTAAAACGCATCTAGGTGGCGTCTGACGAGCGGTGGCAGACCAGTGTTCGTCCTGAGCGAACTTTTATATTTGTATCCGTTGACCAAAGAGTATGAACGACAACGCGCGCCCGACCGTTCAGACGACGCAGACGTCGATCGAGATTCTCGATGCAGTCAGGCGACGGGACAGCGCGCGGCTAACGGAGATTGCCGACGCAGTGGGACTCGCGAAGAGCACGGCTTACAAGCATCTCGTGACTCTCGAACAGAACGGATTCCTCAGACGAGACGGCAACGCCTATCGGATCGGCTTGGGACTTCTCACGTACGGCGAGCACGTCAGGCATCACTGGCCGGGCTTCGAAGAAGCGACAGAACAGTAACGGAGCTAACCGAACGAACCCAAGAAGAGGTCGACTTCGTCGTCGAGGACGGTGGTCGTGTGACCACTCTCGTCGAGTCGTATCACCCCTGGGTAAAGTACGACGATTCGGTCGATACCGACTCGTCAGCATCTTACCGAGCTCGCGTCGGCGACAGTTACGGGATGCACTCGACGGCCGCCGGGCTCGCGATTCTCGCCGAGTATTCGGAAGAACGGGTCGAGCGGGTCCTCGATCGACGTGGGCTCCCGAGCCGAACCGAACACACCATCACTGATCGAGCGACGCTGTTCGAGGCGCTCGAACGGATCCGTGAGGACGGATACGCCGTCAACGATCAGGGGTACACGGAAGGGATGCGAAGCATCGGAAAGGCGGTTTGCGGCCCCGACGGGACTGTCGCCGGCGCGCTCAGTGTCGCCGGACCGACGTACCGCATCGACGGCGCCGTCTTGGAAGAGCACCTTCCGAGAGCCCTCGAAGAGACGGTCCGCTCGCTCGAAGCAGCGCTCGCAGAGCGGTCGCGTCCGCCTCGGTAATCCGGCCGGCTACCCGGAACCCGGAGTCGTCCAGCAGCTATTGTTTGGTACTGTGCTCTATATTCGCACGGATTGGGGGCGAGTACGCGGAAGATGGTAATAAATCAACGGCAGAATGGGTTGTTTTTCATAGAGAATTGCAGTTGGCTGCGGGTCTCTCCCGGCGTAACTGCGGGAAACAGAGTGATATATATAGAACATACCAAAGAATTATGTGGGTAAAATGTAATTTCCATCCGAGTGCAAATGAAGCCAATCAAATCCAGACGGACGTTTCTCAAAGGAGCAGGTGCGGCGACAGTTGCGGGACTCGCGGGCTGTTCCAGTCAGGGCGGCAACGGTGGGGGAGAAGAAACCACCGAGAGCGGCGGTTCAGGCGGCGGCTCGACCGGCACGACGGTGGGGTCCAGTGGTGACCAGTCGGTCACGATTCAGTTCTGGCACGCGATGGGCGGCGACCTCGCGCAGCGCATCGACGACATCGTGAATAGTTTCGAAGAGCAGAGCGACGGGATCACCGTCGAAACGACCTCGCGCAACAGTTACCGCGACAACCTCAACGCCACGACGTCGGCGGTGAGTTCCGGGAATCCGCCGGCGCTCTCACAGATCTTCGAGATCGGGACCCAGTTGGCGATCGACAGCCAGGCGTTCGTGCCGGTCGAAGACATCATTCCGAGCGATCGCATCAACTTCGACAACTTCCTCGATCCGGTGCTGGACTTCTATCGCGTGGATGGGAAGTTAAACTCGATGCCGTTTAACTCCAGCAACGCAATTATGATGTACAACCGGGATGCCTTCGAGGAGGCCGGACTGGATCCGGACTCCCCGCCCACGACGTATCAGGGCATCACGGACGCCGCAAACACGCTCACCAGCGAGGGCGTCGTCGACCAGGGGATGACGTTCCCGAACCACTCGTGGTTCGTCGAGTCCTGGTTCGCACAGCAGAACACGACGGTCGTGAACAACGAGAACGGACGGAACGGGCGCGCCACGGAGTCGAACCTCGACAGCGAGGCCGCACAGAACATCTTCGAGTGGTGGACGGACCTCTACGAACAGGATCAGTACCTGAATCCCGGCATCGAAGCGTGGGGCGAAGCACAGCAGGCGTTCCTGACGCAGAAAACCGGGATGATCATCTACTCGACGTCGAGCATCGCGCCGATGAAGCAGGGCGCCGCCGACAACGGCTTCGAACTCGACACCGCGTACCTGCCCGCGCCCGGTGGCGACCGGACGGGGATTCCGATCGGCGGGGCGTCGCTGTGGGTCCCGCAGGGCCTCTCGGACGCGCAGCAGCAGGCCGCCGCGGAGTTGCTCCTGTTCATGACGCAACCGGAGCAGCAGGCGCAGTGGCACACGGGGACCGGCTACTTCCCGGTTCGTGAGGAGTCGATCACGCAGCTCGAAGACGAGGGCTTCTACGAGGAGAACCCGGCGTTCAGAACCGCGATCGATCAGCTCAACGAGACCGAGAGCACGCCCGCAACGAGCGGGGCGCTGATGGGCCCGTTCCCGGAAGTCCGTACCATCATCGAGGAAGGGTACGTCAGTATGATTCAGGGCAACACGAACGTCAACGACGGGCTCTCACAGATGAAAAGCGACGTCGACGAGACCCTGCAGAGCTACAACGACCGCGTTGCATAATCGAGTCGTTCAGACGAACGCCCGCATAAGTTCATAATTACCCCCTTCGCATCGAGACTATGTCAGAATTCACGGAACCGTACGAATCGAAGTGGCAGGCGTTTCTGCTGCTTTTACCGACGTTCATCGTCCTAATCGCGTTTCTCTACTATCCTGGGTTGGAGACCTTCCGACTGAGCCTCTCACAGACGATTCTACTGGGGAGTCAGAAGGTCTTCGTCGGGCTAGAGAACTACGTCACGCTCGCAACGTCTTCAGAGTACCATTCGAGCTTCGCGATCTCCGTCGCGTTCGCGGCTGTCGTCGTCATCGGGACGCTCGCCGTCTCGCTTTTCGTCTCGTATCTGCTGTTCGAGGTCGACGTCGGCTCGTCGACGTACCTGATCGCGGCCATCTGGCCCTACGCCCTGCCGACAGCCGTCGCCGCGTCGGTGCTCCTGTTCCTGCTTCACCCCTCGCTGGGGATCATCACCTACTACCTGGAACAGCTCACGGGAACCTCACTCGACTGGTTCACGAACGGGCCACAGGCGTTCGCCGTCGTCGCCGTCGTCGCCATCTGGAAGCAGTTGGGGTACAACATCATCTTCATGGTCGCGGCCCTCAACAATATCCCCGAGACGCTGACCGAATCTGCCGAGATCGACGGCGTCGGTCACCTGAAGATGTTGTACCGGGTCTACATCCCGCTGATGTCGCCGACGCTCGTCTTCCTGGTCGTGATGGACACGATCTACGCGTTCTTCTCGACGTTCCCGCTCGTCGACCTGATGACCAGCGGTGGTCCGAGCGGCGCGACGAATCTGCTGATCTTCAAACTCTACCGCGACGCGTTCGAGTTCAGTAGCCTCGGGCTGGCGTCGGCGGAGTCGGTCGTCCTGTTCGCCATCGTGGCGATACTGATGTACGTCCAACTGCGTCTCTCCGAGAGCTACGCGCACTACGGAGGATAATATGCGAGGCAAAGATCCAATATCCACTGTCGAGACGTGGGAGGTACAATAGATGGCGACACAGACAGGTCCGTCTTCGAAGTCCGTCTTCGAGCGCCTGCTACCGGAGGGCGTCGAGACCGAACAGGTGCTCGTCCACGGCGGACTGCTCCTGTCGATTTTCCTGATGGGACTGCCGCTGCTCTTAGCGCTCGTTATGAGTACGCAGAACACGACGGAGGTCTACCAGATCACTAATATCGGTGTGGGGAGCGAAGGGCTCTCGAACTACCAGACCGCGCTGAACCAGTACGGCTTCGGCGAGTATATGATCAACTCGGTCGTGATGTCGGTGATCATCGTCGTCGGCAAGGTGACGCTGTCGCTGTTCGCCGCG
>Ga0207719_100551_pt1 | contig 19514 bp, 17 predicted proteins | sample A23P1SouthBayCA_2_FD_187279 | JGI IMG/M metagenome (GOLD analysis project Ga0207719, IMG submission 187279) | Aerobic enrichment media microbial communities from Eden Landing Ponds, California, USA - A23 P3 (3) (SPAdes) | ecosystem: Environmental > Aquatic > Marine > Unclassified | place... | reverse complement strand
CCCCGTCACCGGCGCCGCCGTCGGCGTCGACGCCGTCCATCGACGGGTCGCGTCGGCCGGCGTTCTCCAGGATCGTCTCGGCGGTCTTCCGGCGCCCGCGGACCGCGCCGAGCACCGTCGCCTTGTCGGCCTCCCGCAGGTCGGCGCGGGACTCGATCCCGGCCTCGAACAGCCGGCGGGCGCGCTTGCGGCCGACGTTGCGCACCCCAGCGAGGTCGAGCAGTTCCTCGCGGACGCCGTACTGGACGCGCATCCGGGCCTCCCTGACGGGCACCACGGGGAGGTCGAGTTCGCCTGCCAGCGTCTCGGCGGCGCCGAGCAGCCACTCGGCGGTGTCGACCTTCCCGCGCACGTCGCCGGGGCCGATCCCGTAGCGTTCGGTGATCCGGTCCTCGTCGACCTCGTCGGCCCAGTCCTCCAGCATCCGGGCGGTCTTGAGCGCGGAGAGCCACTCCTCGAAGGCCACGTCGTCGTACTCCGAGGGGGTCCGCCCGAGCAGTTCCGGCTCCCGCTCGAAACAGATCTCGGTGTAAGTCTCCCGATCCCCCGACTTCAGGTAGAGCGGGTACGTATCGGGCGTCCGACTGACGAGGTGATAGAGCCCCAGCGCGGTCGGGTAGGTGACCGCCGGGTCGTCGGTGACCTCGCCATCGGTGACCTCGTCGTCGGCCGTCTCCTCGTCGCCGACGTCGCCGTTTTCGGGTCGGAGTTCGCTCGCGGGGCGGAAGCCGTTCGCGTCGTCGTCCGCCACGTCGGCGCTCCCGCTCCCGTTGCCGGCGCCCGAGTCCCTGCCGCCCCCGTCGCCGGCGAGCGCCCGCACTCCCTCGGCGCGGTGGTCGTCGGCCCACCGGAGGCCGTCGACGATTTCGGCGGCGGACATGGGGTCGAGGTAGAGCCGCGAGACGGTGTGGCCGACCCCGGTCGCCGACAGGTCGTCGCCGTCCCGCTCCAGGAAGTCGTTGGCGACGAGATACTCGATCACCCGGTCGGCGACGCTCGCGAGGTGGGCGTCGTCGTCGGCCTGGGTCGCATACAGCGTCTCCTCCAGGAACTCCAGGAGGCCGTCGCGGGTGCGGGCGAACCCGGAGGCGACGGTCGCGAGCAGGTGGGTCCTGAGGGCCGGTTCGGCGGCCAGTTTCGAGCGGACCGGCTCGGGGTCGGCCCAGACGTAGCGGTCGAACAGTTCGTCGCGGGTGTCGGCGTCCTTGGCCAGCAACACCGCCTCGCCGTAGGGATCGAGCCCCGGCCGTCCCGCCCGGCCCATCATCTGGTGGACCTCCAGGGCGTCCAGGGGCTTCATCCCGCCGAACTCGCCGTCGTAGCGCCGCCAGTCCCGCACGATCACGCGCCGGGCCGGCGTGTTGACCCCGGCCGCCAGCGTCGGCGTCGCACAGATGCACTTCAGCAGGCGGTCGCGGAAGGCGTCCTCGACGAGCGAGCGGTGTTCGCCCGCGAGGCCGGCGTGGTGGAAGGCGGCGCCGCGCTCGACGCAGTCCGCGAGGTCGTCGCTGGTCTCGGTGTCCGACACCTCACGGACCTCCGCGGCGAGGTCGGCGAGCGACGCCTGCTCCTCGTCGGTCAGGTGCCGCTCGGTGACGCTCCCGAGCCGCCGGGCCGCGGCCTCGGCGTTGCGCCGGGAGTTGACGAACACGAGCGAGGAGCCCCGGCCGTATTCGGCGTGGTCGTCCCGAAGGGCGTCGTCGACGAGGGCGGCGGTCTGCTTCTGTCCGTTCTCGACGCGGACCTCTCGCTGGTCGCCGTCGGCGAAGGTGATGGCGTTGCCGTAGTGGACGCCCGTCCGGAGGTCGATCGGGCGCCACTCCGAGGCGACGAGGTCGGCGTCGAGCCAGTCGGCCACCTCGTCGGCGTTGCCGACCGTCGCCGACAGCGCGACGACCTGCAGCCCCGGGTTGATCCGGCGGAGCTTCGCCAGCGTCACCTCCAGGGTCGGCCCCCGGCTCGCGTCGTCGACGAGGTGGACCTCGTCGGCGACTACACACCGAAGGTTCTCCAGCCAGGGCGCGCCGTTGCGCACGAGCGAGTCGACCTTCTCGCTGGTGGCGACGACGACGTCGGCCGAGGCGAGCCACTCGCCGCTCTCCTCGTAGTTGCCCGTCGAGACGGCGACGTCGAACCCCAGGTCCTCCCAGCGCTCGAACTCGGCGGCCTTCTCGCTGGCCAGCGCCCGCAGCGGGACCACGTACAGCGCGGTCCCGCCGTCGGCGATGGCCGACAGCATCGCCAGTTCCGCGATCAGCGTCTTCCCGCTCGCGGTCGGGACGCTGGCGACGAGGTTCCGCCCCTCGGTGAGCCCCGCCTCGACGGCCGCCGCCTGCGGCGGATACAGCGACTCGACGCCGGTCTCCCGCAGGCGCTCTGTGACCCCCTCGGGCAGGTTCGGTACGGCCCCCGGTTCCATTGGCGGTCCTTGGTGCGTCCTCCGATTGAAGCTGTCGCCTCGGGGCTCCCGGACGGTCGCGTTCGCGGCCCGCGCCGTCGCTTCCACGGCGGCCGCGTTCGCGGCCCACGCCGTCGCTCCCCCGGCGGCCGAAGTTCTTTGGTGGCTCCCCCCGTTCCCCCGCCCATGCCGCAGCACGCCGTGCTGTTCGTGGCCGACGGCTCCCCGGACGACACCGCACCCGTTCGGGCGCTCCGGGACCAACTGGACGCCAGCGTCAGCACCGCTGCCTCGGGCGCAGCCGCGCGACGGGCGCTGGCCGAGGACCTGCCGGACTGTGTCGTCACCGACTACGAACTGCCAGACGAGACCGGGCTCGACCTCCTCGAACACGTCCGGAGCGAGCGCCCCGACGCCGGCTGCATCCTGTTTACGGGCGTCGACCGGGCCGTAATCGACACCGCGGCCTTCGGCGACGTGCTCCCCGAATACGTCGACAGCGACCGCCCCGACGCCGTCGACCGCCTCGTCGATCTCACCCGGAACGCGCTGGAGGCCCGGAGCCACGCGGGCTACCCGCTCCCCGACGACGAGCCCGGTCGACTCGAAACCCTCGCCGGCCTCGACCTCGATTCGGCCCCCCTGCAGGCCGCCCTCGACCGACTCACTGCGCTCGCGGCCGAGCATTTCGACGTGCCGATGGCCTCGGTCAACGTCGTTTTCTCCCACAGCCAGGAGTGTCTCGTCGCCCACGGGGCCGACTGGAGCCCGCTTCCCCGGGAGGACACCGTCTGCACCTACACGATCCTCGACGACGACCTCACGGTCATCGAAGACCTCCGGGACGACGTCCGGTTTGCGGACAACGACGCGCTGGCGGACATGGGGATCAGGTTTTACGCCGGCGCGCCGCTTCGGGTCGGGGACGCCGCCCCCGTCGGCACGCTGTGTCTCTACGACGACAAGCCCCGTTCGTTCCCCGAGGCCGACCGGGAATCGTTGCGTCGGTTCACCGCCGAGGTGGTCGACCAGTTCGCGCTCCGGGCACGCCGCCGCTCGACCGACCGAGACGGGGACGCGGCACGTACCGGGGATCGATGAGCACCGGCGGCGGGTCGTTCGCGTTCGGCGACGACCTCCCCCTCGAACCGATCGCCCCGGGAACCACTATCCTCGTCGCCGGCCCCGGCACGACGGCCGCCCGGGAACTCGCGCTCCTGTTGGTGCTCGCGGGGGCCGACCGCAACGAGGGCATGGTGCTCGCCTCGACGGCCACCCACGGTCGCGGACTGCTCGAACAGTGCCGGGCCCTCCGCCGCGGCCTCGACGACGAGTACCTGCGCGTCGTCGACGCCACCGGCCTCGCCCGCGGGAGTACGGATCCGGAGAGGGTTGCCTACGTCGAGGACCGGGCCGACCTGTCGGGGATCGGGATCGACGTCTCCTCGCTGCACGACGACCTGCTCGCAGCGGGCGTCGACGGCGTCCGCACGGTGATCGACTCGCTGACCGGGTTGCTCGCGGTCCACGAGTTCAAGACCGTCTTCAAGTTCGTGAACATCCTCACGAACCGGGTGCGGAGCTACGACGGCCTGGGGATACTTCACCTCGAAACGTCGACGCTGTCCGAGGAGGTAATCGAGACGTTCGCGGGCACCTGCGACGGCCGGATCACGGTTGGGGCGGACGGTCGGTCGTCCCGGCTGCGCGTCGAGGGGCTGCCCGACCAGCCTGGCGGCTGGCACTCCTTCGACGCGACCACGCAGTGGCCGCGGGGGATCGGCCACCACGTCGTCGGACGGCAGGTCTCCGTCGGTGGCGGGGAGGCACGCGCCCGATACGAGTGTGCCCGGTGTGACCTCGGCTGGGAGGGGGAACTGGATCTCGATCGCCTGCGTTCGACGCCGTGTCGGTAGCCCGCTGAGTCCCCGGTGCGGCACCGGTCGCCGTCGGTGGGCCGCCCGCCGGGGTCCCCCGGTTCCGGCGGTGGGGTCGCGACAACTGTATGGGCCCGCCCTCCCAATGGCGCCCATGCGCATCGAGTACGACCGGGACACCTGCATCGGGATGTTCCAGTGCGTCGAGGAGTGGGACGCCTTCGAGGAGAACCGCGACGCGGGCAAGGCCGATCTGTCGGGGGCCGACGAGACCGAGGCGGACCTGTTCGTCCGCGAGGTCGACGACGACGAGGCCCTCGACGCCGAGTTCGCCGCCCGGGCCTGCCCGGTCGACGCCATCCGTCTCTACGACGACGACGGCGACCAGGTGGTCTGACCCCCGGGTCCTGCGTGGTCGGCTTGCGGACGGCACGGGTCGTCTGTGGCCAGGTGCGGGCGTCACCGATCCTCGATCCGACGCCCCTACCGACGCAACCGTTTTATGCGATGCTAGAGAGATGTCACAGTCGAGGGCACGCCATGAGCCACGACATCTCGGAGTCGCGGGTGGTAGAGTGGGCCGAACTCGTCGGCGACAGCGTCCCGGAGGACGCAGAACGCGACGAGCGGTCCGGCTTCGCCGGGGAGTCGTTCCGCCTGCGCCCGCCGAGCGAGCGCCCGGACTGACCACTTTCGCCGCGCTCTGCGAACGCTTAACCGCCGCGCCGGCCAACAGCCGCTGATGGCGGCCACGGACGACGTCGACCACGTCGAGCACCCGCTGCTTTCGGAGTCGGTCATCCAGCGGCGCCGCTACCAGCTCCAGCTCGCGGCCGCCGCCCGGGAGGACCACACCCTCGTCTGTCTGCCGACCGGGCTCGGCAAGACCACGGTGTCGCTTCTGGTCACCGCCGACCGCCTCCAGGAGGTCGGCGGCACCGCCCTGTTTCTGGCGCCGACCAAACCGCTGGTCACCCAGCACGCCGAGTTCTACCGCGAGGCGCTCACGATCCCCGACGACGAGATCGCCGTGTTCACCGGCGAGGTCCGCCCCGACGACCGCGCCGACCTCTGGGAGTCCGCCCGGATCGTCGTGGCGACCCCGCAGGTCGTCGAGAACGACCTCATCGGCAACCGCATCTCGCTGCGCGAGGTGACCCACCTCACCTTCGACGAGTGTCACCGCGCGACCGGCGACTACGCCTACGTCTACATCGCCGAGCGATACCACGCCGACGCCGCCGACCCGCTCGTGACCGGGATGTCGGCCTCCCCGGGCGGCGACGAGGAGGCGATCCGGACGGTCTGTGAGAACCTCGGCCTTCGAGGGGTGGAGGTGATGACCGAGGACGACGCAGACGTCGCCGAGTACACCCACGACACCGACGTCGAGTGGGAGCGCGTCGAACTCCCCGAGGAAGTGATCGAGATCCGCGACGCGCTCAACGAAGTCATCAAAGACCGCCTGGAGTCGCTCAAGTCCCTGGGGGTGACGAACAAGACCAGCCCCGACCTCTCCCAGAAGGAACTCAACAAGATGCGGGGGAAGCTCCAGGAACTGATGGACGCCGACAAATCGGAGGGGTACACCGGCATGTCGACCCACGCCGAGGTGATGAAGCTCCGCCGGGCGGTCGAACTCGTCGAGACCCAGTCCGTCGACGCGCTCCGCCGGTACTTCGAGCGCCAGCGCAACGCCGCCCGCGCCTCGGGGGCCTCGAAGGCCAGCCAGCGGCTGGTGAGCGAGCCGAAAGTCCGCGAGGCCATGCGCAAGGCCGAGAGCTACGACGGCCTCCACCCGAAGTTCTCGCGTGCGCGCGTCCTGCTCGCACAGACGCTGGGCATCGGCGGCGGGGAGCGCGTGATTGTGTTCACCGAGTCGCGGGACACCGCCGAGGTGCTCACGGAGTTCCTGGGGGAACATTTCGACACCCGCCGCTTCGTCGGCCAGGGCGACCGCGACGGCTCCGACGGCATGACCCAAAACGAGCAGGAGGAGACCCTCGACGCCTTCCGGGACGGCGAGTTCGAGGTGCTCGTCTCCACGTCGGTCGCCGAGGAGGGCCTGGACGTCCCCGAGGTCGACCTGGTGCTCTTCTTCGAACCGGTCCCGACCGCGATCCGGTCGATCCAGCGCAAGGGGCGGACCGGCCGGCAGGCGAAGGGCCGCGTCGTGGTGCTGCTCGCCGAGGACACCCGCGACGAGGCGTACTTCTGGATCTCCCGCCGCCGGGAGTCCGAGATGGAGGACGAACTCCGTCGGCTGAAGTCCGTCGCCGGCGACCTGGAAGGCGAGTTGGGCGCCGCGACCCTCGACGACTTCGAGGACGCCGACGGCGGGGGCGACACAGCGACCGCCGGCGACGCTGCGCCCGCCGGTGAATCCGACGCGCCGGCCGCAGCGTCACCTGACGCGACCGCGACGACGGACGACGAGACTGCGACGACCGCCAGCGAGGTCGGCGACGACGACGCCGGCGGCGAACCGGCCGCGGCGAGCAACGGTCGCGACTCGGCGCTCACCGACTTCGCTGGGGGCGACGACGGCGACGAAGCGGACGACGTCGACGGATCCACCGAGGACGCCGACGACGCCGCGGAAACGACCGACGAGGTGGCCGCAACCGAGGACGGCAACGACACCGGGGACGCCGAGGACGCCGACGAGGTGCCGGAGGGGGTCGCCGCGGGCGCGGACACCGACGCCGTCGAGGTGGTGATCGACCAGCGCGAACTCGATTCGGCCATCGCGCGGGATCTCTCGACCCGCGAGGGGTTCGAGACCCGCCTGGAGACTCTCGCGGTCGGCGACTACGTCCTCTCGGATCGCGTCGCGGTCGAGCGCAAGTCGGTCGCCGACTTCCTCGACACCCTGCTCGGCGGCGACCGCTCGCTGTTCGAGCAGGTCCGGGACCTGACGCGGGCGTACGGCCGCCCGATCGTGATAATCGAGGGCGACGACCTCTACGGCGAGCGCAACGTCGACCCCGCGGCGATCCGGGGGGCGCTCGCGTCGCTGGCGGTCGACTACGGCGTCAGCGTCCTCCGGACGGACGACCAGGCCGACACTGCCGACATGCTGGCGACCGTCGCCCGCCGGGAACAGGAGCAAAGCGACCGATCGGTGAGCGTCCACGGCGAGAAAAGCGCCAAGACCCTCCCCGAACAGCAGGAGTACGTCGTCTCCGCCATCGCCGACGTCGGCCCCGTAACCGCCCGGTCGCTGCTCGAACAGTTCGGCTCGGTCGAGGCGGTGATGACCGCCTCGGGCGAGGACCTGCGCGAGGCCGACGGCGTGGGCGAGGTCACCGCCGGGCGCATCCGCGAGGTCGTCGCCAGCGACTACGAATAGGTGGAGAGCGGTCGCTCTTATCGGTCCAGTGCGTTGAGCGTCTCGGCGGCCTCCCGGGCCGCGGCCAGGTACTCCCGGACCTGGGCCGGATCTGAACTCTCCTCGGCCCCGGCGGCCATGCGCTCGATCGTCCGGACCACCGACTCGTAGACGGCGTCGAGGTCGTCTGCGTGGTCGTCCACCTGCCTGACGGACGGTCGCGGGCCGCCGGCGGAGCGACGGTCGCCCGATCCACCGTGCCGGCGGTCGCTGGACCCGTCGGAGGGTGTCGGCTCCGCGTCCCCCCGCGGCGGCCGGTCCGCGGGCGACCGCTCCGCCGGCGACGGGGCCGACGTCGACGCGTCCGCCGTCGACTGCCCGATCGTCGTCAGATCGGGTCCGGGCTCCCCGGTCGACTCTTGCCCGGGCGCTGTCGCCTGTCCCTCGTCGCTCGACTCCGACGCCCCATCGCCGCCCTCGACCCCGGGAGCGTCCGCCGCGGGCGACGGACCGCCCGCGGGGGCCGCGGCGTCTTCCTCGTCGTCGGTCGCGCCCTCCGGAACCTCCGCGTTCCCGTGCCCGGCGGGACAGAACTCCTGGTCGTCGTACCGGAACAGGGGGTCGCCGCAGACGCCGCAGTGGCGGTTGGTCATCGTCGCTCCCTTCAACAGGAGGTCGCTCATGCGCTGGGTGGCCTGGCGCTTCTGTTGGTCGCGCTCGTACTTCTCCCGAAGCCGTTCGCGCTCGGCCTCCTTGTCGAAGTCGCTCATATCCGCCAGGTGGCGCGTGACGGCGAAAAACCCACCGGCATCGGGAGTTGCGGTCGAGAATCCTCCCGTTTCGACCCTGCCGAGGACGCCGGCACCGGCCGGTGGGGTCGCCGATTATAGACGATCGTCGAATCAGAATTCGTCGAACACGGAGCTAACACCCCGGAGTCGAAACGATTAGGGGCTATCCCGGCCGATGATTTCGTGACATGTCGAAAGTGAGCATCATCGGCGCCGCGGGAACGGTGGGCGCTGCCGCGGGGTACAACCTCGCGCTGCGCGACGTGGTCGACGAGCTCGTCTTCGTGGACATCCCGGACATGGAAGACGAGACGGTCGGCCAGGCCGCCGACGCCAACCACGGGATCGCCTACGATTCGAACACGCGCGTCCGGCAGGGCACCTACGAGGACACCGCCGGCTCCGACGTGGTCGTCATCACCGCGGGCATCCCGCGCAAGCCGGGCCAGACCCGCATCGACCTCGCGGGCGACAACGCCCCGATCATGGAGGACATCGGCGCCTCGCTGGCCGAGCACAACGACGACTTCGTCTCGATCACCACCTCGAACCCGGTCGACCTGCTGAACCGCCACCTCTACGAGTCCGGTGACCGCGACCGGCACTCGGTGATCGGCTTCGGCGGCCGCCTGGACTCGGCGCGCTTTCGCTACGTCCTCTCGGAACGCTTCGACGCCCCCGTGCGGAACGTCGAGGCGACCATCCTCGGCGAGCACGGCGACGCGCAGGTCCCCGTGTTCTCGAAGGTCCGCGTCGACGGCCGCGACCCCGACTTTACCGCCGACGAGCGCGAGGAGATCCTGGGCAACCTCCAGGAGTCCGCGATGGACGTCATCGAGCGCAAGGGCGCCACGGAGTGGGGCCCGGCGACCGGCGTCGCCCACATGGTCGAGGCCGTCCTCCGGGACACCGGCGAGGTGCTTCCGGGGTCGCTCGTGCTCGACGGCGAGTACGGCTACGAGGACACCGCCTTCGGCGTCCCCGTCAGGCTCGGCTCGGACGGCATCGAGGAGGTAATCGAGTGGGATCTCGACGACTACGAGCGCGACCTGATGGACGACGCCGCCGAGAAACTCCGCGACCAGTACGACCAGATCGCGTAACTGCGACCGGATCGCGTCCGTCTCTCGCACGCGTCCGTGACTCCGGACGGGGCGCCGACCCCGCTCGCGGCGGCACCGACGGATACCGCCGCGGCCTGTAGCTTTAGGTGGCTGGGGATCGACGCTGGGTCTATGGCCGTTCTAGCTGCCGTCATCGACTCCCCGGCGTCATACCGCGTCGTCGAGGTAGCCTACGACCTCGCGAACGCCTACGACGACTCGCTGACCGTGCTTCACGCCATCTCCGACGAGGAGGCCGACTCCGACCTCGAGGAGATTCGCGAGATCGAGGACTTCGCGGACGTCTCGATCACCGACATCGAGCGCCGCGCGTCCCACATCGCCGACCGGATCGTCGACGACGCCCTCGGCGAGTTCGATCGCGACCGCGTCTCGACCCGCGGACAGATCGGCCCCCCGACGGATTCGATCCTGGCCGCGGCCGACGACGTCGACGCCCGCTATCTCGTCATCGGCGGGAAGCGACGCTCCCCGACCGGCAAGGCCGTCTTCGGGAGCGTCACGCAGTCGGTCCTGTTGAACACCGACCGCCCCGTCGTGACCGTCATGGAGGACTGAGACCGTCTCTATCGCGCCGGCCCGACCCGCGACCTGAACCGGCGGCGATCGACGCCCGGAGTTACGGCTCGGGCGGCGACCCGTCGTACGCGTCCTGGTCGGCGTAGAAGTTCAGCATCGCAAAGCGGAGCTTCTCGGGGTCCACGTCGAGCAGTTCCTCGCGCTCCGCGCCCGGGAACGACTCCCGGACGCCGTACTTCCCCATCTCCGCCGAGGCGGCGGTGTACCGTTTGTCCAGCAGAATCCGGACCCCGAAGTCGTCGGGCGAGCGGATCACCCGCCCGAGCGCCTGACGGGTCTTGCGAATCGTCGGAATCTCGACGGCGTACCGCCAGCCCGCCCCTGAGCGGTCCGCGTAGATCCGGTCGTAGGCGTTCTGGACCGCCTCCATCCGGTCCGAGAGGTGCGGGTACGGTACTCCGACCACGACGACCGTCCGGGCGTCGTCGCCGTCGAAGCTCACCCCCTCGGTGAGCGTCCCCCACAGCGACGTACAGAGCACAGCGTCCTCCTCGTCGACGAACGCCGACCGGAGGTCCTCGGCGCGGACGCCGGGTTCGTCGAGAAACCGGGTCGCCCCGCCCAGCCGTTCCCGGCCCAGGCGCTCGTGGTAGCGCTCGGCCTCGGCGTAGGACGGGAAGAAAGCGAGCGTGTTGCCCGGGGTAAAGCGGACGGCGTCGGAAAGCGTCGCCGCGACGGTCGACTGGGTCTCGGGGTCGTCGCGCTCGCGCTTGAACAGCGGCGGCGCCTCGACCGCGAACGTCCGGCGGCGCTGTTCGGGGTAGGCCAGTTCGTACGCGAGCGTCGCCGGGCCGTCCAGTCCGAGCACGTCCTCGGTCACGTCGAAGGGGCGCAGCGTCGCCGACATGAGGACGCTCGCGTACACCTCGTCGAAGAGGTCCTCGGTCACCTCGCGCGGGATGGCGGTGTACAGTTCGGCCCGACCGTACACCTCGCCGGTCCCCGCGTCCCGGCGCACGGCCGCCATCGGGTGCTGCCCGAGGTCGGTCCCCTCTTCCATCCAGGCGTTTACGAACCGCGCAGCCTCCAGCAGCCGACACTCCTTGCGGCTGGTCGTCTCGCCCTCCCGGTAGGCCCGGTCGTACTCCTCGTCTAACGTCCGGCCGAGCTGGAGCGCAAGCTCCACCTCGCTGTCGATGCCGCGGCCCTCGTAGGCCGACAGGAAGGCGAGCGTGAGGTCGTCCCGGCGGTCGTCGTTGTCGATCGACAGGTCCCGCCAGTTGTCGTCGACCCGGTCGCGCTCGCCCGGGCCGAGTTGCTCGTCACGGACCTCCCGCAGCGCCGCGAGGAACGCGTCGAGCACGTTCCGGGCCGCCGCCGCCCGGGAGTCGTCGGTCTCGTCGAGTTCGGTCAGCGCGCTCTGGAGAGTGTTCTCGGTGAGCGTCCGCGAGGCGTGCTCCCGAGCCGCGTCCTCGACGTTGTGGGCCTCGTCGAAGACGGTGATGACCTCGCTCGGCTCGCGACCGAGCCACCGGAAGAACTGCTCGCGGATCGTCGGATCGAGCAGGTGGTGGTAGTTACAGACCACCAGGTCGACCCCCTCGACGCCCTCCTTCAGCAGTTCGTAGCCACAGAGCCCCTGCTCGTGGGCGAACTCGTAGACGTCGTCGGGCGTGCGCACGTCCTCGAACAGCCACTGGAAGAAGGGGTCCGTGTCCCGGGTGAGGTTGGCGCGGTAGTGGTCACACACCGCCCCGTCCTGGAGTTCCTCGGCCTCGGCCTCCAGCGCCTCCAGTTCGTCGACGACCGCCTCGCGGGCCTCGGCGGCCCCGTCGTCGCCCTCCTGCATCCGGTCGAGCAGGGCCCCCTCCTGTTCGCGGAGTTCCGCGATCTCGCCTTCGGTCTCGACCAGGTCCCGGGTGGCGTCCCGGAGCGTCTGGCACTCCCGGAAGTCGACGTCGATGTGACACATCGAGGACTTGCCGCGGAACACAACCGCGCGGATCGGCTCCTCGCGGGTGATCGCGCGCGCGTCGGCGACGAACTGGCGCATCTGCTGGTGGACGTTCGTGGTGATGACGACCGTCCGGTCGTGCTCGCGGGCGTGGGCCAGCGCCGGCACGAGCGCCGACAGCGTCTTGCCCGTCCCCGGCGCGCCCTCGAACAGGACGTCCTGCTCCCGGGCCAGCGCGTTGGCGATTCGGTCCATCGCCTCGCGCTGGTTCGGGTACGGCTCCTCGTAGGGAAAGAACCGTTCGTGTCCGTCTGTGGTCGCCACTACGAGTGGGTTGGCCGCCATCGGATAAAACGTCGGGGGTGGCCCCTGGACCGTGCGTACCCGTCTTTCGGAGACGACCTGTGGCTGCTGTCCCACACGTGGTCACCGCCGACTGGGGGAGCCCTCGAACGGATCTCCAGAAGCACATAAGCCGGCTCGACACGAACCGGGACGTATGGAGATCAAAGCCGTCGACTGCGTCCGTTGCGGTGGCCACCACCAGTTCCACCTGCTCAGTGAGAAAACACACCACCTCCGAAGCTGCCCGGATTGCGGTCTCTGGTGGATCATTCACGAGTCGGCCGCCGACCTCGAAGCGGACGTGACGGGTGACCAGATCGAACCGCTCGGCGATCCGCCGGTCTGTCCGGTCTCCTCCTGTGAGGAGGTGCTCCCCGGGGACGCCGTGCCGGAGCACATCGTCGACCAACACGACGGGTCCCTCCGTCCCCGGAGCTAGTCGTCTGCGCCACCGAACGTCGATCGAATGGCCGGGGGCGTCTGATTCCCAGTTGGCACGACGTAGGACCCGGCGGCGACTCAGGCGTCGAGCAGTTCGACGAGCAGTCCCTTCTGGGCGTGAAGCCGATTCTCGGCCTGGTCCCAGACGACGACGCGGTCGGACTCCATGACTTCGTCCGTGATCTCCTCGCCGCGGTGGGCCGGCAGGCAGTGCATCACCTTCGCGTCGGTCCCGGCGAGCAGGTCCATGTCGACCTGGAAGCCACCCTCGCGAAACGCCGACAGCTTCTGTTCGCGTTCGTCCTCCTGGCCCATCGACACCCAGACGTCGGTATACAGTACGTCCGCGTCGGCGACGGCGTCTTCTGGCCGGTCGACCACCGTCGGCGTCGAGCCGAGGGCGGCCGCCCGATCGAGCACCGCGTCGTCCATCGCGTAGTCGGCGGGCGTACACACCGTCAGGTCGATGTCGGCGATGGCACAGCCGAGCACGAACGACTGGCCGACGTTGTTGCCGTCGCCGATCCAGGCCGCCCGCACGTCTTCGAAGCCGCCGAACGTCTCGCGGATGGTCAGCAGATCCGCAAGCGTCTGGCAGGGGTGGGCCGCATCCGTGAGCCCGTTGACGACGGGCACGTCGGCGTACTCCGCGAGCGTGAGCAGGTCGTCGTGGTCGAACAGCCGCGCCATCACCACGTCGACGTAGCGCCCGAGCACGCGGGCGGTGTCCGACAGCGGTTCGCCGTGGCCGAGCTGGATGTCGTCCGGCCCGAGGAAGATGGCGTGGCCGCCGAGCTGGGTCATCCCCGTCTCGAAGGAGATCCGCGTCCGGGTCGAGGGCTTCTCGAACAGCATCCCCATCGTCTGCTCGGGGAGGCGCGCGCCGTCCTCGCCGGCTTTCAGCGCCGCGGCCCGATCGAGCACCCGGTCGATCTCGGCGGGCGAGAGGTCGTCGATGTCGAGCAGGTCGTCGGTGTCGAGACTCATGGCGTACTCACCCGTCGAGCAGCGTGTCACAGACCGCCCGGAGCACGTCGAGGCTGCGCTCGTACTCCGCGAGGTCTATGTGTTCGTCCGGCGCGTGATCCAGATCCGAGTCGCCGGGGCCGTAGGTGACCATCGGGCAGTCCCAGTCCCGGGCAAAGATGTTCATGTCGCTGGTGCCGGTCTTCCGCAGCAGTCGGGGGTCACCGCCGGCCTCCCGGATGGCCACGCGGAACGCGCGGGCCACCGGCGTCCGGGAACTCGTCATCACCGGCGGGACGTCGTCGTACCACCGGACGGTGCCGTTTCGCAGTTCGCCGTCCGCCAGTTCGCGCACGTCCTCGACGCTGTACTTCGGCGGCACCCGCAACTGGACGTCCATCGTCGTCTCCATCGAGAGGCCGTCCTCGGTGAGGCCGCCCTCGACGCCGACGGGCTTGCAGGTCACCCGTTCGAACACCGGGGTGTACTCCTCGGTCTGGAAGGCGTCCTCGACGCGGGACCACCAGTACATCGCGTCCTGGATGGCGTTGTTGTCGGGGCGGGAGGTGTGCCCGGACTCGGAGGTGCCGACGTAGGTGCCCGCCAGCAGCCCCCGGTAGCCGAGCGTGATGCCGTCCCAGCCCGAGGGCTCGCCGTTGATGACCGCGTCGGGTTCCTCCCGACCCTGTTCCAGGACGTAGCGGCTCCCGCGGGAGTCGACCTCCTCGCCGACGACGCCGATGAACGAAACCCCTTTTTCGACGGCGACGGCCGCCATCGCCGCCAGCGGGCCGGTCGCGTCGACGCTACCGCGGCCCCAGAGCTCGCCGTCCTCGACCTTCACCGGGATGTCGCCCGGCACGGTGTCGATGTGCGAGGTGAGCAGCACGGAATCGTACGCGGGCGCGTGGACGTTGCCCACGTCGTCGATCCACGCCTCGCGGCCGTGGGACTCGAAGAACTCGACGAGGTGCTCGGCGGCGGCGGCCTCCTCGCCCGAGGGCGAGGGGATGGCCACCAGGTCGTACAGCAACTGCTTTGCCTCGGTGTCGAGCACGCCCTCGGGCGGTTCGATCACGGCGCCGCCGTCGGCGCGGGCGTCCTCGCCGGCGGACCGCGCCGCGTCCGCGAGGGCCTGCCGGTAGGCCGGCGTGTCGCCCCCGCGGTCGAGGCCGTCGGTCGCCTTCTGGCCGTCCCCGCCGTCGAGGCCGTCAGTCGTCTCCCGGCCCTCGACCATCAGGACAGCACCTCCCTGATCGCGTCGACGACCTGGTCGGCGTCCTCGCGGTCGATTACCAGCGGCGGCAGCAGGCGCACGACCGTCCGGCCGGCCGGCAGCGCGAGCACCTGGTGATTGAGCGCCAGGTCCCGCAGCACGCGGTTGGCCCCACGTTTCACCTCGACGCCGATCATCAGGCCCTGGCCCCGGACCTCGCGGACCGGCACCGACTCGTCGTCGGCCAGCGTCCGGAGTTCGCCCTGGAGGTACTCGCCGACGTCGGCGGCGTGACTCGGGTACTCCTCCTCGATCAGCGCGTCGAGGGTGGCGTTGGTCGCCGCACACACGACGGGACCGCCCGAGAACGTCGACCCGTGCTCGGGGTCGGCGTCGGCGATCCAGTCGGCACACAGCGTCGCCCCCAGCGGCAGGCCGTTGGCGATGCCCTTCGCGGTGGTGAGCATGTCGGGCACGACGCCCGCTCCCTCGCAGGCCCACAGCGTGCCGGTGCGGCCGACGCCGGTCTGGATCTCGTCGAAGACGAGCGCGGCGCCGGCCTCGGCGGTCACCTCGCGGGCGGTCTGCAGGTACTCCGCCGACGCCGGGTGGATGCCGCCCTCGCCCTGGACGGGTTCGAGGAACAGGGCGGCGGTGTCGTCGTCGACCGCCTCGGCCAGCGCGTCGGCGTCGCCGTAGTCGACGAACTCGACGCCGCCGGCCAGCGGCTCGAACGGCGCCTTGTATTTTTTCTTCCAGGTCATCGCCAGCGCGCCCATCGTCCGGCCGTGGAAGCCGCGCTTGGTGGCGACGATCTTCGAGTCGCCGGTGGCGTTCCGGGCGAACTTCATCGCAGCCTCGTTGGCCTCGGTCCCGGAGTTACACAACCAGACGTTCTCCAGGTCGCCGGGCGCAAGCGCCGCGAGTTTCTCGTAGGTCTCCGTGCGCACGTCGACCGGGTAGGACGCCTGGACGTAGGTGAGCCGTTCGACCTGGTCCTGGACGGCCTCGACGACCGCCGGGTGGGCATGCCCGAGCGCGGCGACGGCGTAGGAGGCCCCGAAGTCCAGATACTCGGTGCCGTCCTGGCTGTAGAGGTACGGCCCCTCGCCGGACTCGATCTCGATTGGCTTCTCGGAGAAGACGAAGCCGCTCACGCCGCCTCACCTCCGTCGTCGCCGCCGTCAGCAGCGGCCTCGGCGAGCGCGCTCGCCTCGATCCGCGTCCCGCCGCCGTCCAGCGCGGCCAGGATCGGATCGTCAGCGTTGGCGTCGGCGATCACGACCGCGTCGGCGCCGCCGTCGAGGGCCTGCTTTGCTGCCATGACCTTCTTTCCCATGAAGCCCTCGGCGGCCGCCTCCAGGTCGTCCAGTTCCGCCGGCGTCTCGACGTGCTCGATCAGCGTCGACGGGTCGTCGGGGTCCGCGTAGACCCCCTCGACGTCCGTCAGGAGCACGAGCGTCGACCCGTCAAGCGCGCCCGCCATCGCGGCGGCCGCGCGGTCGGCGTCCGTGTTCACCGGGACGCCGTCGTCCGCCAGCATCGGCGGGCCGGCGACCGGGGTGTGTCCCGCCGCGAGCAGCGTCTCCAGCAGGTCGGCGTTCACCCGCTCCAGCTTGCCGGAGTGGTCGCCGCGCTTGATCTTCTTCTTGCCATTTTCGACGACCCTGACGGCCGACTTCCGGGGGCCGGTCAGCAGGCCCCCGTCGACGCCCGAGAGGCCGACGGCGTCGACGCCAGCGTCTCGAAAGAGCGAGACGAGGTCGGTGTTGACCTTCGACATCGCCATCGTGAACGCCTCCATCGTCGCCTCGTCGGTGAACCGACCGACGACGCCGTCCGGCGTCTCGACGTACGTCGGCTCGATGTCCAGCCGTTCCAGGAGGTCGTCGACGGCGGTCGAGCCACCGTGGGCAACGACCACGTCGCGATCCGCGGCGAGGGCGGCCACGTCGTCGACGGCGCCCGCGGGGTCGACCGCGGCGGCGCCGCCGATCTTGACGACGACCGCCCCGTCGGTGCCGGCGCTCACGGCGCCCCCACGGGGTGGAGCCCCTGGAACTCCAGGCCGGCGGTCTCCTCCAGGCCGAGCGCCACGTTCGCGGCGTGGACGGCCTGGCCCGCCGATCCCTTCATCATGTTGTCGATGGCCGAGAAGGCGACGACGCGTTTGTTGCCGGGGTCGAGTTCGAAGCCGACCTCGGCGTGGTTGGTGCCGGCCACCGCCTTCGGTTCGGGGTAGCGATAGACGCCGCCCCCGCCGGCGACCAGGCGGACGAACGGTTCGTCCTCGTAGTCGCCGCGGTAGGCGCCCCAGAGGTCGCCCTTCGAGACGGGGTCGTTCGGGAACACGTGGCAGGTCGCCGACGCCCCGCGGATCATGTCGACCGCGTGGACGGTAAAGGAGACGTCGAGGCCGAGGTACTCCTCGATCTCGGCCTCGTGGCGGTGGCTCGTCGGCGCGTACGGGCGGACGATGCCCGAGCGCTCGGCGTGGTTCGACGCCTGGCCGCCGCCGGCGCCGCCCTCGCTCGATCCCACTTTCACGTCGACCACGACCTGCGTGTCGTCGTCGACGACGCCCGTCTCGACCAGGGGCTTCAGGCCGAGGATTGTCGCGGTGGCGTTACAGCCGCCCGAGGCGATCAGCGATGCACCGGAGAGGTTCTCGCGGTTGATCTCGGGGAGGGCGTACTCGGCCTCGGCCAGCAGTTCGGGCCGGCCGTGGCCGTCGTACCACTCCTCGTACTGCTCCTCGGTCGACAGCCGGAAGTCGGCGGACAGGTCGACGACCGTGTCCGCGGCGTCCCGGAAGTCGTCGATGCGGTCCATCGAGACGCCGTGGGGCGTCGCCGCGAAGAGGACGTCGACGGATTCGAGGTCCGTCGGCTCCGAGAAGCGCAGGTCCATCCCGCGCAGGTTGGGGTGGGAGTGGCCCACCGTCTTGTTCGTGTACGACCGGCTGGTCGCCTGGACGACCTCGAAGTTCGGGTGGCCGTCGAGCAGGCGCAGCAGTTCGCCGCCGGTGAAGCCGGAGCCGCCGACGACGCTCGCGGTCAACGTCTCGGCGCCGCCGTCGGTCCGCGCGGCGGTGTCGGCCGCGTCGGTCCCGTCGCTCATGCGGTCACCTCCGCCTCGTCGAAGGCTTCGGCCTTCGCCTCCAGCCAGTCGACGACCCGTGCGGGCACGTCGGTCGGCGTGGAGTCGGTCAGCGCCTTGAACTCGACCGTGTGGTTGACCTCGTGGACGGTGTAGTCGGCGCCGTCGACGGGTTCGCCGGGTTCGGCCTCGGCGTCCGCCGGCACGCCGACCTCCATGAGGTCGACGCCGAGCAGGCCGCCGCCGACGGCGTCGGATGCCGTCTCGACCAGTTCGCGCGCCCGGTCGTCGAGCGCGAACTCGCGGGTCTCGGCGCCCTTGGCGGCGTTCGTGAGCCAGTGATCGGAGGAGCGCACCATCGCGGCCACCGGCTCGCCGTCCGTGGCGACGACGCGGATGTCACGCCCCGGCTTGTCGACGAACTCCTGGACGTAGAACACCTTGTGCTCGTAGTGGCCCAGCGTCGCCTTGTGTTCGAGGATCGCCTCGGCGGCGTCGCGCGTGTCGATTTTGGCCATCAGGCGCCCCCACGAGCCGACGACCGGCTTCAAAACGCAGGGGTAGCCGAACTTCTCGATGGATTCGAGCGCGCTCTCCTTGGTGAAGGCGACGTCCGTCTTCGGCGTCGGGACGCCCGCCTTCTGGAGCGCGAGGCTGTTTTTGGCCTTGTCGGCACAGACGTCGGCGGTCTCCGGGTCGTTGACGACCGGGACGCCGTAGGAGTCGAGAAAGCGCGTCGCGTACAGCGACCGACTCGTCGACAGACACCGGTCGACGACCAGGTCGAGGTCGTCGACGGGCGCCGTCGTGCCGTCGAGGCTGAACTGATGCTTGCGGACGTCGATCTTCTCGACGTCGTGACCGCGGTCGCGAAGCTCCGAGAGGAGGAGCTTCTCGTCGCGGCGGATCCTGGAGTAAAGAATGCCGACTTTCATGCTCACCACACCCGTCCGGGTGTCCGGTGTGTCGTTGTCGTCCGCACCTTACTCCCCCCAGTCCTCTTCGAGCTCGGGCGCTCGGTCGAGGACCGGCGGGTTGACGTCGATGACTTCCAGCTCCGCGCCGCAGGTTCCACAGTCGACGATCTCTCCGACTTCGAGGTCGTCGTGCAGGGACACCTCGCCCCCGCACTCGACGCATTCGGTTTCGGTCATGGCTGTACCGCCTCGTACGCGCGTGGGGTGTATAAACCTGTCGAATCTATCAGAAAGCAAACAAAGAACGTACGCGTCTCTAACGCCGTTAGAACCCGTCCGGAGCGCCGCGTCGAATTCCCCTGTCAGAATTCATGTGTGTTGTGTCCCCCCGAGGGGGACGGCGGCGGCAGCGGCGCCGGCACCCGGGGTCGGGGGCGGCCGGCGGCCGGCAGCGTCCCGGTGGTGGGCTCAGACATACGCCGCCACCTCCTCGTCGAGGCGGGTCGCCGCCGCCGAAAGCGCCGCCCGGCGCTCGT
>Ga0207719_100549_pt1 | contig 19571 bp, 14 predicted proteins | sample A23P1SouthBayCA_2_FD_187279 | JGI IMG/M metagenome (GOLD analysis project Ga0207719, IMG submission 187279) | Aerobic enrichment media microbial communities from Eden Landing Ponds, California, USA - A23 P3 (3) (SPAdes) | ecosystem: Environmental > Aquatic > Marine > Unclassified | place... | reverse complement strand
GCTCGCCTGCTCCGCGCTTCGGCGGAGCAGGCGGCGGAGTTCACGCATCCGATACTCTTGTTCCCACCGGCACAACGAACTGTAGTTCGGTGACTCGTCGAGGTCGAATACGGCGAGAATACCGGGCATCTCGTTGAGGTAGTCTTCAGTCTCACGGAGACTCTTCTCCAGTTCGACGCGGAATAGAATTACCGCGATCTGTGTCCACTTGGCGTACCCGTCCGCGCCGTCCGGCGCGGCGGGTACGTCCGGATTGTCAACGTGCTGTTTGGCAAGATCACGACACATTCGAGCGAGCCGTCTGAGCGATGCCATATCGCCAGACGGCGTCCATTTCGGGGTTAGCTTGACGGAATCTTCCTGTGAAAGCGTCTGAGGCTCCCGTCAATCAGCGGCAAAACAGGGCAGTCGCACGTGTAGCAGGCGATTCGTGTGGGGATCGACCGCCGCAAACAGCCAGTAGCGCTGGTCATTCACGCGGATTACGGTTTCGTCAACCGCGACGTAATCCGGGTCGGACCCTCTGTAGGCTGTAGATCCGCCTTCGGAATCCAGTTGTGAACGGTGGTGCGACAGCGATCGACACCCAGGCCCTCCAAGACAGAGACGGTATCCGACAGCGACAAACCCGCCAAGTGGAGTTGGATACCGAGCTTCATCGCCGACTCGGGTGTCGCCTCTCGCTCCACAAACTCTAACTCCGGAAAGTCGCTACACTCGGTGAGGCGGTCCGGTTCTTGCATAGGCACCAACGCACTACGACCGCCTCACTTTTCGATCTTATCTGAACAGTGCCGTGCCTGAATCAGGTATGACGAGGTCATCGAACTGATGTGGCCGTGGGGTCATCTGGCCGTCAGCTACGTCGCCTACTCGGCGTTCGAACGACTCCGGGGAGCCGGAGCGCCCTCCCAGCGGAACGCCTTCGTCCTCGCGGTGGTGACGCAGGTGCCGGATCTCGTCGACAAGCCCCTCGCCTGGCAGTTCGACGTGATGAAAAGAGGCGTCAGCATCGCACACTCGCTTCTGGTAGGAGTGCCGATCGCCATCCTTCTCGGTGTCTGGCTCTCTCGACGGGGCCATCGCAGTCGGTCACGTCACGCACGTTCTGGGTGACCTCCTGTTCGGGTGGCTGTTCGGCAAACCGCCGTTGCTTCCGGCGTTCCTCTGGCCGTTCGGTCGGTGGTGGACCCGTCATCGGCCGGGGTCGCCGACAGGGTGTGGGATCTCCTCCTGAACAGCCAGGAACTGTTAGCTACGCCGACCGGGCGGCTGTACCTCCTGCTCCAAGGCGTGCTGCTTCTCGCCACCGTGGCCGTATGGTTCCACGACGGGACGCCCGGACTCAAGCCGTGGCAACGCGCGCAAAAGCCGTAGCGTCGCCGGAAGAGCAGCATACCCACGGCGACCGACGGTGAGACGCGGTCTGTCGTCGACGGCGCTCGGGGGAAGCCGACGAAGAGTGACCCGATGCAGCGACCGCTGTATGCGGACGTATAATGACCTGCGGCGCGATCGCTGTACGTCGACGTATGATGACTCGGGCCAGGAGATACAGAGCCCCTATCGTGCCGCGAGGTAGTGGATCATTGCCAGTCCGGAGGGTGTCATAGAATGACTCTATGAAAATCCTGCAACTAAGCCCCTGGCGCGTGAATCAGGTATCCGCGTCCGGTGTCACGTCGGGTATTTGGTCCCGAAGACACGCGCGCCTCACACCTGGCGATCGGAAGCGACGACCGCGATCGATCGGCAGCAGGACTCGACGGTGGCGCGGCCGTACCTAATCGAATCGTCGCGGCTCTTGAACTGTCGCAGCCCGGGCACATCTGCGCGTCAAACGGGCGATCGACCTACTCCGAGTACCGCCGAACGGGTCAGAATCCCAATAAGGAGGTCCATACTTTTTGCTGTGTCCCGGTGAGGGGCGGGTATGAAAGCAGTCATCCTCGCTGCGGGGAAGGGCACCCGACTCAGACCCCTGACCGACGACAAGCCGAAAGCACTGGTTGAGGTGGCCGGACGACCGTTGTTGGATCACATCTTCGAGCAGTTGGTTGGTCTCGGCATCTCGGAGTTCGTCGTCGTCGTCGGTTACCAGAAGCAACAGATCATCGACCGGTACGAAGACGAGTTCCGGGGGATACCAATCACGTACGCCCACCAGCGCGAGCAACTTGGTCTCGCACACGCGCTCCTGCAAGCCGAGCCCTACGTCGACGATGACTTCGCGTTGATGCTCGGGGACAACATCTTCCGTGCGAACCTCGAGGACGTCGTCGAGTGCCAGCGCTGCGGGGACGCGGATGCCGCCTTCCTGGTCGAGGAGGTGCCGCTCTCGGAGGCCGGGCGCTACGGAGTCTGTGAGACCAACGGAATGGGTGAGATCGTCGAGGTGGTCGAGAAGCCCGACGATCCGCCCTCGAATATGGTGATGACCGGGTTCTACACCTTCTCCCCGGCGATCTTCCACGCCTGTCACCTCGTCCAGCCCTCCGATCGCGGTGAGTACGAACTTCCGGACACCATCGATCTGCTGCTCGAATCCGGCCGGACCATCGAGACGATTCCGATGGATGGCTGGCGGGTCGACGTCGGGTATCCCGAGGACCGCGACCGCGCCAGTCGCCAGCTCCGAGCTGACGAGGAGGGATCGTCTGTCAGAAGCGAGGAGCACACCTCCGACTGAGACGGGGTGTTGTAATCAGGTACACAGGCTCCGAGTTGGCGCAGCAAGCCAGAATCTCTCGAAGGCGGCGATATCCTCTGGCTAGTCGGTGACCTGCGTGGCGAGCGTGCCGGTCGTGACTGCGGTGTCGCTACAGCCAGCCAGTCCGAGCATCCCTGCTGTTGCGATGCCTGTCGCCTTCAGTTAGCCCTGTCTGTCGAGTTCGATCAGTGGGGTGCGAACATTCGATCGACTGCGGCTGCGAACGCTCGATCACGCTGCCGCTATCGCCCCGTCTTTCGGTTGCGATCGGTGTATACGTCGACGAGGTTCTCGACGGATTCCGCGATCTCGCCGTACACGCGGTCGAAGGTCTGGGTATCCGTCTCGTTCGGATCCTCAATAGCGACTCCCGTGGATAGGAGCAACGGGAGCGTGCGGCTGCCAGCATCTTCCCGATGGGATGGAGAATCATACATCTCCTAACCCAGCAAGCCTCCGTTTGGGGGGTTAGCGCGGAGAGGATGTCATTGGAACTGTGTTTCCTGTTCTTCATCTAATATAGTCTCGCCATAGCGCAATAGCTCTATAGCCGTCGTCACGGTCAGAAGATTGTACACGGAACTTTGTCTATACCGCTCTCTGTTCTTGGATACTTCACGTATTGTTTGTGTTGAGAGGACGTTTTCGTTTTCGTCCCAGTTCTCACTCTGAGAGTGGAGGACGACCGCCAGGTTTCCGTCGTATTTTTTGTTACGCTCTCCCCGCAGCGTATCTACTACAAAATCACGTATCGATGGGGACCTAGAAATGAGGTCAAAAGCGATTTGTTTCACTTTGTACTCAGCGGAGTCAATAGAAGCTCCCACGTTAGCGTATTCCACCTGTACGATATCCGGAGAGAACTTCTGAAGCATTGCTCTATAAAGTTTATTCCGCTTTTTCTGTTTATCAGGAACACCCATCGCGTATTCAACTAGTGGTAACGAGTAGAACGGAGCAGGGGTCCAGAAAAAGTACCTGTTCCTATCTTCCCCGTGCAGAACCCATTTGCCGCCGCGCTCCCAGAATAGAAACTGAGCGTACTTGTTTGTCGGATCGTCGCCAGGGTACGATCGAATACGTTCCAACACCGCTGTTTTCAGATCTGATCGAGAATATCCGGTCAATTCTTCGACTGTTGCTACATCGAAACGGTTCTGACTCGTAAGTAAATGACCGGCTACGTCTTCAGAATCAGAAAACCGTTTTTGGGTGAGCGGAGGAAAGATTTTGTCCCCACCGTCTCCGGCAAAATACTGCACATCGTACCCAAATTCGTCGATAATATTCTCAAAGAACGGATGAATATGTCCCATCGCCAGGAAATTCATCCCACGCTTCATTCGCAAAAGTTCACTCATCCGTTTGCCAGTGTTCGGAGGCAAATCGAACTGTTGCCATTCGACACCTAACACATCGATCACTTTTTCCGCCACGACGACGTCCTCGGAGTGCCTCCCATCAGCCCTGTCAAACGTCGAAGCGACGAACGGGAGGTCGTTCGCGCTGAAACACGCGGCAATTGCTCGTGAATCCAACCCGCCGCTGAGTGAAATCACGTTTGTCCCACCCAAATTCGAGCGATTTCTGCATGCTCTCGAAAAGAGAGTAGCTAAACGGTCTGCGTTTTCTTCGATACTACGTTCGCGGTTTGGTTTTTCGTCAAGGCAAGGACGATATACATTGTCTACTGTCGTAGTACTGTGATCTAACGTTACGAGGGAGCCCGGTTCGATTTGCTTGATTCCCTCGTACAGTGTTCTATCGCCGAGAGGATAGCCAAACAATAACATCTGTGCGATTCCCATAGAATCTATCTCGACATCTGCTGTTTCGAGAATAAACCCAAGCTCTCTAGAAGCTAATACGTCGTCGCCCCGTTCTAGTACGTAGTACGGGAGCCGTCCGAGCGCATCGTTGAGAATGTACACTTTGTCGGATTGTTTTTCAACTACAATGACGAGGAACTCCCCGTCACGGTTCGCGAGCCATCGTCTCACTTCTTTTTTGTTGTCCCGAACGATTGCATCGGCAACAGTAGTAATCGCGTCTCGAGTCGTTTCACTCGCGTAGAGATGTCCTTCGAGTACGATGAAATGGGACTCCGTTTCGAACTCCGCTACCGGGTAAGATTCGTAGTCGGTAGCCCCGATGGTCATCATATCACCATCATATAATACCCTTCTAGAATACCGATCAAAGTACAACAGGTTAGATAGAGAAGATTCGAAATCACCCGTCTCGGAGGAATTGCCGTACTCGAGACTTATTCCAGGCATAAGTCGAAGTTCAGTTCCTCGCAGTAAAAGTATAATGAGGGTATCGTAGAAACCGCATCACACTGTGGTCGGTAGGCTGTACTTGATCGGATCAACTGGCTGGTCGTCCGAGACGCGAAGTCGAGTAAATGACACGACCGATGTGGCCGTCCCCGCATCCGAGAGACTCATACTGTCGGACGTAACTATCTGGAAATTCTCGGCACTACGAGGTGCCGAACTGTTCCACGAACGTTCGTCCGACAGTATCAACAGAGCAGTCTGGTGAATTGTGGTTCCCCCCGACGGGACGATCCGTCGGGACGTCTTACGGGCGGGTGAGAGTGCCGGGATCCGAGGCTGGCGCTTCGACGTCACCCTATCTGTCGTCTACCGTTCTTCTGATTCCGAGACGACGGTACTGAGCGAACGGTTCCCGTCGCGATCCAGGAGTATCACGACGAGACCCACGACGAAACTCATAAGTAGTGCAGCAGCCGGGGCGATTGACCTGGAATCCGTCCGGTCGGCTCCGGAAGAGCGCACCAGCGCTGTGATCCCCGACGCAAAGAGAACACCAGCGGTAGTGTAACTGAGCGTGACCGGATGGACCCCGTTCGTAGAGAGCTTCCAAAGCCGCCAAATGAACGATCGCAACAGCATCATCGACACGCTGGGGATGTACATCGAGTACCGGATATGGCTCTCCTCGCCGCCGTAGATCGGTGGATGAGGCACCTCTGCGACACGGACGTTAGCAACGTTTAGCCGAACGAGGAGTTCGTTACAGTAGCCGTAGTCCTCGTAAAGGTCGTCGAGGTCGATTCGATCGAGAGCCTCCGTCGAGATCGCCGTGAACCCGTTCTGCGGGTCGCTGACCCCCCAGTACCCGCTCGCGATCTTCGTGAGATACGAGAGAATGACGTTGCCGAGATATCGAAACCGGGGCATCTCGTCCCGGCTTCCGGCGTCGATCAGCCGATTACCCTTCGCGTAGCCCGCACGGCCGTCGACGATGGGCTGGAGGATCTTCGAGAGGTGTTCGGGCGGCATCTGGCCATCGCCGCCCATCACGGCAGTGACGGCGACGCCGTCTTGTACCGCCTGTTTGTATCCGGTCTTGATTGCGCCGCCCACGCCCCGGTTCGTCTCGTGACGAAGCGGGACGACCGTCCGGGACCACCAGTCCGTCTCCGTGTCCCGCGTGCGGTTGACGTGTTTGGATGCCTGTTCGATTTCTGCGTACGTACCGTCGGTCGAAGCGTCGTCAACGACGTAGATCCGGTCCACGTAGGTGGGCATCGTCCGGATGACGTCGCCGACCAGCCCCTCCTCGTTGTACGCTGGAACGACGACGCCGACGAGACAACCCTCATACATAGTGGCCATCACCGTTGTTCGTGGTTCCTCCGTCGGGGACGAAGCGGCCGCGCGTAGCTCGGTTGGTCACACTCTCGGAAAGGAGAGTAACGAGTATTGTTAATAGCAGATTTCTCGGAGCAGCTACCGGCGGGCTCCTCTTTCGAATCTGCGGGAGGAAACCGAATCCCGATAGCATCTACTCGGTCCAAAACCGGCGACAGGGAAGCGGCCGAACCGAGTCTCGGGACTTCTGGTAGCGGCGTCGATCCCGTCTGTCGCCGGCAATATGTCGGGTCGGTCGCAGTCAAACTGTCGTAGAGGGCTCCAGTTAACTCCCCCGCCCTGAGCGCCTTCGGCGCTCTGAGGGTGGGGTGGGGCTTGCGTGCGGCTTCTTGGGATGGGACTCATCCCGACGAAAGCCGCTTGTAGCGCGGGGCCAGACGCCAGTGGCAATTTAATTAGCCGTGACCTCCACTCTACCCCGCGACAGAGGTCACGGGCGACGGAGAGGCACATAGCGTCACGTTCGCTTCGTCGGTCCAGCTTTTGGGGTCGGCTGACCACGACCCGTCCATGCCGAGAAACGCACCGTGGCCTCGTTGGCACGCCAGCCCTCACGGACTGTCTGTGGCCCGTCATAGACAGTCGGACATTCGTCACGGATGGTGGTCAATCTATCGCACGTGCTCCTCCCCTCCCTACTCACTCGCTTCGCTCGCTCCTTGCGGAAGGGGACTCCGCGCTACCGCATCAGTTGAATCCACGGACTGCGTCGGGGTAAGTCGTCAGAACGATTGAGATGAAGCGGAAGAAGTGCCTTTGTGCAGAAGACTCTCCTCCGCTTCGTCAAACAAGCCGTCTCGATCGCACGAAAGCTTACTGATGCTGCGCTGATGCAGATCAGCGATCCTGCCCGAGCGCGTGCCTGGTACCGTTAGTTCCGGGAAATTACTCTCGCCGCGGCAGTCTACAACGTCGAACGAGCCCTCAAACAGTGAATCCCGTCGCTGTCTGCGGATTCAATAGAGCCTCGTAGAGCGTTCAACTTCGTGCTGGGGGGTAAAAACCGAGTATAGGGGACAATTTACTATACACACTCTGGAAAAAGAGCCAGCCACAGAACAGTCGTGACTGATAGCCGCACCGGCAAGCTGGCCGCAACGACCCATCTCCATTTCCCACTATGGTGAAAAACAACTCGTGGACCGAAAAAGTGCGACAATACATCACACAGCCGTTCACTCGTCCCTTCCTCGATCTGTCTATCACTGCGATATCCGCCGCTTTGCTCGGTATCGTCGTCGCAGTGGACGTGGATCCGGGGTGGGGGATTCGAGCAAGTTTCGCCTTAGTTACGCTGGCGCTGCTCCCGGGGTACGTCCTCGTTGCCATCGTCTACCCGTGGAACGATCAACACCAGTGGGACGAGTTTCAACCGAGCTACGTCGAGCGGACCGCACTCGCGTTTGGAACGAGTGTTGCTCTCCTCCCGTTGCTCGCACTCGTTCCGGGTCTGCTCGGATTTGAGTACAGCCCGCTGACCATACTCGTCGTGCTCGAGGGCCTGCTGGCGATCGGAATCCCGATCGCAGTGTATCGACGCAAGGGCCTCCAGCACTCCCACCAGTTCCGACTGCCGCTCTCCGGGTGGATGAGCGGACTGTCCGAGTGGCTACGCCACAGCAGTCCGTCCCGGCGTGTCCTTCGCGGAGCACTAGTGGTGAGTGTCTTGGTGGCCGTGCTTTCGTTCGGCTTCGTGCTGGCTGTTCCCACAGACGGCGAGAGCTACTCCACGATGACGCTCCTCACGGAGGACGAGTCCGGTGATCAGGTCACCTCGGACTACCCGACCGATATGACCGCGGAGACACCGTCAAAACTGACGCTAGCGGTCGAGAACAATCGGCAACAGGAGACCACCTATACGGTCGTAGTACAACTCGAACGCGTCGCCGCGGGCGACTCCCAAGAGATCGTCGAGACGGAACAGATCGATCGGTTCCAGCCGACCGTCGACCGCGGTGAGACCTGGACACAGCAGCACACAGTCACATCGACGATGACCGGAGAGGACCTCCGACTGCGGTACTACCTCTACGTCGGAGAGCCGCCGGACTCCGTCGGGCCGGAGACTGCCCGAGACCATCTCCACCTGTGGGTTGACGTCGCCCCGCGTAACGGATAGTCGCATCACTGGTTGGGGGTGATTCGACGGTAATCCCCCTCTCACACGGTATAGCGAATGGATAACAATAGTAAATATCGACGAAGAGATACCGGATGAGTGGATCCGAAACTGAATCGAGACGGGTATTACTGACCTTCCAGCATCCGGGCCACGTGCACTTTTTCAAACACGCCTACCGGGAACTCCGTGCGAGTAACCACGAGGCCGCGGTCGTCATCCGGAACGAGCCCGTGGTTGCAGAGCTCTGTGAGGCCTATGACATCGACTACAGAGTTCTCAGCGAGGCGGCGGATTCGTTACCCTCGATCACCGCCGCACAGTTGCGGTTCGAGGTCGGCCTGTTCCGGTTCGCCCGCAAGTTCTCTCCCGAGGTTATCGCAGCGATTGGAGGCGTCGCCGCGGCGCACATCTCCCGTCTGACAGGAACTCGGGGAATCATCTTCACCGACACCGAACACGCGACGTTGTCGAACGCGCTGGCGTTTCCCTTCGCGGACCTGATCTGTACCCCGAGCTGTTATCGCGACGACCTCGGCTTCAGACAGTACCGATACGACGGCTATCACGAACTCGCGTACCTCTCCCCGGGTCGCTTTTCGCCGGACCCATCTGTCCTCGAGAGTGCCGGCGTCGACCCCGAGGAGCGGTTTGTCGTGCTTCGCCTCTCGTCGTGGGACGCCCTACACGATGTCGGACAGGGAGGATTCGACGACGCCGTCGAGGTCGTCGAGCGCCTCGAATCGATGGGGGTTCGAGTACTGATCGTTTCGTCGTCCCCCCTGCCGACCGAAATCGAATTACGACGAGCTAACGTCGAGCCGCACCAGCTTCACGACCTGTTGGCGTACGCCACGCTGTTCGTCGGGGAGGGAGCAACGACTGCCACGGAGAGCGCAGTTCTCGGGACGCCCGCGGTCTACGTCAACACGCTGTCGGCGGGGACACTGGCCGAACTCGAGGAGCGCTACGGGCTTCTGTTCGGGTTCCAGGGACCGGATCGGCACCGCCGCGGGCTGGAGCGGGCTATCGAAATTCTCGAAGGCCCCGACGACGGGCGATGGGAACGGCGGCGGCAACGCCTCCTTTCGGAAAAGTGTGACACGACGGAGATCGTTACCCATCTCCTGACCGACGAGCAACTCCCGCGTCAGCAGGCAACGATATGAACGTGTTACAGATCGTGACGACGGTGGGTCCGTTCTTCAACGGACAGATCCGGATACTCGAGCGCAAGGGCGTCTCGTGTACAGTCGTCTCCATCCCCGACCGAGACGATGGCCCTCGATCGGTTCTCGACTACGCGTCCTGTTGCCGGACGGTTCTCGAAACCGTCTGGGACAACGAGTTCAATCTCGTCCACGCGAACTACGGCCTGACGGCGCCACTGGCGCTCGCACAGCCGGTCCGGCCGGTGGTGTGTTCGCTGTGGGGCAGCGACCTCTTCGGCAGGTACAGTATGGTGAGCAAGCTCTCTGCGAGGGCCGCAGACGAAGTAATCGTTATGTCCGAAGAGATGGCGCGCGAAGTCGGCGGTGACCCGGCGATAATTCCGCACGGCGTCGACTTTGATCAGTTCAGACCGGCGCCACAGGAGCAGGCTCAGGACGCCGTCGGCTGGTCGCACAGTCGGAAACACGCCCTGTTCCCGTGGGGTGAGAGCAGGGAAGTGAAAGACTACCCACGGGCGGAGCGAATCGTCTCCGCTGCCCGGGAGCGGTTGTCGACGCCCATAGAACTGCAGGTACTCAGTGACGTCCCCCACGAGCAGATGTCGACGTATATGAACGCGGCCGACGTTCTCCTGATGACGTCGAAATGGGAGGGGTCGCCGAATTCGGTTCGGGAGGCGCTGGCGTGTAACCTCCCCGTCGTCGCCACCGACGTTGGCGACGTCCGCGAACACGTGGAAGACCTCTCGCTCTCGCAGGTCTGCCAGACAGACGAGGAACTCGTCGACGCGCTGGTCACCGTGCTCGAATCCGACAGACTGACCGAGGGTCGCGAACAGATCCGGCATTTGAGTATGGAACAGATGGGAGAGAACCTTCTCGACGTGTACGATCGGGCGCTGTCCTCGCGGTCCTAAGGGGTGGGAGTCTTCACACTGGAGTTTGCCGGAGGTGAGTGTCAAATGACCCTCGAAGACAACTTCCAGAGCGCACCCACAGAGGGCGTAAGGGGAGAGTAACCAATTACGAGGGGGTCGCATTCCGACCAATGATCTCGGAGTCTGGCCCGCTTGTCACTACGGTGATCCCGACATACGGCCGCCCGGAGTTTCTGGAGGAAGCGGTCCAATCCGTCGTCGACCAGACCTATGACCCGCTCGAACTGATCGTTGTCGACGACTGTTCTCCCGAACCCGTCGAACCACAACTCGCGGAGATGGACCTGAGCGAGCTTCAGAACGTCCGCTTTCTCCGCCACGAGGAAAACCAGGGAGCAAACGCGGCGCGCAACACCGGCATCCGAGCGGCCGACGGCGAGTTCATCGCCTTCCTCGACGACGACGACCGCTGGCTACGAACGAAAATCGCCCGGCAGGTCTCGGCGTTCGACTGGGGCGGGCCGGACATAGGGGTCGTCTACACCGGTCTCGAATTCGTCGACGACACGGGAGAGACGATCGGTACGTCGATTCGGGACCTCCGCGGCTCTATCACCCGGGACCTGCTGTGCGGTGCGTCAGTGGGATCGTTCACGCGGCTTATGATTCGAGAGGAACTGTTGGAAGACGTCGGATACCTCGACGAGGGGCTGCCTGGCTGGCAGGACCGCGACCTCAACATCCGCCTGTCCCAACGCTGTCGGTACGAACCGATCACGGAACTGCTCGCGGTCTATCGGCAGGGGTCCCACGTTCAGATCGGAGACGACTACGTTGGCAAACGCGATGTGGCCTATCCTCGTCTGATAGAGAAACACCGGCCAGTCGCAGCCCAATACGGGAAGGCTGTCGAACGGCGCTTCCTCGCGAGCCAGACGCTTGCTCTCGCACTGTCGGCAATCTCGAACGGACAGACCTGGGCGGCCCAGCGGTACATCCTCTCTGCCATCCGATACGATCCGACGTACTGGAAACTGTACGTCTACTTGCCGCTCATCAGCGACAAGCGGGTTTTCAACTACGCCAGGTCGGTCAGGTCGACTCTTCGAGATGTCCTCGGCGGGTTCGGAACCGGCAGCTAAGGCTGAGGGTGCCGATGACGCGAGAGGGCTGACGGGAGAGACTCGACGTCGGAAGCAGCGATGCAGCCAGATCGCTCCAAGGCACCTCACTCAGCCGAAATGTAGTAGACGCGGACCTGCTGGTTCGAGATGACGCGGTGTAGCTGTCGATGGTCTTTGACGTGATCGAAGCCCTGCTGTTCGTAGCGGAGGCCGTCGAGCACGACTAGTTCCCGCTGGACGTCCCGCTCAGAGATACCGAGGTATCGGTTGCCGTCGTAGTGCTCGCTGTAGTTGCCGGCGTTGAACACCGGGGGCGGAACGGCGTTACTGGGGTACTCTCCACCGCGAGCACGCTCGAACCCGTAGATCCCGTCTCGATAGCGACCGCCGTCGTTGTAGATACCCATAAACGGCACCTCGCGATCTATACGATCGAACGCGGCTTCGTACCCGTCGATGTGGCCCTCCGGGACCTGGTCCGACGCCTGATACATATAGGGGGACCGATAGAGGTTCGGAACCGTGGCGACCAGCGCCACGAGGAGCAGGAGGACCACCCCTCTGATTGCGAGTTTGGTTTGCGCTGAGGAGCCGGTCGACCGCCTCCTCCCGGCCTGTCGAGAATAGCCTGCCAGTGCTCGGGCGACACCCGCCGCAGCCAGGATGGTTATCACGACCATAATGAGGCCCAGCTGCCGGAAGTACTGCGTCGTGACGCTGGACAGAAAGTAGACGACGAAGCCCAAACCCAGAGCCACGAGCCCGGCGGTCGCGTACGTGACGAAGTCGTCCTCAGCGGATGCCTGGTTTTCGCGCTGTCGATACAGTGCGAGCAGAACGACGAGCCCCGCAACGAGGCACACGAGAAGGGTGACGCCGAACAGTTTCAGGAATAGCACCTCGATGCCCCCGCCGAGTTCCGCGACCGACAGTCCTCTGGCTGCTACGCCGTCGGCCGGTTCTGTCCCTCCGGTGAAAAATTCGGTGAAGCTCTGTATGATGGCCCTCGATGCCGCGGTAGCCCGTTCGTGGTTGGGTGCCCACAGCTGGAAGGCCACTCCGACCAGAAGCGTATGAACAGCCAGGAGCCGATGGCTCGCCAGGGCACTCGCCGGCCGTGCCACCCGAGCGAGCAACTGCAACGCGAACATAGCCGCCATCAGACTGACGATGCTCAGTGCCATCTGGGGATGGACAAAGATCATCGACACCCCCGTGAGCACGATCAGCAGGTCGAGCCACGTCGGGGCACGAATCCACTCGCGCGTACCCATCCTGGTACTCGGTCTGGATTGATCGAAGTAGCGGTAGATGAGGTACAGCAAAAAGGGACTCAGCAGGATCGCCTGCGTCGCCGGGTGAGCCATCCTGAAGACACTGATGTTGTTGATCGGCAGGAAAAACACCGCGAAGAGGAGACCGACCGGAGCCGTCCATCTCCCGTCGGTCATAAACTGCACGACGAGAGGGACGAAGACGACGTAGACTATCAGAAAGCCGATCACGATGAGTTCGATAGAGTAGGTGATCGACAGCCCGCTGAGTTCTGAAAGGACCGCCGACGAAGTGTGCATCCCCGGATACAATAGTTCCAGCGGGTTCATCTGTCCGCCCAGTATGTCTCGTGTCCAGCCGAGGTGGGTGAGGGCGTCGCCCGGGCCAAAGAAGTGATAGCCGCGGATGACAGGTATCGACGCGACGGCTACGAGTGAGCCGGCCATAAGCACGTATCCCAGCCGTCGGACCGTCCGTGCGATTCCGGGGAAAAACGAGAGTGCGATGCCGATACTCGCTGCGATGCCGATGCCGATCCAGAATAGCGACGGAGTGGCCGCATAGATTGAGACTTCGTAGCCGCTAGCGGGGGCTGTGTGCCCCCTCCAGATCGCCACTGTGAACGCGAGAAACCCGACGACTGACAGCCACTCACCCAGCGCCGATGACGTGTCGCCGCCAGCAATGTCGGTGGCGGCGAATCTGGACGGAGTACTCATCGGTACCCCCGGGGAAGACGAGGAGACTGTTCGTTCATCTTAGGGCCCCTCTGTACAGGTTGCACTGTAGTCGGCTACTGGCCGATTCACTAATGTTAATGAGACACTACCCGGGAACTGTGTGACAGGCCCGCGTTTCGACTCCCCATTCATCCTTTGATCCCGACCTGAATACTCTGGGCCGCGTCCAGTTCTGAGATGTCTCCCAGGAATTCGTAAACCGATTTCTGGCGCCCTTTCAGCGTTCCGCTGACGTGTCCGTTCTCCGGAATTTCCTCTGCCTGAGTACCGCCGCCATTCGTCACCGAAAACTGGTACTCGTGTTGGGTGCCGTTGTCGACGTTGTGAAATTCGATCCTGTGGAAGTCGCTCAGTTCCCCCTCCTCGAACTGTAGGACCTTCCGTCCGACGTCTATCGGGGTGTTCAGCAGCGAGATCCCGCTGTCAATCGTGAGGTTGAACCCGTTCGTGTTGGGCGCCTCGATGGAGCAGTCGCGGAACTCGACGCCGGCACGCTCCCGGACACGGATGATCGGCACGTCACGCTCCTCTCCGGAGACCGAGACGTTTTCGAAGACGCACGGTTGCAGATTAGTGCGATCGGGTTTGAGATGGATAGCGGGGAGGTTGCCCCGGGCAATCCTGAGATTGCAGTTACGGACGACGGCACTTCCCGTCGGAGTGATCGTAATGACACCAGAGCCGAACCCGACCTCGTGGTAGAAATCACAGTTTTCGATCACCACGGGACCGTTTTTATCACCCTTGACCCGCACGCTCCGTGCGTTCACGACACCGTGTCGCTTCGGCAGTGGTCGCTCCCAGGTTACCGACTCGCCCTTCAGCGTGTTTTCGTTCCTGAACGTGACGTTCCGGATCGTCGATCCGCCCCCGAGGCGGATGTTGGCGGGGTTGTTGTTCTTGTAGAGTCCGCCGTTGACGTGGATGGTGCCGCCGCCGGCACCGGCCGCGCGCTCGCCGGGACCGCTCCCGTAGATCCCCTTTCCCGGGAAGTGCCACATCTCACAGTCGTTGATGTGAATTTTGCCGGCGTGCCCGAGGCCGATGAAGATACCAATGGTGGCTCCGCCGTTGGTCTTCCCCCCGTCGCGGGCGATCAGCCGCTCGGCAGTTCCGGTCCCGTCCGGGTGCTGCACGACGAAGCCGAACGCGTCGACAGAGTCAGATAGCTGTCCGCGCACGTGGATGTTCCCACACCAAAAGTCACCGTCGGTCGTGACTATCTGGGTTCGACCCCCGTACCCGTCCGCCGTGAAATCGAGTTCGAAGCCGTTGACGAGAATGTTTTCGCCGCGAAGTGCGATGAACCAGTCACCCATATCCGCGGCTGGTTCAGTCGGCACGAGTGTCGGCTGCGTTCCTTGCAGAGAAACCAATCCAAAGTTCGAGACGTCCGTGGCGTCGATCCGCCCCATTCGATACCGACCCTCGGGAAACACGAGTAAGGTGTTGTCGGCGATCTGTTCCCGCAACAGCGATGTGATCGGTTGCTCGCCCTCCGGGTCGGCTCCGAGTTCCTGTACGTTCAGCACCGCATCGAAAATGTCGCCGACTCCGGCCGGGATGCTGGCTCGCTCTTGCAACGTCGCCGGTTCCCCGGCCTGCTCGTCTCCCGATACACCCGGCGTCGTGTCGGTCCCCTCCTGTTGGTCCGGTTGCTCACCCACTGAACAACCAGCGAAAGTGCCGAGGAGGGCGGCTGCTCCCGACTGCCGCAAAAATCGGCGTCTGTGCATTAACGGGTGAACAGTCCGATCCTAATATGATAGTTATACTCTGGATACTTGTCAATCTCCAGCAATAACTGACACTAACTACGCTGTCACTGGACACGACTACTGCCGTTGGAAACTGATCCCGCCCGTGAGTCGAGGTACTACTGGCGCCAGCTCTCGGCAGTCGTGATAGCGGCAATGGCGTGGATGTTGTTCGCGCGGCCGCTCTAGTGTTCTTGCTGAAGCGTGCGGATGGCCGCAGCGTCGAACCCCGGTCGTTCGGAAGCGGCATCGAGGAGTTCGGTGAGACGGCTGTTCAGCGCCGGATCGGTTCGATACCAGTGGCCGAGGAGCGCCGTCCAGTTGATGGGTGCCGTGCGGGCGCGTCTGTGTAGCTCACGGAGGCCCATCCAGAGGGTGTGCGCCCACTGTAACGACGTGGGGACCCCCGACAGCTGATACGGAATCTGAGCTGCCGGATCGTCCATCCGTCGGACAAGTTCGAACTTGAGTCGGGTCGTCACCATCGGAACCGTGCCGTCGGTGAAGGGGACGCTCCGCTGGTTGTATTCGACGGGCTGCTTCGGCGCGGTTTCGAGGAAGTCGCTCGACACCGCTGGTACTCTCGTCCCGACCTGACTCCGCATAACGGCGCTGCTTCGAAAGTGGTGTACGCGAGAATGTTCCACACGGCACTGCGAAGGGCATTCTCGGGGGTTTCGGTGGGGGTGACGTCGGTCTCGGCGCGGAGGGACGCGAGCGGGTCGTCGATGCTGTTGTTCAGTAATGTCCGGCTCTGGTCGGGATCCAGTTTCCCGTACCGCTGAAAGAGGCGGTCGGTGACGGACTCGGTCTCGAGTTTGTGTGCGTCGACGTTACTCAAATCGTGTCCCATATACGTGTCCTGCGGTGCCGCTTCGAACGTCACATCCGCTACGTCGGCGAGTTCGTCCAGGAGGTACACCATATTGATGAAATACGACCAGGAGATCATCCCATCGGAGAGCCCGATCGCCCGGCCGAGGTGATCGGCGAACGCAGACGGCGGCCCGAGCGTAATCCGGTCGTGATCGACGCCGAGCGCGGCGGAGACCTGTGTTGCCGCGTCTAGCTCCCCTGAGTCATCCGTTCCGTACGTCATCGCGCAAAACGGGTGGTCTGCGTCGATCAATTTCGCAGCCAGGATGCGGCTATCGAGGCCGCCGGAGAGCCAGAGGCCCGTCCGAGTGTCGACCGTGTCCGCGATAGCCTCGACCGACTCGCGATAGCTGCGATCGCCGCGCTCGGAGTAGTCCGCAACCGGCGTCAGCTCGAACCCGGGCTCCCAGTACTGTTCGATTTCACGGCTTCTGTCACTCACCGTGAGGACGTGTGCTGGCCGAAGTTCCGCGACGTCGCTGAGAAGGGTCGTCGAACCTACCACGCATCCGAGCGTGAGTAAATCGGAGAGTGCACGGGGTTCCACCGACGGCGCTTCGAGCACTGGAACGAGACTCTTCAGTTCGGAGCTGAACCGCACGTCACCGTCGCGGGCGTAGTAACAGGGGCGACTCCCGTTCTTGTCAGTCGCGAGGACGAACGTCTCCTCGTCGGCACAGGCGACGCTGAACAGTCCATCCAGCGCCGAGAGCGTCTCGGCCGGCTCGTCGAGAAGACGCCGAAACAGTTGCTTGGGAGAGTCTTCCTCCACGGGGCTGTCCGTCACGACGCCGTGGATAACACCCGCCGCGTCGTCGCCCTGCCAGAACAGATCGCTCGCCGGATCTCGGTCGCCGTGATGAACGACACCCAGTTCGAATCGGTCGGTTCGACCCCGATCGAATTCGTACCACTCCTCGTGGTGCATCGGCGCCGCCATAGTATTTACTTCGTCTTCGTCGACGTATCCGCCGAGAATTCCGGGCATCCCTTCCTAGAGAGGGGTGGGATCGTCACCTCGTTATGGCGTCCCTACTGACCGACGGGCGCCACCCGGTTCGTCTTACTCGAAGGTAACGGAGGCGTCGCCCTTGATCTTCAGACTCGTCAGTTCGCCGGAGAAGCGATAGCCATCCAGGTCCGAATCGACCGATCCAGTGACCATCCCGTCATCGACTACGTCGCCTTCCTCGACCGATCCGAGCAGGTGACTTTTCGTGACGGCTCCGGTCACGTCGAACTTGTAGGCACTTTCGGCGTTTCTCCCCTCGACGACGATGGTGTGCGGGAACGCGTACGCGTCTGGATCGACCGCTTCGCCGTTGGTGTAGAGTTCGGCGTCGTCGGACAGCGAGACGTTCACGATCTCGCCGTCCCACCAGAACCAGTGTTCGCCGTCGCCGGCGACGGTCCCGCTGACTTTCAGGTTCGGATCAGAGACGGAGTTGTCGCCACCGCCGGCGACGATGCCGTCGGTGGTTTCGATCGTGTAGTCGACGTCGGTGCCAGTGCCTCGAACGGTCAGCGTCTGCGAGAGCGTCGTCTCCCCGTCCGTCGTGCTATCGCTGTCGGTCGTGCTTCCGTCGTCGTAGGCGTCCCACTTGCTCGGATCGACCAGTTCACCGTTGACGTAGAACTCGACCTTGTCGGAGAGCGAGACGTCCACGATCTCACCGTCCCACCAGTACCAGTGTTCGCCGTCGCCGGCGACGGTCCCGCTGACGGTCGTCTGCGGGTCGGTGACGATGTTGTCGTTGCCGCCGGCGACGATGCCGTCGGTGGTTTCGATCGTGTAGTCGACGTCGGTGCCAGTGCCCCGAACGGTCAGCGTCTGCGAGAGCGTCGTCTCCTCGTCTGTCGTGCTATCACTGTCGGTCGTGCTGTCGTCGGTAGTCGACCCGTCGCTGTCGGTCGTGCTCTCGCTGTCAGTCGTACTGTCATCAATCGAGCACGAACCGTCGTGAGTCACGTTTTCGGTCGTTCCAGTGGAATCGTGAAAGACGACCGCGTCTCCCGGAACGGCGATGTCCGAATCGAGAACGCTCACGTTGCTCGATTCGACGAGAACGATCCCGTCCTGATCGTTTTCTGAGAGATTGAAACAACAGTTCCGGAACTTCATATCTTCCCGTTGGTAGACGTACGCGGCGCGTCCTCGCCCACCGGTTCCGACGACGGTGACGTTCTCGAACGTCGAGGGGCCGGTGTTCCCGGATCCGTCTCTGAACCGAATCGGATCGATGTCCGGGGAGTCGCAACGAATCGAACAGTTCCGGACGGTGTGCCCGCCAGCGCGCGATGACGACTGGATGATACCGCTGCCGGACGCTGACGATGTATGGAGGAACGTACAGTCTTCGATCGTCACGCCGGTGCCGCCCAGGTCGCCTTTACATCGGATGTGACGTGCGTTGATGATCCCGTCCTGCGTCGGCACTGGGTCTTCCCACGTGACCGTTTCCCCCTCGGTGTTGTCGTCCACCACGAATTTGCTGTTCCTGATAGTCGACCCGGAGCCAGTTCGGATGGATGCGGCGTTGTTGTTGTGGAAATAGCAGTTGTCGACGTGGATGTTCCCGTCGCCGACGTCGAACCCGCGCTCGAGCGGTTCCCGTTGGCTGGACGGATCGTAGATCGCTTTCCCCCAGTGGCTGAACTCGGAGTCGGTGATGTGGAGGTCGCCGGCGTGTTCGACCTCGACTTTGACCGGGTTCGCCGATACGGAGTGGCCCGTATTCTGACCATCGTTGGCGATCAAGTTCGTGATCAGCCCCTCCTCGTCCGGGTTCTCGAGCTTCACGTGGAACGGGTTTTCGACGGTAGTCCACAGGCCGACGATGTGGATGTCTTGGATGAGCAACTTCCCGTCGTAGGCCTTGAGCGCCGTGGCCATACCGCGGTCGGGACCGCTGACGTCGATTGTGAATCCTTCCATCAGCAAATTCGATCCGCCCATCCACAGCCCGAGTTTGCCGTATTCGTCTATCGTCCCTGCCGGTTTGAGGACCGGCGACGCTCCCGACGCCGCAGCCAGCCCGAAGTGGTTCAGGTCCTGCTTCAGATCCGTCCAGTTCATCAGGAACTCGCCGTCGGGGAACTCGATCAGGGTGTTGTCGTCCGCCGCCGCTTCGAGCTTCGACCCCATCGGTTCGGACCCCGTTGGATCGAGACCGACATCTTCGACGGCATGTAGTACTGTGTCGAATTGAAAATCGTCTCGGCTCGTCGCGGCTT
>Ga0207719_100548_pt1 | contig 19600 bp, 21 predicted proteins | sample A23P1SouthBayCA_2_FD_187279 | JGI IMG/M metagenome (GOLD analysis project Ga0207719, IMG submission 187279) | Aerobic enrichment media microbial communities from Eden Landing Ponds, California, USA - A23 P3 (3) (SPAdes) | ecosystem: Environmental > Aquatic > Marine > Unclassified | place... | reverse complement strand
TGGAGGACCCGCCCGCCGGCGATCCGGAGCGTGCTCATGGCGCGGGGTTCGACGTCGGGGGGTATTACCGTGGCGCTTGCGAACGTCGGGACCGCCGGCCCGTCACTCCAGCAGCACCCGGGCGCGCTCGACGTAGCTGTTTTCCCCCCAGCTCCGTGCGGCGCTGATCGCATCGAGGACGTCTCACGCCCCCGCCCCGTCGAGTTTGCCTCGCCGGACCAGCACGGCAAGCAGCGTCGGCGTGGTCACGAGGCGCGCCGCCGAGAGCGACGCGTGGACCAGGCCGATCCGGTCGTCCCGGTCCAGAACCGCGCTGGCGGCGGCGCCGTGCTCGTCGTCGTACGACGCGACGTCGCGGAGTTCGTCGAGAACGGGGTCGGGTGCGAGCACGTCGTAGCAGTCGAGGCAGATCGCGAGGGGATCCGGATCCTCCCCGGCGGCGATCCCGAGGCTCACGACCCCGGACGTGTCGGCGACGAGCGCGGCCATCTACAGTTCCGCCAACTCCTCGACGTGCCCCTCCTCTATAGTAGCGATTGAAAGCCGGTACACGATCGATCGCACGCCGTCGTGCGATCGACGTGGAAAACAGTTTCAATCGCTACTATAGCTGGCGTTTCAGGACCCGGAGGTTCGCGGCCTCCTCGGCACCAAGGAGTGACTCGACCTGCTCGTGGGTCACCGCACCGTCGTAGTAGGCGGCGGCCATCTCCTGGACCATCGCGTCGTCGTGGGTCGCCTCCTGGAGGTACTCCCTGAGCGCGGTCACGAGGACGTCGGTCCGGTCCTCCCCGAGCACTGCCGCCAGCGCGTCCGCCCGGTCGATCAACCGGTCCGGGGCCCGGAACTGTACGCGCTTCTTCGAGCCCATCGTGTGTACGTTGTGAGCCTGATCACGTATCCGTTTTCGTGTGTGCGTTGTGAACTAGCGTCCGGCCGGCTACCCCTTTACCTTCGCCGCGAACCGCTCCCGGACTTTCTCGACTTTCGGCTGGGCGTGCATCCGGCAGTAGGCATCTGACGGATTTTTCGCGAAGTAGTCCTGATGATACTCCTCGGCCACCCAGAACCGATCTAAGGATTCGAGTTCGGTCACGATCGGGTCGCCGTAGCCGCCCTCCTCTTCCAGCGCGTCCATGTACGTCCGGGCGAGGTCGCGCTGTTCCTCGTCGTGGTAGTAGATCGCCGACCGGTATTGGCTCCCCACGTCGGGGCCCTGGCGGTTCTTCGTGGTCGGGTCGTGGATCGCGAAGAACACCTCCAGCAGGTCGGCGTACGTGATCAGGTCGGGGTCGTACGCGACCTGAACCGCCTCGGCGTGGCCGGTCGTCTCGGAACACACCTCCCTGTAGGTCGGGTCCTCGGTGTGCCCGCCACAGTACCCCGAGGTCGTTTCGAGGACGCCGTCGAGTTCCTCGAACGCGGCCTCGACACACCAGAAACACCCGCCCGCGAACGTCGCCGTTTCGGATTCGTTCATCGAGGTTCGGTAGGGCCCGCACGGTCATGTATCCGTTGGCGGGCGGGCGAAACCCGCCGCCGGTGGACGGCCCCCGGAGGGAAACGCACATACCCGGCGACGGCGAACCCCGGGGCATGCGCATCGCGGTCCCGAACAAGGGACGGCTCCACGAGCCGACGCTCGACCTCCTCGATCGCGCCGGCCTCCACGTCGAGGACGGCTCCGACCGGAAGCTGTACGCCGACACGGTCGATCCCGAGGTGCAGGTGCTGTTCGTCCGCGCCGCCGACGTCCCGGCGTACGTCTCCGACGGCGCGGCCGACCTCGGGATCACCGGCCTCGACCAGGTCCGGGAGGCCGACGTCGGGAACGTGGTCGACCTCCTGGATCTCGGCTTCGGGCGGTGCCGGATCGTCCTCGCGGCCCCCGAGGACGGCGACATCGAGCGCGCCGAAGACTTGGAAGATAGGACCGTCGCCACCGAGTTCGCCTCGATCACGCGCGACTTCCTGGCCGACCGGGGAGTCGACGCCGAGGTGGTCGAGGTCAGCGGCGCGACCGAACTCACCCCCAACGTCGGCATGGCCGACGCCATCGTCGACATCACCTCCACCGGGACGACGCTGCGGATGAACCGCCTCGCGGAGGTCGAGGAGATCCTGTCGAGTTCGGTCCGGCTGTTCGCCCGCGATGACGTCCGCGACACGGGGAAAGTCCGCCAGGTCGAGACCGCGCTCGGGTCGGTGATCGCCGCCGAGGGGAAACGCTACCTCATGATGAACGTCCCCGAGGGGCGGATCGCCGAGGTGAAGGAGGTCGTCCCCGGCCTGGGCGGCCCGACGGTGATGGACATCGCCGGCGACGGCAAGGTGGCGCTGCACGCGGTCGTCGCCGAACGTGACGTCTTCGAGACGATCAACGCCGCCCGCGAGCGGGGCGCGAGTGACATCCTGGTGACGGAGATCGAACGGCTGGTGGAGTGACCGACGGAGCGCCCGGTCGAGTGGTTCGAGAGCCAGTGGATGTATGTACGAAAAGATCGTTGTCTATGGTATGCCGCGAGACGAGACAGCCTCGAACGACACGACGGGACGGCGACGGTTTCTGAAGACCATTGGCGCGCTGGGCGTGACGGGCCTGGCGGGCTGTGGCGGCGATGGCGACGACACCGACACGGAGACGGCGACAGAGACCGACACCGACACGGAGACTGAAACGCCGACGGAGGCGACAACGACGACCACCGCGGACACGGCGACACCCACCGACACGGGGACGCCCACCGACACGGCGACACCCACCGACACGGGGACGCCGACGCCCGGGCAGGACCTCCCCGACGACCCGCCGCCGATCATCTCCTTTTCGGGCGGCGGCTCGGTCTCACCGGGGGAGTCGACGACCCTGACCGGCACCATCCAGAACCCCTACCTGTTCCCCATCCGAAACGTCGAGATCACGTTGTCCCCGCCGTCCGACGACTGGTCGCTGTCGTCCGACGGGGAGACGAGCTTCGACGAACTCGAATCACAGGGCACCGCCGAGATTTCCTGGGAGATCACCGCCCCGGACGACGCCGACGGCGAGTACACCATCTCCGGTACGGCGAGCTTCGAGACCACGACCGACTCCGCCTCCACCGACATCTCGCAGTCCGTCTTCGTGTTCGCCGCCGGCGACGTCCCCGCGGACGGCCTGGAGGCGTACTTCCCGTTCGACGGCGACGCCGCGACCAACGTCGTCACCGGGACCGACGGCGAGGTGACCGGCGAACCCACCACTGACGCCACCGGCGTCGTCGACGGCGCCTGGGAGTTCACCACCGACGGGAGCCGATCGAACACCGTCGACGCGGTCACCTCCGGCGAGGACCTCCCGCTCAACGGCGAGGGCGCCACCGTCGCCTGCTGGATCAACTTCACTGGCCACGAGCCGTTCGGGCGGCTCCTGCAGGTCGGCGGTGACATCGCGACGAGCACGGTCGATCCCCCGGGCCACGAGATCGTGTTCGAAGACCAGTCGGACGCCCTGTACATCTACGCGAAGACGGCGAGCACGACCATCCCCGTGTCGCCGGAGACGTGGTACTTCGTCGTCGGGGTGGTCGACGGCAGCGAGGCGCGCCTGCACGTGTTCGACGGGGACGGCGAACTCGACGCCTCGCCGACGACCGTGGACGACATGCGCTCGCCGTCGGGCACGGAGCCGCTCGTGATGATGAGCGGCGACGACAGCGAGACTGCGGGGCGTCTCGACGAGGTGCGCGCCTACTCGCGGGCGCTCTCCGAGCAGGAAATCCTCGAACTCTACGGCGGTTCGGGCGGCGCCGGGTGAGTCCCGGGCGGTCCCGACGTCGGTCCGGCACTCGCGCGATATCGGGTCGTGTTACGGATGTCCGTCCCGTCGTAAAAAGCCGGAGACTTACTCCAGGAGGCCGAGTTCCTCGAGGCGCGTGACGATCTCGTCGACGGCGTGTTCGGCGTCCTCGGGACGCTTGCCGCCGGTGATCACGAGCTTGCCCGATCCGAAGAGGAGAGCGACGACGTCGGGATCTTCGAGGCGGTACACGAGACCGGGGAACTGCTCGGGTTCGTACTCGATGTTCTCCAGACCCAGCCCGATCGCGATGGCGTTGAGGTTGAGCTTCCGGCCGAGATCGGCGGAGGTGACGATGTTCTGGACGACGATTTCGGGATCGTCGTCCACCTGGATGTTGAGATCGCGGAGCTTCCCGAACACGATACGGAGGCTCTCGTGGACGTCGTCAGTACTCTTGGCGCCGGTACAGACGATCTTGCCCGATCGGAAGATCAGTGCGGCCGACTTGGGCTCCTGGGTGCGGTACACGAGACCGGGGAACTGTTCGGGGTCGTAATCGGCCCCCTCCAGGTCGATCGCCACGCTCTGGAGATCGAGTTCCTGTCCGATCCCCGTCGAGGCGACGACGTTCTCGATGTTGATCGTTTCTTTGGGATCAGTCATCGTCCAGTTTAAGGCACGTATTTAAGGTTTATAAAGGTTGGTAGTACGCACTGACAGGTAATCTCGATTATGTGTCCTGCTCGTTCGGTCACCGGCGCGCCCCGGACAGCCACCGACACGCTCATCCCGTTCACTCCCCCAGGACGGCCGTGTACGTCCTCGAACTCGGCGGCGAGGACGACCGCTTCGCCGCCGCGGAGGCCGGCGCCGCGGCGACCGGCGTGTCCGTCCTCGCGCCCGGGCTCGCCCTCGCGGGGGCGATCGCCCCTGATCGCCTGCGCGGGCTCGCGTTCACGCACCGCGCGAGCGACCTGCTCGGGCGGACGGGCGCGGACGTCGCGAGCGCCCGGGCGTTGCTCCGGGCGAGCGACCTGGACGGGGCGGGCACGGTCGCGGTCCGGGCTCGCGACGTTCGCGGCACCGCGGGCGTCGACACGCGCGAGGCCGAGCGCGTCCTCGGGGATGTCCTCGCCGCCCGGGGGTTCGACGTCGACCTCGACGACCCCGACCAGGAGCTCCGGGCACTGTTCTCGGACGGCGTCTGCGCGCTCGGCTGGCTCCGCGTCGAGGCCGACAGGGGCTTCGGCGACCGGGCGCCGACCGACCGCCCGTTCTTCCAGCCCGGGTCGATGGATCCCATCGAGGCCCGCGCCGTCGCCAACCTCGCCGGTGCCCGTCCCGGGTCGACGATCCTCGATCCCATGTGTGGGACCGGCGGCCTCCTGATCGAGGCGGGGCTGGTCGGCGCCGACGTCGTGGGACTCGACGCCCAGGCGAAGATGGCCCGGGGGACGGCGGAGAACCTCGCGGCGTTCCTCGATGGCGGGTTCGACGTGGCGCGCGGCGACGCGACCGCCCTCCCGCTCGTCGACGGTGCCGTCGACGCCGTCGTCCTCGACGTACCCTACGGCCGCCAGTCGAGGATCGAGGGGCGGGACCTGGCCTCGCTCGTGGGCGGCGCGCTCGCGGAGGCGCGCCGGGTGGCCGGGCAGGGGGTGCTGGTGGCCGATCGATCGTGGGCGGACGCCGCCCGCGGGGCCGGCTGGACCGTCGAGGAACGGTTCGAACGCCCGGTCCACCGGTCGCTTACCCGGCACGTCCACGTGCTCGTGTAACCGACAGAACGGGTCAAACTACCATCACTTATATTACCCGTCCGGGAGACGGCCGCGTATGGTATCGATCGGAGACGCGATAACGTACCCCATGGAATCGGACGACTGGATCACGACCATCCTCATCGGCGGCGTGCTCCTGTTCCTGTCCGTCGTGATCGTGCCGATCTTTCTCGTTTTCGGCTACCAGATCCGGGTCATACGTGCGCTCCTGGACGGCGAGCGGGAGCCACCGACGTTCGACGAGTGGGGGGAACTGTTCGCCGACGGCCTGAAAGCGTTTGTCGTCTACCTGATATACGGGCTCGTCCCGCTGATCGTCTTCGCGGTCACCGTCGGCGGCGCCATCCTCGCCGCCGCGACCGGTGGTGAGGAGGGTGTCGCGGCCGCCGTCGCGGGCGTCCTGGGCGGGATCCTGATCTCGTCCGTCCTGTTTCTGGTCTTCGGGTACTTCGCGGCCGTCGGTCTCGTGAACTTCGCCCGGCATGACTCCTTCGGCGCGGCGTTCGACGTCGGGACGATCATCGAGATCGGGACCACCGGCGAGTTCCTGATCGCGTACCTCATCGCCGTGCTCGTCGGGATCGGCTTCGGCATCGTCGCCGGCATCCCCATTCTCGGGCTGTTCGTCGCCTTCTACGCCCAGATCGTCACGGCGTACATCTGGACCGAGGGCTACGGCGACGCCGCCGGGATATCCCCGGGGGCGACGGCCAGCGAGACGACGGTCTGATAATGGGTGCGTTCCGGGGCCCGCGTCCGTTCATAGGGATTATCGCGAAGTCAATAGGTTCTCGCTCGTGAGAATCGACGACCGTGTCCAGACGGGGGTCGTCGTACCGCCGGCTGGCGACGATAATCCCGATCAGTCGCGGGCGATCGCGCTCTCGCCCGCCCGCACCCGGTCGCCCTCCTCGATTAGCAAGTCCGTCCGCTCGACCCCGACCGGCAGGAGCACGTCCGCCCGCGAGCCAAAGGAGACGTGGCCGATCCGGCCGCCCCGCTCCAGTTCGTCGCCCGCCTCGACGTAGGGCGTGATCCGGCGGGCGAAGGCGCCGGCGATCAGGACGACCTCGTGTTCCGGGAACGCTATCCGGACGCGCTCGTTGCGGTCCGACTCCTTCGAGAACGCCGGCCTGTGGGCGCCGGGCGTGTGTTCGACCGACGCGACGCGTCCACCGAGTGGGGCGCGGTTCACGTGCACGTCGTGGAGGTTCATGAACACGCCCACCCGGAGCCGGTCGCCCTCCTCGCGGATCACGCTCACTTTCCCGTCGGCGGGCGCGACGATCCCCGTCTCGGGGATCTCGCGGTCGGGATCGCGGTGGAACCAGAGGACGAACCCGGCGACGGCGACCCCGGCGGCGGTCGCGATCGGCGAGAGGGGGACGGCGACGAGCCCGAGGACGGCCGCGACGCCCGCGTACCGCCAGGCGCCCGGCGCGACGTCCATGCTGCTCACTCCGCGCCGAGTTCCGCGAGCAGGTGGGAGACGTGGAGGCGGTCGTTCGTCCCCGTCACCAGGTCGAGGTCGATCTCGCCCGCCAGTTCGGTCAGTTCGGCATCGTCGACCAGCCCCCGCGACCGGGACACCCGGAGGATCTCCCGGAGCACCTCCTCGCCGGCGTACCCGTCGTCGACCAGGAGGTCGTCGAGTTCCGAGCGGGCGTCGGTGAACGCGCCGGAAAGGGCGTCCTCGATCATCGACTCGATGCGGTCGTCCGGGCCGACCTCCCGGAGGGTCTCGTAGGCCGCCTCGCGGGTGATCTCGCCCGCCTCTTCGGCGACGGTCTGGGCGTCGAGGATCGCCGTCCGCAGGTTGCCGTCGGCGTGGCTGGCGACGAATTCGAGACCCGTCCGGTCGGACGCGACGCCCTCCGCGTCAGCGATTTCTTCGAGGACCGAGACGATTTCGTCGCGGGCGGGCGCCCGGACGGGAATCGGGAAACACCGGGAGCGGATCGCGGGGATGAGCTTCGTGGGCTGGCGGGTCGCGATCACGAACTGCGTGGCCCCGTGGTACCGCTCCATCGTCCGCCGCAGGGCCTGCTGGAAGTCCTCGCGGATCGCCTCGGCGTTGTCCAAAAGGAGCGTCTTGTAGGATCCCGAAACGGGGGAGTAACTCGCCGTCTCCGTGACGACGTGGTTGATCAGGGCCGCCTTCGAGGAGTTCCGGCGCCGTTTCGGAGTGATGAATCCCGCGAAGCGGGGATCCTCTGCGATCTCCTTTTTCGTCATGTCGAAGAAGTCGGCGACGTTGATCTCGATCAGGTCGTTGTCGGGGTCGTCGTGGATCTCGCGAGCGAGCGCCCGGACCGCCGCCGTCTTCCCGCTTCCCGGGGGACCGTGCAGGACGAGGTTGATCGGGCCCTCCGTGGCGCGCCCGAGGTACGTCCGGAGGTCCTCCTGGGGCAGGTCCTCGATGTCGGGCGCGTGGGCGTCGGTCCAGAGCGGGTCCTCCATCACCCTCGTGTACTCGCTCGTCCGGTATGAATCCACAGTTTCCGCGGTGGGTATCAACCGGTTTCCCGCCCGGGAGGACCCGGCAGTCACCGTCAGCCGTCCATCGCGTGGAACTCCGAGAGGACCGCCTCCGGGACCGGGTTGACGTATTCGAACGGCTCCCCGGCACACAGCGTCTCGAAGTCCCGGTCCGTCGTGACGAGCGCGTCGACGTCGGCCTCCCGCGCGACGGCGAGGTAGAAACAGTCGTACACGTCGTGGTTTTTCTCGGCGCTGATGTCGTAGGCCGCGAGCACCGTCTCCGGGGTCGCCGTGACCGGTTCCATGGGATACTGGAGCAGCGACGTCACCGCGTTCCGTGTCTCGACCGTCGAAAAGCCGAGGTCCTCCAGCACCCACTGGACGCGCAGGGGCAGGTAGCCGAAGATCACGAGCGTGTCCCGGCCATCGAGCGCGGGGGTGAGCCGCTCGGAGACGTGTGGGTGGCCGGGATGATCGTCGATCAACTGAATCGAGAGCGCGTTGATATCGGGGAGGACTCGCATTCAGGGGCCCCCGAACGTCGCCTCCCCGGCGTCGCGGAACGCCTCCTCGTCCCACTCCTCGTTCGATCTCCCCGAGGTGAGGGTCCGGAGGTCGGGAAGCTCCCGCACGAGCCGGATGTCGCCCCCCTCCCGGATGACCCGGAACCTCGTTCCCCCCTCGATCCGGAGGTCGTCCCGCAGCTCCTTCGGGATCGTCAACCGCCCGCGATCGTTGACCTCTGCGTTCCCGTACTCCTCCCCCGTCGATTCCGTCCCACTCATCGAATCACCACACAAAAATCCGATTGTTTCTATCACCATAAGAGTTGGTGATCGCCCCCCAAAGCGATGCAAAGACCGACCGTTCCCGAACCGATCCAAAGACCGTTTATCCCCGCCTTCCACACGTCCGGTATGACCCTCCGCGTGACGTTCCTCGGGACCGCCGGGGCCGTCCCGACGACCGAGCGCAACCCGAGTGGCGTCTTCGTCAACCGCGAGGGTGATCGCCTGCTGTTCGACGCCGGCGAGGGCACCCAGCGCCAGATGATGCGGTTCGGCACCGGGTTTTCCGTCTCCGAGATCTTCCTCACGCACCTGCACGGCGACCACGTGTACGGCCTCCCCGGCCTCCTGGAGACGATGGACTTCAACGACCGCGAGGACTCCCTCACGATCCACACGCCCCGTCGCACCCGTAGCGACGTGACCGACCTGCTCACGGCGTGTGGCGGCTCGCCGTCCTTCCCGGTCCACGTGACCGAGGTCGCGCCGGGCGAGACGGCGATGGACGGCGGGGACTACGAGGTCCGGGCGTTCGAGACCGACCACCGCACGATCTCGGTGGGCTACGCGCTGGTCGAGGACGACCGCAAGGGCCGGTTCGACCGCGAGAGAGCCGAGGAACTCGGCGTTCCCGTGGGGCCGAAGTTCTCACAGCTCCACGAGGGCGAGCCGGTCGAACTGGAGGACGGCCGCGTGATCGAACCCGAGCAGGTCGTCGGCCCCTCCCGCCCGGGACGGCGCGTGGTGTACACCGGCGACACCCGGCCCGGGGCGGCGGTCGTCGAGGCCGCCGCGGACGCCGACCTCCTGATCCACGACGCGACGTTCGCGGAGGAGTACGCCGGCCGGGCCCGCGAGACCGCCCACGCCACGGCCCGGGAGGCCGGCAGGGTGGCGGCCCGGGCTGGGGTGGCGCGGCTCCTCCTCACGCACGTCTCCTCGCGGTACGCCGGCGACGCCTCGATCCTGGCGCGGGAGGCCCGGGAGGCCTTCGACGGCGACGTGACCGTCGCTTCGGACGGACTGGAGATCGACGTGCCGTATCCCGACGCCGGGTGAGCGCGGGCGGCAGATCGGCGCCGAACCGACGACGCGCCCCCGGACAGTCACGACTCGATCGCGACGTCGGTCGAACGGACGCCGGCACGGAACCTCGACTGGCGCTCCCACGCCCCGTCCCTCCTGACGAACACGTACGCCGACCCGCCACCGCCGGGCGCACCCACGAGGGCGGTCTCACCGCGTAGCGCGACCGACGTGCCGAACCGGTCGACGTCGTCGCCATCCGCCGCGAGCGTCGCCTCCTGGATCCACCCGGCGCCGGACCGCGAGAACACGTACGCCGCGCCGCTCCGCTCGCGCTCGATCTCCTCGCGCATCTCCCGCATGTCCTCGGCGAAGGAGTTGTCAGGCGACGCGTCGCCGTCAGCCGTCGTGTCGGACCCGTTCGTGGCCCCCGTTTCGGTGATCCTCGTGGGGGTGTCGCTGGCCGGCGTCGGCGTCGCGGTGTCGCTGGCCGACCGCCCGTCGGCCGGGGCGCCGACGAGGGCGAGGTCGCCATCGAGCGCGACCGACGTGCCGAACCGGTCGCCCGAGTCGCCGTTTGCCGCCGCGAGTTTGGCCCCCCTGATCCACCGGTCGCCGTTCCGCGAGAACACGTACGCGGACCCCGACTCGCGGCCGTTGGGGTGCTCGTCCTTGTACGCCCCGACGAGGGCGGTGTCGCCGGAGAGCGCGACCGAGACGCCGAAGCGATCGAAGGAGTCCCCGTCCCCGGGGACGAGTTTCGCCTCGCCGCGCCAGGCCCCGCCCGTCCGGGAGAAGGCGTACGCGGCCCCCGCGCTGTCCCCGTCGAACTCGTCGCCGACGAGGGCGAGGTCGCCGTCGATCGCGACGGCGGACCCGAAGGAGTCGGTCGGATCGCTCTCGGCGGGCGCCAGCCTCGTCCATCGGTCCCACTCGCCGTCCCCGCGCTCGAACACGTGCGCCGCACCGGCCGCGTCGCCGTCCGAACCCTCGTGTTCCGGGGCGCCGATCATGACGGTGTCGCCGGAGAGCGCGACCGACGCGCCGAAGGCGGACCCGCCCTGATCGGCGGTCAGTTCGGCCTGCTGGTCCCACTCCCCGTCGTCGCGGGAGAACACGTGCGCCGACCGCGTCCCATCGAGCTGGGAGTGCTCCGTCGTCCCGAACCCGATCAGGGCGGTGTCGCCGTCGAGAGCGGGCCGGACCTCGAAGTGGTGTGAAGGCATGTCCGTCCCGACCCAGATGGCAGCCTCGTCCACCCACTCCCGTCCCTCCCGGGAGAACACGTGCCCCCTCGCGACCTCCTCGGCCTCGTGGTTCCACCCGGATCCGACGAGGGCGGTCTCGCCGTCGAGGGCGACGCCCCGGGCGAAGTATTCGATCGCGGGGGCGGTGGGGCCGGGGTCGATCGGGGCCGGGCAGCCGGCGACCGCGCCCGCCAGGCCAGCACCCACCAGCCGCAGGTACGCCCGCCGACCCCCCGGGAACCGATCCCCGAGCGCGTCCCGGCGTCCCGGGTTTCTATCGCCCATGACACCACATAAATCGCGGGAGAACAAAAAGTCCGGGGGGGACCGCGACGGGATGGCCACCACCGACGCGCCCGCCGTGGATTTATGCCCGTGGTTCCCCTACCGGCGTCCGTGACCGCTCGGACGAGTGCGCTGGATACGCTGGTGTTCGGGGTCGACGTGCAAAGCGGGGACATCCGTGGCGAGGCACCCTCCTACGCCCTGGTTCGCTTCGACGGCGAGGCGGTGGAGCGCGACGTCGTCTCGCACCGCAAACTCCGCCGGCTGATCGACGACGCGGAGCCGGACCTGGTCGCGACCGACAACGCCTACGAACTCGCCGAGGACAAGTCGGCGCTGGTCGCGTTCCTCCGCGCGCTCCCCGCCGGCACCCGGCTCGTCCAGGTGACGGGTGCCGAACGCCCCGAACCCCTCTCCCGGGTCGCCTCCCGGCACGGCGTCCCCTACGGGAAAGACCCCATGCAGGAGGCCGAGGCGTCGGCCCGGCTCGCGGCGCGCAACGTCGGCCAGGAGGTGACGGCGTTCACGAACACCACGGAGGTCAAGGTGTCCCGGGGGCGCTCGACGGGCAAGGGCGGGTTCTCGGAGGACCGCTACACCCGTCGCATCCACGGCGCCGTGAAACGGCGCGCCCGGGAGGTCGAGTCGGAACTCGACGCCGCCGGACTCGACTACGACCGCGACGTCACCGAGAAGTACGGCGGCTTTTCGAACGCCGTCTTCACCGTCGAGGCCCGCCCCGAGGACATCCCCGTCTCCCGGGAACGATCCGGGGATACGCGGATCGAGATCGAACGCGAGCGCCGCGACGGCATCGAGTACCGCCCGCTGGCGAAACGGCGCGATCGGATCGTCGTGGGGATCGACCCGGGGACGACGACGGCGGTCGCCCTGCTGGACCTCCACGGGGACACGCTGGACGTCCTCAGCACCCGGACCGCCGACGCCGCCGAGATCACCGAGTGGATCATCGAGCGCGGCCGGCCCGTCATCGTCGCCGCCGACGTGACGCCGATGCCCGAGACGGTCGAGAAGCTCCGCCGGAGCTTCGACGCCGCCGGCTGGACGCCCGACGCCGACCTCCCGGTCGACGAGAAGAAACACCGCGCCCGCCAGCACGGCTACGACAACGACCACGAGCGCGACGCCCTGGCGGCCGCCCTCTTCGCCCGCGATTCCTTCGAGAGCCAGTTCGACCGCATCAGATCGAAGGTCCCACCCCGGGTCGACGCCGGCGAGGTCATCGCCCGCGTCGTCGCGGGCGGGGAGACCCTGCCCGCCGTCGTCGCCGACCTCGATCCCGACGAGGAGCCCCCCGAAGAGGAGGACGAGACCGACCACGAGCCCCGGGAACTCACCCCCGAGGAACGCGAGATCAAGGACCTCAAGCGCCAGGTCGAGCGCCTGGAGTCACACGTCGCGGACTTAGAGGAGCGCCTCGAGGAGAAGGACGAACAGATCGAGGCCTACGAGGACGCCTTCGAGGAGGAGCGCCGCCGCGAGCGAAAGGAGATCCACACCCGCAGCGAGGTCGCCGAACTCGAACGCGAGAACGAGCGCCTGGAGCGCCGCCTGGAGAAGGCCACCGAGCGCGAACAGCGCCTGGAATCCAAACTCGACCGCCTGAAGGAACTGTGGAAGCTCGACCACGACAACTTCGCCGACGTGGCTGAGGAGAAACGCGGCCTCCTCCCCCTCAAGCCGGTGGAGCAATTCACGATCGACGCGATCGAGCACGCCGAGGACGAATATGGCCTCGCCGCCGGCGACGTGATCCTCCTAAAGGACGCCAGCGGCGCCGGCCGGCGGACCGCCGAGCGCCTCGCCGCCGTCGAGCCCCGCGCGGTGCTGAAACACGGCGGCCTCTCGGCGGTCGCCGACGAGACCCTGTTCGACGCCGGGATTCCTGTCTGTCCCGCCGCCGACGTGGCGATCGAGGAGGTCGACCACCTCGCGGTGGCCCGCGAGGGCGACGTCGAGGCGGCGATTGAGGACTGGGAGGCACGGGCCGCCGAACGCCGGCGGCAGCGAAATGCCGAGATGGTCGACTCGCTGATTTCGGAGCACCGCGCACAGCGCCGGAGCGCGAGCCCGAGCGAGTTGCTGGACTCGGACTGAGTTGACCGTACCGAGACACGGGGCGCGTTCGGTCCCGACTGAGAAGGTTCAAAACCCTCGCCCGTCACGCTCAGGTATGGACGCCCACGAACTCCTGACGCGCAACGCGGTCGAGGCAGTCACGGAGGCGGAGGTGCGCGACCTCGCCTCCGACCCCGAAGGCAAGCGCGCCTACGTGGGCTACGAACCCTCCGGGCGGCTCCACCTGGGGCACATGCTCACCGCGAACAAGCTGATCGACCTCCAGGAGGCCGGCATGGAGGTGGTCGTCCTCCTCGCGGACGTCCACGCCTACCTCAACGGGAAGGGCACCTTCGAGGAGATCGAGGCCACCGCCGAGGCCATGCGCGAGCAGTTCCTCGCCTACGGACTCGATCCCGACAGTACCGAGTTCGTGTACGGCTCCTCGTTCCAGCTGGCGGAGGACTACCTGCTGGACCTCCACGAGATGGCCGTCTCGACCACCCTGAACCGTGCCCAGCGCGCGATGGCCGAACTCCAGGGCGACGAGGTCGCGAAGGTGAGCCACGTCGTGTACCCCCTGATGCAGGCGCTGGACATCGAGTACCTCGATCTTGACCTCGCCGTCGGCGGCCTCGACCAGCGCAAGGTCCACATGCTCGCCCGCGAGGAACTCCCCGACCTGGGCTATTCGGCCCGCCCCGCGATCCACACGCCGATCCTCGCCGACCTCGGGACGGGCGTCGGGAAGATGTCGAGCAGTAGCGGGGGCATCGAGATCTCGCTGGCGGACTCCCGCGAGGACCTGACGGAGAAGATCAACGACGCCTACTGCCCGCCGACCCGCGATCCGGAGCCGAACGAGGAGGGAAAGGAACGCGAGAACCCCGTCCTCCAGCTGTTCCAGTACCACGTCTTCCCGCGCTTCGACTCGGTGACGGTCGAGCGCCCCGACGAGTACGGTGGCGACGTGACATACGGGAGCTACGGGGAACTCGCGGCGGCGATGGAAGAAGGGGATCTCCACCCCATGGACGCGAAGGAGACGCTGGTGGAGTACCTGGACGACCTCATGGCGCCAGCGCGCGAGAAGCTGTAGGGGACACTGGAACCGGGTGCGAGATCTGTGACATCCTCCCTGTCGTTCACGACGGGGCTCCCCACCGCCCCGGTGCGGCTGGTTTGGGAACCTCGGGTTTGCACACCGATGGTGTGCTGGGAGTGCCACGCCCCCGTTATCCCTATCCCGTGTGGGATTCGGGAGTACCTTTGACCTGCACCCACCGTCTGCCGATAGCAGGGGTGCCTGCTTCGGACCAGCGGTGGTATCCCGATATTGTCCGATTGTCCCGGCGTGGGAGCGGACAGGCCGCCTCGGTTGGTGTGCGATACGATGCCATGCGTTATAAACCCGCCGGAGCGTACGCGATTCACGCCCGCCGTGAACGGTGGGATTCTCTCGCTGAAAAAGATCGGTCAGTACAGCTCCTGCAGGAACTGGAGGCGAACTCGGGACCAGTGTAACTCGATCAGCAGCCAGGTCAGCGTGGTACCGCCGAGGACCAGCGCGGCAACGAGGTCCCACAACGTCATCCACGCCGGCGCGACGTAGAGGAGGCCGTTGACGACCGGGCCGGTGAGAACGGCGACGATCCGCGCCAGCCCGGTGTGTCGTGCTCGATCCGCCGGGTCGGCACCGGAAGGAGGGTGCGTTCCGTTAACGAGCGTCGTTTTGCTCCAGCCGGTCGCGCTCTCGTCACCCGTCCCGAGTCGCTCTGCCTCGTAGGGCGTCGGTACGTCGATGCGCAACACCACCTCGTCGTTCTCGTCGAGTTCGATCACCCGGTTCCCCTGTGAATCAGTCACGAGCGTGTGGCCGCCGGCAAGACGGTCCGCGTCGCGGGGCCAGCGGAGTTCGTCGTCCCTCCAGGTCCAGACCTGCCGCCACTGGCCCTCGGTATACTGGTACTCGACGACGCGATTGTTCTCGGAATCGGCGACGACGACCGCCGGCCCGCCCCGTTCAGGGGGAACGTAGTCGGGGTTGTGTTGCTCGTAGAGGATGCCGTACGCGTTCTCCGCCCCGAGCGTCCAGCCCTCCCGGAGGCCGTTACCGGGGTCGAGAAAGACGACCCGGTCCTGGTTGCGCAGGCTCACCATGATGCGGCCGTCGTCGAGCGCCTCGACGTCGTTGAGGTGCGTCCAGTCGTCGGGTTGCCCGCCGCTGTCAGGATCGAGGTCGTCCGCCGCCCGCCACTCCCACTCGATGGCGTCGGTCGACGTGTCGAGTACGAAGACACGGTCCGTCGAGAGATCGGCGACGAGGAGCCTGTCGTCGTCGATCCGGTCGACGTCGTGCCAGACATCCCCGGCTGTCACTGCCGTGTGCACGGTTTCGGTGTCGCCAGTCGAGAGGTTTGCTCGCTCGACCACGACTTCGGCACACCCGTCGTCGAACGTCTCGTTCGAACGGGCTTCCAGTGCTGTCGGGCACTGCTCGTACCGGCTTCCGGCAACGTACAGCACCGTTCGTGAGCCCGGTGGATCCGGATCCACGTCGAAGTAGTTCCCGTAGGTGTCGTTCTGATACAGGGTTCGTCCGTCCGCGGTGACGGCCACGAGTGTGGCGGTTCCACTGGTCCAACCGGGCGGGTCCGTCGTGATCACTGTGACGGCGTCCCGGCCGGGAACGATCTGATCACGTTCGGAGAAGGAGACCTCAGCGCGAGTCGTCGACGGCGTCGTTTCCCAACCGAGGGCAAGCGTTCCGGCAGAAACCAACAACACCGCAACAAGTAGCCCTCGTATTACGGTGCGCCTGTGCATCTCTCCTGGCGAGCCGGTCGCCCGTTCGATCGCCGCCCGGTGTAATCCATCAGAAGAACTCGATGTTGCATCGAATCCGATTCACCTGCAGTACAATTCCCCACGATCGGATTAAACCCCATGGAGTCGTCGGGGCCGGTCTGGAATCTCGTGACTGTCCGATTCGACGAGGCTACAGTGGCGATCGAACCCGATTCGGCGAGTTATCAGGCGCCCTCGACGAGCCGTCGCAACTGCTCGGGCGGGACCGCACCGCGGGCGGCGTGACCCCCGTAAACGAACGTCGGGACGCCGGTGACGCCCGCCTGTCGGGCGTCCGCGAACGACTCCTGGAGCCGGTCCCGGAGGTCCCCGTCCGCGACGGCGTCCCGGATCTCCGCGCCGTCCAGTCCGACCGTTTCGGCCACGTCGGCCAGGACGTCGACGTCACCGATGTCCCGACCGTCGACCCACAGCGCCTCGAAGACGGCGTCGTCGAACGCCGGCCACTGGTCGGGGTGCTCCGTTTTCACGTACAGCGAGGCGACCTGGGCGGAAAGCGAATCAACGTCGTCGGGCAGGTCGTCGAGGTCGAGCATCTCCCCCGCGTCGTATTTCTCGCGCAACCGGGCCACGTTCTCCCGGACCTGCTCGAAGTACGCATCGTCCTTGCCGTCCTCGACGGAGTCGTCGATCTCGCCGTCGGGCCCGCGCTTGTGCCCCCGGAGGTCGAAGGGGTGCCACTCGACCGCGAGGTCGTCCTCGCGGCGACCCTGGTACGCCTCCAGGGAACGCTTCCCGAGATAACAGAACGGGCACACGTAATCGGAGTACACCGTGATCTGATCCTGGTCCGTACTCGTGGATCCCTGGTCCGTGCTCATACATCAGTCGTACGTCCCCGGCCCGGATAAGGGCCACAGTCGGGGCGAAACCGTCCCCGTCTCCGGGCGAGGTAGGCGAGGCCATCCACGTTTCCGGGCGAGGTGGGGGCGAGGACGGTCCGGAGGCCCGAACCGACCGTTTTTCCCCGCCGGCGACGCCAGTAGGGGTATGTACGAGGCGGTCCACGCCCGGCCCGACGGCGAGAGCACCGTCGCCCGGATGGCCGCGACCGCCGCCGACTGTGGCTTCGGGGGGATCGTCGTCCGCAACCACGGCGGCGAGCGCGCCGAGTACGACGCCGACGCGATCGCCGAGCGCTACGGCGTTGATGTCGTCGACGGCGTCGAGATCAGGGCCGCCGATACCTCCCGGGCCGGCGGCTACCTCGGCTCCCACCGCCCCGAACGGACGGTCGTGCTCGTCCACGGCGGCGACCCCGCGATCAACCGCTTCGCCGTCGAGAACGCGCGGGTGGACGTGCTCGCCCACCCGATGGCCGGCGACGGTGACGTCAACCACGTGATCGCGGAGGCCGCGGCCGAACACGGCGTGGCGCTGGAGGTGGACCTGTCCCCGGTCCTGCGGGCGTCGGGCGGGCGGCGCGCCCGGGCGATCGCCGACCTCCGGAAGCTCCGGGAGCTGATCGACCACGCCGGGGCGCCGTACGTCGTGAGCGCCGACGCGCGCTCACACCTCCAGGTGCGGGCGCCCCGGGAACTGGTCGCCGTGGGCGAGGTCGTCGGGTTCGACCGCGAGGCGATCGAGGCGGGGATGGCGGAGTGGAAACGGATCGCGGCACGCAACCGCGAACGGCTCGCGCCCGACTACGTCGAGCCCGGGGTGTGGCGCGCCGGATCGGGCGACGCCGGGGCGGAGGACGGAAACGCCGGGACCAGGGAGGAGGAGCCGTGAAACACCTCCCCAAACACCTCCGGCCGCGGTACCGCTACCTCTGGGTCCGGATCGAGGCGTGGCCCGACGCCGATGTCGGCCGGCGGGCGCTCCAGCGCGCGGTCTGGGCGGAGGCGCGGGGCCTGTTCGGCGACGCCGGGAGCGCGGCGATCGACCCGACCGTCGTCCAGTTCGCGTTCGAGGACGGCGCCGGGACGGCGGCCGTCCGGGTGCGCCGGGGCGAGGTCGACCGGGGGCGCGCCGCCTTGGCCTGTGTCGCCGCGCTCGACGGCGACCCGGTAGGGATCCGGATCCAGGGGGTGAGCGGCACGATCCATGCCGGTGAAGAAAGGTATATGCGTGCCCGACCGGAAGGAGGAAGCGAGAAAACGGTCGTCTTCGGGGGCGTCGAACGGGCGGCGGTCGTCCGGTCGGACCGCGTCGACGTGCGGACCGACGGCGCGTTCGCGGGGGCGACGGATCTCGATCTCGGGAGGTAACCTATGCAGGGACAAGCCCAACAGCAGGCCTACGATCGGGGGATCACCATCTTCTCCCCGGACGGACGCCTGTACCAAGTCGAGTACGCACGGGAAGCGGTAAAGCGCGGGACGGCCAGCATCGGCGTCAGGACCGGCGAGGGCGTCGTGTTCGTCGTCGACAAACAGAAGTATTCGCCCCTGGTGGAGGAGCGAAGCATCGAGAAGCTCCACAAGGCCGACGACCACGTCGGCATCGCGAGCTCGGGCCACGTCGCGGACGCCCGCCAGCTCATCGACTTCGCGCGCCAGCAGGCCCAGGTCGACCGGCTGCGCTACGAGGAGCCCATCGGCGTCGAGACCCTCACCAAGGCCGTCACCGACCACATCCAGCAGTACACCCAGATCGGGGGTGCCCGCCCCTTCGGCGTCGCCCTCATCATCGGGGGCGTCGAGAACGGCGAGGCGCGCCTGTTCGAGACCGACCCCTCGGGCACTCCCCGGGAGTGGAAGGCGCTGGCGGTCGGCGAGAGCCGCAGCGACATCCAGGAGTTCCTGGAGGACGGCTACGAGGAGGGCATGGACCTCGACGCGGGCGTCGGCCTCGCGCTGGAGGCGCTCGCCTCGGTCAACGACGGGACGCTCGCGCCCGACGGCGTCGGCGTCGCCACGGTGGACGCCGAGAGCGAGCAGTACATCGACCTCACGACCGGGGAAGTCGAGGAGTACCTCCGGGAGTTCGACCTGCTGGAGGAAGCGGACGAGGAAGACGAGGAGTAACGCCCCGGCGATCGCGTCCCCTCCCGGTCTTCGGGTGGCCTGCGCTCGCGTCGTGGCGCGCGCCCTCGCGGCGCTCGGGCCGCGAGGCGCCGCGCGAGGGATGAGCGAGCGGAGCGTAAGCGACGCGAGCGAATCGGCTGGGGAGGTGTGCGGTCCGTCAGATCTGGTGACCTCCTCCCCGTCGTGAACAGTAGTTGCCGAACCTAACTGAGATTCTTCAGGCTGGACTGCGTCGGTCCAGAGATGGTCAAGACGGCTGAGGCAAAACAAGTGTCTCGTGCTGCTTCGACGG
>Ga0207719_100542_pt1 | contig 19891 bp, 15 predicted proteins | sample A23P1SouthBayCA_2_FD_187279 | JGI IMG/M metagenome (GOLD analysis project Ga0207719, IMG submission 187279) | Aerobic enrichment media microbial communities from Eden Landing Ponds, California, USA - A23 P3 (3) (SPAdes) | ecosystem: Environmental > Aquatic > Marine > Unclassified | place... | reverse complement strand
AGCGACCACTCGTCGGTGACGACGCTCCGTGCCTCCATCGTCCGCAGCGGCGGCACGCGTCGGCCCTGTCTGCGCCTCCCCGACGGTCTCGACGTCGACGGCGGCGACGTCGTCCGCCTGGTGCTTGCCGGCCGCGAGCGCCACGCCCGGGTCGTGACCGACGAGCGCGGCCCCCTGCTCCGTGGCGCCTACGACAACCGCCGGCTGGCCCGCAACCCCGGCGAGGGCGACAACCGCCTCGTCGAGTGGTGCGGGGACGTCGACCGCGCCCCCGGCGACGCCGTCGAACTCGACGAGGTCGTCCCGGGCGATCTGTACGGGCTGCGCGTCCCCGGCGAGCGGGTCGTCTACGACGTCAGCGAGGGGCCGAGCGACTCGCTTGCGGCCATCGCGGAGCAAATCGACGGCGACGGCGGCTGAGCCGGCGTCGACCGCTGGCGCCACTGGCTTCGGCCAGCGCCGACCACTGCCGCCGCCGGCGTTTCGACCGGCGCCGACCGTTACCGCCGAGTGACGGCGCTTTTATTCGTGGCCCGCCCACGCGGCGTATGAGCAACCTCACCGAGTTCCTCCGGGGCGAGCGGCTCGACGACGTCGCCATCTTCCTGACCGAGGAGTACCTCACCGACCAGGGCAAGATGCCAAAGGTCGGCGATCGCGTCGACAACGGGTACGTCCTGGTCGTCGACGGCGACGAGGGGCGGCGGGCCTTCCAGGCCGGCACCGGGATGGACGCGATGGATTTCGCCGGTCGGGCGATGGACACCGACGGGGAGATCGACGCCGACCTGGGCGGGGGCGTCTGTCCCGACCGCCAACCTGACGAGAACCACCAGGCCGACTTCGTGTTCGCCTTCGCCGAGGCCCAAAACGAGGGGGTCGGCGGTATCTACGAGGAGGGCGACGTGATCCACGCCTACGCCCACTGCACCTGCGGGGTCAGCTACTCCGACCGGTGGGTCGTCGGCGACCGCGAGGTACCCGAGGACGGGATCGACGAGGACTGAGAGGTCGTCGACGAGGCCTGCGACGCCTACCGGATCGGCTCCCTGATTCTCCTGCGCTACTCGTCGCCGTCCGCCGCGTCTTCGGCGTCCGCTGACTCCTCGGCGTCCGCCGACTCCCCCAGGTCGTCGGCCAGTCGCTCGAAGGCGGCGAGGATCACCCGGCGGGCGGCGCTCCCGTCGGTCGACCAGTGGTGGGCGTAGTCGAGCATGTCGTCGTAGATGTCGGGCTTGCAGCCGGCGGCCTTCGGGTGGCCGCCGCCGTTGACCTGGCCGGCGACCTCGTGACAGCGCTCGAAGCCGTCGGTCCCGCGGATCGAGGCGCTGCCGGCCGGCTTGACGATCACGGCGGCGTCGGTCCCCTGCTCCCGGAGGGCCTCTGCGACCTCGTTCTGGGAGCACCGGCCGTAGGTGACCCCGACCGTCCAGGGGCCGACCTCGTGGACCTCGGCGCGCTCGACGGCGCGCTCGATCAGGCGCTCCTTCTCGACGCGCCGGTGGTCGACGTAGGACTGCACCGGGTCCGGGAGGTCGGCGCCGTAGGCGCCGACGACGGTCACGTACTCCTCGGGACCGGCCCAGTAGGCGTAGTCCGCGAGGTCGTCGCTCCGTGGGTCCTCGCGCAGCCACAGGTCGTGGTCGCGGGTGACGTCCGCCAGCTCCCGGAAGCGGTCGTCGAAGCCGTGATCGAGCGATCGAAGCGCCACGTCCGTCGAACACTCCTCGTCGGAGTCGCCGACCACCAGATCGACGCCGGCGTCCCGGACCGCCGCGGCAACCTCCTCGTCCCACTGGTGGTGGTCGAACCACCGGACACCGTCGGCGCGGTCGAGCAGGTCGTCGAGCGGGTCGGCCACGTCCTCGAAGCTGTCCGGGCAAATGTCACAGACGTACGCGTCGACGCCGGGGTCAGCGAACTCGGCGACCCGTTCGAGGGCGTCGACCAGCGAGTGGGGGCCCGCGGCCACGAGCGCCACCGACGACTCGGCGTGGGCGTCCGCGGTCGGGTCTTCCTCGTCTGCGTCGTTCGCGGTTGGTTCCTCGGTCGTGTCGTTCGTGGTTGGCTCCTCGGCCGCGTCGTCTTCGTCTCCGGCACCGGCCACGCCGCCGTCGTCGAGGCGGTCGGCGATCGACGCCTCGAAGTCGGCGACGTCCAGCGCGGCGTCGTACAGGTCCCGGAGCAGGGCCACACAGCCCAGACCGTCGGCGTCGCCGTCGGCGATCACCACGGCCTCGGCGCCCTCGACCGCCTCGCGGGTGCGCCGCTCGGCGTACTCCTCGTCGAGCGAGTCGGGGTAGAAAAAGCCCTTCCCGGGGAGCCGGGACTTCCGCGACAGCGAGAGCCCGTCAGTGTCGATGAGGTCGTCGTCCATACCCCGGACCACGGCCCCCGGGGCGAAAAGCCGTTCCGGTCCGGGACGGCGATCGCGCAGGTGGGCCTCGACTCCGGGACGCTCGCCCCCGCGTCAGGCCGCCGCCTCCCGTTCTTCCTCTTCCAGTTGGCGGACCGTCAGGACCGGGACCGGACACGTCCGGACGACCTTCTCGGCGACGCTGCCGATGAGAAAGCGGTTCTCCCCGTGGCGGCCGCGGGTGCCCATCGCCACGACGTCGGCGTCGTGCTCGCGGGCGTAGTCGTCGATCACCGACGCCGGCCGTCCCTCTTCGATCGCCGTCGTCACCCCGCCCTCGGTCGCCGCCGCGACCTCGTCCAGGGCCTCCTCGCCGCGTTCGACCAGCGCCTCTTCCATCTCCCCACGGAGGCGGTCGGGCGAGGAGTCGACCTCGTCGACGTCGACGACGTACAGCGCATGCACCGCGGCGTCGAACCGCTCGGCCAGGTCCAGCGCGACCGACACCGCCCGCCCGACGCTCCTGGACCCGTCCGTGGCGACGACGATGGTCTCGAACATGTCTGGGGATTCCGGGCGGCCGTGCATAAATCCGGCGCGGTCCGTCTCAGAGGTCGTACGTTTCGCCGTCGACCGCGAGCGGATCCTCGAACGCCTCGTCGGCGGGGTAGAAATGGGCCGTGTGGACGAGCCGCGTCTCCGCGGGGTCGAGTTCGTCGGCGAGGTCCAGCGCCCCCTCGCGGGTCATGTGCTTCGTGCCGAAGGTCCGGGGGACGCCATCCGGGTCGTGGTGTCGCCCGCCGAGGGGGTGGTGCTCGCACAGCGACGCGGGGACGAGCGCGTCCGCGAGGAGGAGGTCGGCGCCCGAAAGGGCGTCCCGGCTCTCGGCGGGCACGTCGTAGCTCGTGTCGCCGGTCAGCGCGAGCCGCGCCGACTCGCTTTCGACCACGAGCCCGTAGCACACGAGCGGCGGGTGATCGACCGGGATGAGCCGACATCGGAAGCCGGCGGCCTCGAACGGTTCGAGCGGGGGGTGGTCGGCGACGCTGATGCGGTCGAGGTAGTCGTACTTCCGGCGGATCGTCCCCGCGACGGACTCGCCCGTCTCGGGATCGACCTCGCTCGCGGCGTGGACCGGCAGGTCGTCGAACACGCGGTAGGCGTTCCCCAGGCCGTCAAGGTGGTCGAAGTGGACGTGCGTGATCACGACCTCGTCGGGCAGCGACACGTCCCGGTCGAGAAACTGGTGCCGGAAATCCGGGCTGGCGTCGATCAGCAGGCTCTCACCGGTTCGCTCGTTTTCGACGTGGACGGAGAACCGCGACCGCTCGACGCCGAGGTCGCGGGCGCGAGCGCACGTGTCACAGTCACAGCCGACGGTGGGCGTCCCCGTCGTGTCGCCGGTCCCGAGGAGGGTGACGCGCATCCTCAGTCGTCGGCGTGGTCCTGGGGTCGGTGTGCGGGGTCGCCGCCGGCGCCGTGATCGTGATCGTGATCGTCGCCGTCGTGATCGTGGCCGTCGCCCCCGCCGCCGGCGACCAGCGCCTCGTGGTCCCCCTCGATCATGTCCATGTTCTTCAGGTTGTCCCGCTCCTCGAAGTCCTCGACGGCGGTGACGACGTCCGCCTGCTGGAGGGTGCGCCGCCCCTCGGTCAGCGCCTCCAGGACGGCCTCGCGCATCACCATCCGGAGGTCGCTCCCGGTGAGCCCCGCGGTGAGGTCGGCCACCTCGTCGGGGTCGAAATCCTCGATGTCCATGCGGCGCGTGATCACCTTGAGGATGTCCGCCCGCATCCCCCGGTCGGGCTTCGGGAAGTTGACGATCTCGTCGAAACGGCGCCAAGCGGCCGAATCGAGCTGGCCGGGGTGGTTGGTCGCGCCGATCAACAGCACCTCGTCCCGGATCAGCGAGATGTCGTCGATCGACTTCAACAGGGTGTTGACCGCGCGTTTGAGCGCGGCGTGTTCGTCCGAGCGCCGCGTCTTGGCGACCGAGTCGAACTCGTCGATGAAGAGGATACACGGCGACAGCCGTTTCGCCACTTCGAAGGTCTTCTCGACGTTTTTGGCGGTTTCGCCGAGGTACTGGCTCGTGATCATCGACAGCTTCACCTCGACGAACGGCAGCCCGAGTTCGTGGGCCAGCGCCCGCGAGATGGTCGTCTTGCCCGTGCCCGGCGGGCCGACGAACAGGAGTTTGCCGATCTCGCGCAGCCCGATCTCCGCGAGGAAGTCCCGGTTCTCGATCGCGGTGACGATCTTGCGGATCTCGTTTTCCTGGTCGTCGGTCAACACCAGGTCCTCGAGGGTCGTCTCGATTTCCTCGGGGGCGCGCACCTGCACGAGGTCGAGCATCTCGGCGTCCTCGTCCTCGTCCTCGTCGAAGTACTCCTCGAGCAGCGCGTCGATCCACACCCGGTCGGCCTGGATCGGCCGGTTCCGATCGCGGGCCTCGGCGTGGGTGACCTCGACGCCCTCCCGGTCCTCGACGGCGGCGACGATCGTCGGGTTCGTCCCCAGGCGGTCGTCGTCGGCCCGTTCGAGGTACCATTCGATGGCCATCTCGGGCTGGGTAAGCGAGAGTTTGCCCGAGAACTCCTCGCGCTGGGTGAAGAGCAACTCGGAGATGGCGTCCCAGGGGTGTTCGACCCCGGTCGCCTTCCGGGCGGTCGTGTCCGTCGCCACCAGCGGCCGCTCTACGCCTCCCACTTCCCCTTCCTCGTCCCGCTCGGCCCAGAACACCCGCCGGTACCGCGGCGGCAGATCGTTCTCGTCGAGCGAGCGATCCTCGGTGTACAGGTGGGCCGTCAGCAGGAACTCGACTACCTCGAGCGCCCGGTCACTCATCCCCGATTCGTTGCCCCGGCAGGCGCTTAAGGCCGTCGAAGCGCCCGGCACCAGGTGACGACGAACGGTCACCGGGCCGTCGAACGGAACGGTCGCCCCGCCCCCCAGCGAAGCGACACCGGCCCGCGGCGGGACAACCCTCTGGATCACAGGGACGCCCCCGTCCGCGCGCACCCGTCTCGATCGGGACGAGGGTACTCGATTACGAAATCCCGCAACAACCGAAACGCACGTCCACCGACACCCGACGTCACTGGACGAATTATGCATATAAGGGCGTTATATCCGATTGTAAACCGAACGGACGCGCACTACCTGCCGAACGAAGTTCCGTAATTAAACGGTCATCGTTTAGTGGTCGGACAATCACCTGTCTGTACGTGATGAGGCATTCGGACACTGGGTTATATATGGGTTCGATGGACGAATGGTCACCTGTAATCGGGGCGGGGGTGGTGGTCGACCGTGGGTGATCCGGTCCAGACCACCTGTATGCGCTGTGCGGTCGGCTGTGGGCACGTCCACCAGGGCGCCGACCGCGGCTACGGGCTGGACACCGTCCGCGGCGACGCGGCCCACCCGGTGAACCGCGGCCTGGCCTGCGGCCGCGGGGTCCGGGAGTCGGCCGACCCGGAGGGCGAGTGGCTCACACGGCCGCTCGTGCGCGAGGGCGGCGAACTGGTCCCCACCTCCTGGGAGCACGCGCTGTCGGAAGCGGTCGCGGGCTTCGAGGACGCTGTCGCTCACGACCCCGACGACCTGGCGATCCTGGGTAGCGGCCAGCAGACCAACGAGGCCGCCTACGCGCTCGGCAAGGTCGCCCGCGGCGGGGTCGGGACGCGCAACTACGACGCCAACACCACCCTCTGCATGGCGAGTGCGGTCACCGCCTACTACGACGCTTTCGGCAGCGACGCGCCGCCGCCGACCTACGAGGACATCCCCGAGGCCGACGTCCACGTCGTCTGGGGGGCCAACCCCGCCGTCGCCCATCCGGTCCTCTTTCGCTGGATCGAGGACGCCGTCGACGACGACGGCGAACTGATCGTCGTCGACCCCGTCGAGACACAGACCGCGGAGGTGGCCGACCGGCACGTCCGCCCGGATCCGGGCGGCGACCTCGCGCTCGCGCGGGCGGTTCTGGCCCGGGTCGTGGCGACCGACCGGTTCGACCGCGCGTTCGTCGAGCGCGCCACGACCGGCTTCGCCGACCTCGTGGCCGGTCTGCCGCTCGCCGACGAGGCCGCGGCCCGCGCCGGCGTCGACCTGACGGTCGTCGAGGCCATCGCCCGGTCCTTCGAGTCCAACACGCTGGTGTACTGGGGAATGGGCGTCAACCAGAGCGTCCGCGGCACCGCCACCGCGCGGGCGCTAATCGACCTGTGTCTCGCCTCCGGCAACCTGGGGCCGGGGTCCGGGCCGTTCTCGCTGACGGGCCAGGCCAACTCCATGGGCACCCGGGTCTGTTCCTCGAAGGGCACCTGGCCCGGCCACCGCGATTTCGACGACCCCGCCCACCGCCGCGAGGTCGCCGACGTCTGGGACGTGCCCGTCGAGCGCCTGCCCGACGAGGCCGGACCGGGGCCGGTGGGGATCCTGGCCGACCGCCCCGGGGCGGTCTGGACGGTCGCCACGAACCCCGCCGCCGGGATGCCCGACGCCTCGACGGCCCGGGCGGCGCTGGCGGACGCCTTCCTCGTCGTCCAGGACGCCTTCCGGACCGAGACCGTCGAGTACGCCGACGTCGTCCTCCCGGCGGCGACGTGGGGCGAGTCCGGGGGCACCGCGATCAACATGGAGCGGACGGTGTCGCGGGTGCGGCCGGCGACGGACGTCCCGCCCGGGGTTCGCAGCGACCTCGGCATCATCGCCACCATCGGCGAACGGCTCCATCCCGGCCTGTTCGGGACGGCCTCCCCCGACGCCGAGGCGGTGTTCGACGAGTTCCGGGCGCTCACCGCCGGCACCGACGCCGACTGCTCGGGCATCAGCTACGACCGCCTCGACGCGGAACTGGCGGTTCGGTGGCCCGCCCCCGACGCCGAGTCGGCCGGCGGCTACCGCTACTACGATCCCGACGACGGCGACTGGTCGTTCCCGACACCCTCCGGGCTGGCGCGGTTCTCCTCGCCGCCGGCCGGCGAGACGTCGGTCGCCGAGGGCGGGGTCGCGGGCGACTCGGCCGACCACGCGGCGGCCGAGGCGGACCCCGCCCCCGCGCTGCCCGAACGCCCGGACGACGACTACCCGCTGACGCTGACGACCGCCCGCGAGCCCGACGGCTACAACACGGGTGTCCGGTCCCGGTCGGGCGACGCCGGCCCGATCAGGGCGCGGATCCACCCGGACACCGTCGCGGCGCACGCGGACGCGCTCACGGCCGGCGACGCCGACGCGACCGAGGGCGACGCCCCCCGGACCAGGCTGGTCTCGCGTCGCGGCTCGGCGACGGCGGTCGTCGTCGCCGACGACGCCGTCCCGCCCGGGGTCGTGTGGCTCCCGATCCACCACCCCGCGGCCAACGACCTGACCATCGACGCGGTCGATCCCCGCTCGTCGGAGCCGAACCTGAAGCAGTGTGCGGTCCGTCTGGTCCCGGTCGACCGACGCGCCGAGTCGCCGGCGGAGGTGCCGGCTGATGACTGACCGCCCCCGGCTGCACGCCGGCGAACCGTTCGCTCGGGCCCGGTCGACGGGTCGACGGGGTCACTGAGTCGGATGGGCCCGCATTCCCTTCACCGTCCCGCCCGGTGGCGCGGGCCGCCGTCGAACAGGGGGTGGCGACCGTGACGGTCCCCCCCGCCGGCGGTCCGACCGGAATCGACGGGACCGCCCCGTCCCGCCCGGACACCGGCCTCGCCGGCGTCGTCCTTGCGGGCGGACGCTCGACGCGCTTTACCGGCGCGGACAAGGCCGTCGCCACCCTCGCCGGCAAGCCCGTCGTCAGGTACGTCGTCGAGAACCTCCGGCCGGTCGTCGACAGCGTCGTCGTGAACTGCCGGCGGGAGCAACAGGAGCCGATCGCCGAGGCGCTCGACGGCCTTTCGGTCGGCTTCGCGGAGGACCCCATCACCGACCGTGGCCCCGTCGCCGGCCTCCGGACCGGGCTCCGGGGGGTCGACGCGCGATACGCCGTGGTCTGTGCCTGTGACACCCCCTTCCTGCCGCCGGCGCTGCTGTCGGTGCTCGCGTCGCGCGCACGCACCCACACCGGGGCCGTCGCCGAACTCGACGGGTCGCCGCTGCCGTTGCCCGCGGCCGTCCACGTCCGCGCCGCGGTGAGCACCTGTACGGACGTCATCCACAGCGGCGGCAACAGCCTCAGGGAGTTCGTCCACGCCCTCGACCCGCTCGTCCTCTCCGAGACGGAGGTGCTGGCGTACGCCGACCGCGACGCCTTCCGCAACATCAACACCGTCGAGGACCTCCGCGCGGCCGCCGAGTGCCTGTAACCGCCGGCGTACCGCCTTTTTTCGGCGTTCTCTGCCTTGCCCGCGATTCGTCCGTCCCTCCCTCCAGTCATCCTCGTGCGCGGGCGGCGCCCGTCCCTGGCGACGGTCGATCGTGTCGCCCGGAACAACTCGATTACGAACAAACGAAAATTGACTGGTCGTTCGGTCACTGAACCGGCCGATTTCCTCGCATATTACGTCCTTATATCGCTTGTATCCGTTAGTAAACTGCCGCGCTGCACGGTTATCCGATAGAAATTACGACTTTTTCAAGGATCACTGTTTTATAGATAACTACTCCACGGTTAGAACATGAGTTACGACGCGTCATTCGAGGTGTGGTCCAGATTCCTGGACAAACGTCCGGGCGAGCTGTCGTCGGTCGGTCGCGGGGTGGTCCTCGATGGCTGACAAGGAACCGATCAAGGAAGAACTGTACGGCGACGCGGTCCGGGAGCACCTGATCGAGTTCGCCGAAAAGGGCGGCTACGCGGCCATCCCCGAGGACGAGCGCGAGGAGTGGTTCACCCGCTTCAAGTTCTGGGGCGTCTTCCACCAGCGCGACGGCCAGGAGGGGTATTTCATGATGCGGCTGACCAACGCCAACGGCCACCTCGAACCCGGGCAGCTCCGGGCCATCGGCGAGGTTGCCCGCGACTACGCCAGGGGACCGGCCGAGAACCCCGAGTGGGGCAACGGCTGGATCGACCTGACGACCCGCCAGTCGGTCCAGCTCCACTGGATCAAACTGGAGGACGTCCCCGAGATCTGGGACCGCCTGGAGGCCAAGGGGGTCACCACCCGCTCGGCGGGCGGCGACACGATGCGGAACATCACCGGCTGTCCGGTCGCCGGCAAGGACAAGAACGAACTGGTCGACGCCCAGCCCCTGCTTGATCGCTTCCAAGACGAGATCCGCGGCGACGACGCGCTCCGGAACATGCCCCGGAAGTTCAACATCTCCGCCTCGGGCTGTCACGAGGGCTGTGCCCAGGACGCGATCAACGACATCGGACTGGAGCCGGCGATCAAACGGATCGACGGCGACTCGGTCCGCGGGTTCAACGTCCGCGTCGGCGGCGGCCTCGGCAGCCGCCACCCCCGGACCGCCCGGCCGCTCGACATCTTCGTTCGCCCGGAGGAGGCCTTCGAGGTCGTCCGCGGCTTCGTCGAACTGTACCACGACCACGGCGACCGCGAGGTGCGCGCCAAAAACCGCACCCGCTACTTCGTCGACGAGGAGGGCCCCGACGCGATCCGGGAACTGCTGCTCGAGGAGTACGTCGACTTCCGGCCCCACACGGCCGGCGAGACGCTCCGGGACGAGTACACGCAGAACGCGGGGAAGCCCTCCGACGCCGGGCGGGCGGATCACGTCGGGATCCACGAGCAGTACGACGGTCGCCACTACGTCGGCCTCAGCGTCGCCGTCGGGCGGCTCACCGCCGACGAGGCGATCGAACTGGCCGACCTCGCCGACGAGTACGGCAGCGGGGAGGTGCGGCTCACCCGCCGGCAGAACCCCCTCCTGATGGACGTCCCGGAGTCGGACTTGGACGACCTGTTGGCCGAGGACCTGCTGGACAAACATCCGCCGGAGCCGAACCCGTTCCAGCGGGGCGCCATCGCCTGCACCGGGACCGAGTTCTGTTCGCTCGCGCTGACCGAGACGAAAGCCCGCATGGCCCGGATGTTGCGGTGGCTCCGGGACAACGTCGACCTGCCGGACGACGTCGAGCACCTGCACATCCACTACTCGGGCTGTACCGCCGACTGCGGCCACGCCAACACCGCCGACATCGGCCTGTTCGGGATGCGCGCCCGCAAGGACGGCGAGATGGTCGAGGCGATGGACATCGGCGTCGGCGGCGGCGTCGGCGAGGACCCCACGTTCGTCGAGTGGGTGCGCCAGCGAGTGCCCACCGACGAGGTCCCCGGCGCGATCCGCAACCTCGTCCAGGCCTTTGCGGCCCACCGCGAGCCCGGGCAGTCGTTCCGGCACTGGGTCGAGAGCTTCGGCACGGAACCGCTCGTCGAACTGGTCGAACCCGAGGAGACCGACTACGAGGATCCCTACATGACCGACGCGAAGCAGTCCTGGTACCCCTTCGCCGAGGACGACGCCGAGCCGGACGCCGCCGAGGCCCCGGCCGACGACTGATCGGCGCTCGCTCTGCTGACCGGCCTCCCGCTCCGCTGATCGGTCGGCGGCTTCGCGCTCGCGCTCGCCCGTCGCTCCCGTGTCGCGGTCGTCCGCCCCCGTCGCCGATGCTTATCACGCGGGCGGTCGTGGGTGTCGTATGCCGACACCAGTCATCGCGGCGGCGTACCGCACGCCACAGGGCAAAGACGGGGGCGCGCTTTCGGGCGTCCGGAGCGAGGACCTCTCGGTCGCGCTCGTCGATCACGTCCTCGCCGAGACGGGACTCGCACCCGACCTCGTCGACGACCTGCTGTGGGGCTGTGCCCAGCAGCGCGACGAGCAGGACTTCAACCTCGCGCGGGTGATCGCGCTCCTCTCGGAGTTGGGCGAGGGGACGCCTGCGACGACGATCAACCGCTGGTGTGCCTCGTCGATGCAGGCGCTCGCGAGCGCGGCCGACGCCGTCCGGGCCGGCAGCCGGGACTGCGTGATCGCCGGCGGCGTCGAGAACATGAGCCGGGTCCCGATGGACTCGGCGCCGTACGGGCAACTCCACCCGCAGCTCTCGGAGCTGTACAACGTCGGCGATCTCCAGATGGGGATGACCGCCGAGGCCGTCGCCGAGCGATACGACGTCCCCCGCGAGGCCCAGGACGAGTTCGCCCTCCGCAGCCACGAGCGCGCCGCTGACGCGACCGACTCCGGTCGATTCGACGACGAACTCGTCCCCGTCGAGACGGACGACGGCCGCCTCGCCGAGGACGAGGGCATCCGCCGGGACACGTCCCTGGACCAGCTCGCCGGCCTCCCGACGGTGTTCAAAAGCGACGGCACCGTCACGCCCGGCAACGCCTCGCAGGTCTCGGACGGCGCGGCCGCCCTGCTGGTCACCTCGGCGTCGCTCGCGGCCGATCACGGTCTCGACGTCCTCGCCCGGATCGGGACGAACGCCGTCGCCGGCGTCGACCCGACGCTGATGGGGACCGGACCCGTGCCCGCCACCCGTCGGCTGCTGGAGACCGTCGACCGGAGTGTCGACGACTACGACCTGGTCGAACTCAACGAGGCCTTCGCCTCCCAGGCACTGTACTGCCGCGACGAACTCGGGATCGACGACGACCGGTTCAACGTCAACGGCGGCGCCATCGCCATCGGCCACCCGCTCGGGGCCTCGGGCGCTCGGCTCCCGGTGACGCTCGTCCACGAACTGCACAAACGCGACGCCGACCGCGGGCTGGCGACGCTGTGTGTCGGCTTCGGCCAGGGACAGGCGATCGAACTGCTCCGGGACTGACGCGGGCGGACCGATACGGTCCCACCCGACCCGCTCTCAGCCCAGTACGTACCGCGCCAGCGGGTACCGCTCGACGAGCGGCTGGCCGTCGATCTCGTACCCCTCGATCGCCCGGTCCAGCCCCAGGATCCGGCCGGCGCCGAAGGCCGCCACCGACAGGAAGACCAGCATGTACGCGAAGTCGCCGTTGATGTAGCCGTGGGCGATCTCCCAGTTGCCGAGGTAGAACATGAGCATCATGAACGCGCCCCAGAACGCCGCCAGCCGGGTCAGGACGCCGAAGATGAGGCCGAGGCCGATGAGCGCCTCGCCCCACGGCACCGCGACGTTCACGAAGTCGACGAACCACGCTGTCTCCCCCATCGCGACGAACAGGCCCGCGACCGGACTCCCGTTCGCCGGCGGCGCGTTCTGGAGGTAGCCCGCCGCGCTGAAACTCCCGGACAGTACCTTGTCGAGGCCGCTCTGGAAGAACGCTAGCCCCATCATCAGGCGGAGCGCGAGTATGAACCACACGCTGAGCGTGTGGAGGTTCCCCTCCGCGGTGTAACTGCCGACCGTGCTTCGGATCGTTACCTCTTGACTTGACATTTGTCACACAGTCACGGGGTTGTTAGAAATAGTTTCCGCCGCGTCGTCCGCCCGTGGGGCCGACCACCGCGCCCCTCGCCGGCGTCCGCAGCAGCCGTAACGACCGTAGCGACCGGCCGTGGGGCTTAACACCGAGTCCCTCCCTCCCTTTCACATGGACGGCGAAATCTCCCCCTCGGAGGTCGAGGCGCTGCTTGACGACGACCCGCCGCGCGTGGTCGACATCCGGTCGCCCGGCGAGTTCGCCCGGGGACACATCCCCGGCAGCGTGAACGTCCCCTTCGCGGAACTCCCCCAGCGCGTCGAGGCGCTCGCCGACGCGGCCCACGTCGTCACGGTCTGTCCCCACGGGCAGGCCAGCGTCCAGGCCGCCCGCCTGATCAAGAGCTACGAGGGAATCGACGACGCCGTGGTCGAGAGTATGCGCGGCGGCCTCGAAGCCTGGACCGGTCCGCTCGAAACCGACGCCGACCCGGACGAGGGGCCCGAGAGTCCCTTCTGATCCCGGCGCCAACTACCGTCCAGGCCGCCGCGCCACCCGACCGAGCGCGACTGCGAGGAGCGCGACGACCGCCACCCCTGGGCCGAATCCGACGCCGCGTTCGCCCGTCGTCTCCCCTGGGGCCGCGGTTCCCTTCCTGCCTTCCGCGTCGCCGCCTCCCCCGCCGGTCGCTTTCCGCTCGCCGCTCTCGACTGTCACCCGTACCGCCCCCGCGCCGGCGACCCCGACCGTCACGGTCCCCGGTTCGGCCGGCGTCACGCTCGTCTCGATCACCCGTCGCTCGCGGGGCCCCAGCGACGCGTTCCGTCGTTCGACCGTCTCGCCGTCGACGACGAACGAGACGGTCACGCGCCCGGGTACGGCCGCGTCGTTCTCGACCGCCGCCGCGATCCAGATCGGGTCCCCGACGTCGACGGTCCGGGGCTCGACGGCGACGTCCGTGACGGTCGCCCGCGCCGGTTCCCGCACGTCGACGACGAGCCGTTCGTCCCCGAGCGTCAGCGTCGTCGTCCCGGTAGTCTCGACCGTGAGGTTCGCCAGGAGCGTCTCGCTCGTCTCCGCTGGGAGGTCCCCGGACCACTGTCGTATCGACTCGCCGTCGCGCGCCAGCGTGGCGTCGTAGCGTCCCGGCTGGCCGCCCTGGTTGCGAACGATCGTCCCGACCGTGAGCGTCTCGCCGGGGACCAGCACCACCCGTCCCGCGTCGTCGCTTCCGCCGCCCCCGCTGTCGACGTTCCCGTCGCCCCCGTCGTCGCCGTCGCTCCCGTCGCCCCCGCTGTCGTCCACCCGATCCCCGTCGCGGGCGTCGGCTGTCAGCGTCCCGTTCCGGTACGGGCCGTCGACCCACAGCGCGCCGGCGCTCGACGCGCCGGTGGGGAAGTCGTAGGTGACGTAGGGCGGCAGCGGCGGGAACGCGGCCTCGTGCTGGCTGCGGTTCCAGACCGTCGGGGCCGCCCCGGTTGTCGCGTAGCGGCGCGCCGCCGCACGCGGACCGTCGCCGCCGACCGTCCCGACCAGGGAGACGAAGCCGTCGGCGGTGAGCGCGTCGTCGCGGGCGAGCCAGCGGTCGGCGACGGTGCCCAGACTGCGTTCCCCGCCGGTCGACAGCCGGATCCGCCTGTCGAGTTCGCCCGCGACGAGTGCCCCCTTCAGGTAGTTCGCGTTCGACTGCCAGGTTTCCGGCTCCGACAGGACGGACTGCGCCCGCTCGCCGTCGGCGCCGCGCGCCAGGAACCGCCGAGTTTCGTCGAAGCTCGCCCGGCCGGTGTCGAGCGCGAGCAGGGCGGCGTAGTAGGTCGTCGCCCCCTCGACGACCCAGCGCGTCCCGCTCGTCGCGTCGTAGGCGGTCCGCGTGTGGACGTACTCGTGATACCAGACGTTATCGGGTCCTTCGAGAGGCTGGTCGGCCTGCACCCAGAGGTCGCGCTCGCCAGCCTGGAGGCCTCGGACCCCCCAGTCGGCGCTTGCCGGCGCGGCCACCATGAACACGGCGTCGTCCCGCGGCCCGACCGCGAACGCCTCAGCGGCCTCGCCCGTCGCCTCCAGGATCTCCCCCGGTGGCTTGGCCGGCGTCGACGCCTCCGGGACCACCAGCCTGAACCGCTGGTCCGCCGCGCTCGCGCGGTGGACGGTCGCCGGGCCGAGGAAGGCAGTCGAGCCGCCGACGGCTCCCTGGCCGTCGACGACGAACTTCCGGTCGACGCCGACCGCTCCGTCCCCGGCCAGGTACTCGCCCTCCGTCCGCGTCGGTGGCAGCCGAACCAGCGCCCACGGACCGGGGTCGACGAACCGGAACCGGCCGTCGTCGCCCTCCGGCCCGGTGGCCGTCGCCGTCTCGTTGACCGGGAGCCGGTAGGTGAGCGTCGGGGTGTCGGTCCCCCCGTTCCACTCGAAGCGGTCCCCCCCGGCTGCCCGGAAGCCGTCGGTCGCTGTCACCGTCGCCCGCGACGGCACGATCGTCGTCAGGTCGGTGACCCGGTCAGGGAGCCGGTAGCGGAGCGTCACGTCGACCGTCCCCGGGCGGTCCGGGGTCAGCGCCAGCCCGGCGGTCAGGTGGATGTCGCCGTCGCTCGCCGCCCCGATCGCTCCGCCCCCGACGCGCATTGGGTCCCCGGGTTCTGCGGACGCTGCGTCCGGCGTCGGACCCGACGCAGTCGCCGTACTGCCGGCTACCGCCCCAGTCGTGACGAGCACCACGAGGGTCACGACCGCGACCGCCCTCCCCACCCTGTGCATGGGTCGGTCGACGGAGCCGGGCGGTTTAGGTCATGTGACTCGTCGTGGTCGCGAAACGGTCACGTGGCCCGCCGTGGTCGCGAAACGGTCACGTGGCCCGCCGTGGTCGCTGAAACGGTCACGTGATTCGTCGCGGTCGCTGCAAGTCGACGCGGGGAGCGACGGGACCGCCAGTCGGTGCGCCCGCTGGGCGGCACAGCGGCTCACCGGTTCGGCTGTGACACAAAAGTCGCTCGACGTGCGAGGGGTTAGGTGAGGCTCACGCGACGTTGAAGCCTTTCTCGCGGAGGAAGTCCTCCACGCGGCCGGTGTGGTTCCCCTGGAGTTCGATCGAGTCGTCCTCGACGGTGCCGCCACAGGCGAACTTCGACTTCAGATCCGACGACAGGCTGTCCATGTCCACGTCCTTCGGATCGAACCCCTCGATGACCGTTACCTCCTTGCCGTAACGTCGCTCGTCGATGCGGATGGTGATCTCCTGAGACTCCTTCGCCACGTCTTCGCAGACGCAGAGCTCCTCAGGAAGCCCGCACGTCGAGCATACCTCGGACATTACAGCCTGGATCTACAAGATGGGGATATTAAACAGTATCGGGACCCCCGCTCTCGTCGCCCGTTCGTAGCCGTCGTGGCGGCGTTCTCTCCCGCGGTGGCGCGGGAGACTCGGGGCCCCCGGCGCTTCCCGGAGCGGCGGCCGATCACGTCAGCCGTCGAACCAGCGGCGTCGCCTCCAGGACCAGCGCGTCGACCGCCGCGACGGCCTCGTCGGCGTCGTCCCGATCGACACCGGGGCCGTAGCGGGCCCGCTCGTACGCCCGCCCGACGGCGAGGACCCGCGGGTCGAGGTCGCCCCGCCCGAGCGCGGTCAGGTACGCCCGCGGCGTCTCGCCCGGTCGGCGCGGTCGGTGGCGCCGCGCGAGCAGGTGTTCGAGGCGCTTCCAGGCCCGCTCTACGTCCGCCCGCGGGTCGCCACGGGACCCCCGACCCCGACGCCACATCCCCACGAAGTGGACCAGCCCGCCGGTCATCCCGAGTCGTCGCGCCCCGGCGACGGCGCCGACGAGCGCGACCAGCCCGAACGCGACCTGCTCGCCCGACGGGGTCGGGAACCGGTTGCCACTCGACGACTCAGTCGACGCCGAGACCGCCCCGGGGCCCAGCCTTCCGGGCGTGCCGTTCCCCCGGGAGGCGACCACGCCCTCCTGGAAGGTGCCGTTCGCCGACGGGTCGGTCGGGTCGCCCCCGGAGGCGTTCGACCCCGCCGCCCCCGCGCTCGACGCCGGCGTCGCCGCCGGTTCGGTCGCCTCGGTGTCGACGTCCTCCTCGCCGTCCTGGCGAGCCTCGGCAACCCTGGCGTCCTCGGCGGACTGGCGCGGGCCGGCGGGTGTGGGGTCGAACCGGACCCACCCCACGTCCGGGAAGTACACCTCGACCCAGGCGTGGGCGTCCAGTCCCCGGACCACGTACTGGTCGGTGCCGACCCGCTCGCCCGGGGTGTAGCCCGTGACGAACCGCGCCGGGACCCCCTCGGACCGGAGCATCGCGACCATCGTCGTCGCGAAGTACGTGCAGTAGCCGGCGTCCATCTCGAAGAGGAACCCGTCGGCGATGGGGCCGTCCGGCCGCTCGACGGCCAGCGAGTAGCGCTTGTTCTCCTCCAGGTACGTCTCGATGGCGACGGCGGTGTCGTAGGGCGTGTCGGCGTCGGCGGCGACCGCGGCGGCCCGCCCGCGGAGCCGATCCGAGGTGGCCTCGGGGAGCTGGGTGTACTCGCGGATCCGGTCGGGGTAGTCCGTTTCCGTCCGCCGCAGTTCGGCCGACGAGGCCTCCGGTACGCGACTCCGGACGGTGTAACTCTCGTCGGCGTTGAGGGGTCCCGCCGGCCGGACGCTCCCCTGGGGCGTCACCCGGACGCCGCCGCCGGGGGATCCCTCGACCGACACCGGCTTCCAGGCCGCCGGCAGCACGCTCAGGCGGTCCTCGGCGGTCACGGTCTGGTCGAGCAGCCGCGACTCCCCCGGCGGGGAGGCAAGCCGGCCGTCGAGACGCTCGGATTCGCCGGTGCGCACCCACCCCGATCCGGTGTAGCGGTCGTAGGCCTGGGTGGCCCAGTACTGGCGCTCGTCGCTCTCGACGGTAAAGCGCACCGTCGGCGAGAGGCGGATGCTCCCGAACACCTCGACCCGGTCGCTCGCCTCGACCAGGCTGGCCTCGACGGTCGGGGAGCCCCGGTCGGGCAACAGCGGCTGGGCGCCGCCCCCGGGGACGACCGCGACCGACGCCGAGAGCACGAGCATCGCCGACAGCACCACCGCCAGCGTGTCGACCTGCGCGCCCGATCCGCCCAGCCGCTCTAGCTCGCCGAAGCCGATGGCGACCGTCCCGCCGGCGACGCCGAACAGCGTCGTCGCCGACGCGGCGTCGCCCGTCAACACGAACAGGAGCAGCGCCCCGCTCCCGGCGAGCACGCTTCCCACGTACTGGCGCCTGGTCGCCAGATACCACGAGAGAAAGACCGGCCCCGGCGCGACGCCGAGCGCCCAGACGTCGGCGGCAGTCAGGCGGAGCACAGACAGCCCGGTCAGCAGCGCCAGCGTGTCAGACAGCAGCCGCGACGGCGAGAGCAACTGGAGCTGCGAGGTCGGGATCGACGCGAGGTATGCCCCGAGCCCGCCGACCAGCAGGACGGCGGTCAGCGCCAGCGCGGCCCGGACGCCGACGAACCGCCCGAGCGCCAGCGCCAGCGCGATCGTGACCGCGCTGACGACGACCAGCCTGTCGGCGCCGCCGACGACAGTCGTGACGCGGTACAGGACGCTCAGGTACGACAGCGTCAGCGCCGCCACGCCGGCGAGGGCGGCGTACCTGAAGGTCGCGGCCGTCGACAGCCGGTCGCGCACTGCCGCTGTCGACCGCGCCGCACTCACCGCTCGCCACCCCCGCGTGTGGCGGCTCCGCCCGTCTTTTCCGCCGCGGTGGCTACGTCTGTCGCTCCCGCTGCGGCGCCCCCGCCGACCTCCCCGGTCGCGTCGTCGAGCAGCCGCTGGAACCGCCGCGTCGTCCCGCCGACGGTCACCCGGACGTCCTGGACGGTTGCGTGAACGCGCACGTCGGCATCACCCCCGCCGGGACCGTAACGGTCCGACCCGGCCCGCCCGTCGCCACGGTGCGCCGACGCCTCCCGGCCGTCGCCGTGAGCGGCCCGCGCGCGGCGGTCGACGGCGTCCCCTCGGGCGCCGTCGTCCCTGTCGTCGTCATCGCCTTCGTCCCGACCGCCGGTCGTCGCGCCCGCGAGGTGTTCCAGCACCGCCGTCCGGTCGCCCGGCGCGGCCTCGACGGTCCCGTCCGGGGTCGACAGGCGGACGGGAACGCCGGCGTCGAGCAGCGTCACACACACCGAGGCTGCCGCCTCGGCCATCCTGTCGCCGGCGTCGCGATCCGGGTCGCCCCGCCGCCCGTCGTCGGGCGGGGTCGTCGCGCTCGCGGCGACGGTTACAGGTCGACGGGCGGTGCCGGCCGTGAACTCCTTGACCAGCAGTTCGTCGTGCCGGGCCGTACTCTTCCAGTCGACGTCGCGCAGGGCGTCGCCGCGGTCGTAGCTCCGCAGGCGGTCGAACTCCTCGCGGTCGGAATTTCGGCCGGCGTCGCCCGCGCCGACGAGGGCGGCGGTCGCCTCGCCGGTCAGCCGGCGGACCCGCGGGTACACCACCAGCCGGTCGGTTCCGGTGGCGGTGAGCCGGCGCGACACCAGGCCGAGCACGTCCCGGGCGACGATTTCGGCGGGGCCGACCTCGTAGACGCCGCGGGCCCGGTACTCGATCTCGTACTCCGCGGGGTCGAGGCCGACGGTCGTCTCGACGGTGGGGTCGCCGTCGACGCCGTCCGGAAGCGCGTCGCGGACGACCGCGCCGTAGGGTGACCCGGTTTCGACGGACAGCGTGACCGTCCCGCCGTCGCCGGGGGCGCCGTCGGGCGGGAGATCCCGCCGGACCGTCGGGGGTTCGCGCAGGCGGACCTGGAGGTAGCCGGCCCCGAGGGCCACGAGCGTCGGGACGACGACGGCGTTGATCGAGCGGGCGCCGTACCGCCACGCGAGTGCCACGCCCGCCGCGGCGGCGACGAGGGCCAGCCAGCCGCGGCGCGTGAGCGCGACCCCGCTCCGGGTGCGCCGGGACGGCAGCGGAAGCCACCGGCGGGGGGCACGGGCCACGGGCTACTCCACGGGAACCGCGTCGAGGGCGCGGTCCACCAGGGCTCGCCCGTCCGGCGCGTCGCCGGTCCGGATGCGGTGGGCCCACACCGAGGGCGCCTCGGCCTGCACGTCGTCCGGGAGGACGTACGAACGCCGCTCGACGGCGGCACGGGCCTGGGCGGCGCGCACGAGCGCGATGCCGCCGCGGGGGCTCACGCCCAGGGACGCGTGCTCGCGGGTGTAGCCCGCGAGGCGGGTGACGTACGACCGGACCGGCTC
>Ga0207719_100541_pt1 | contig 19924 bp, 18 predicted proteins | sample A23P1SouthBayCA_2_FD_187279 | JGI IMG/M metagenome (GOLD analysis project Ga0207719, IMG submission 187279) | Aerobic enrichment media microbial communities from Eden Landing Ponds, California, USA - A23 P3 (3) (SPAdes) | ecosystem: Environmental > Aquatic > Marine > Unclassified | place... | reverse complement strand
TCGCCCGTAGTATTCCAACCAGGGAGCGCCCTGGCGGGCGCTCGCGGTGGGCGGTGCCGGCTACCGCAGCCTGCGTGCGCTCGTCCGTGTTGACTGCCAGCGTATTCATATCAACTTCCCAGTGTTTTTAACGACTCCTGATCCCCCCGCAGTTCTGTTAGACCACGACGTATCTCGCTCTGCCATTTATGCCCGGGGATTGATAGAAACGGTGTGATGGATACATAGCGCGTATGTTGCAATCCAACGGGGGGTGCGAATCGCGCGACGTGGCACGTCGGGTCGTTATCAGAGGAACGTCTCCACGCTGAAATGAGTGTTTCATGCTGGCACACTCTTTTCCGTCCGGTGGATCTATTCGCGACCCATGAGCGGGCACGATCTCCCGGATGGGCAATGTCCGTCTCGGCGAGCAGTGCTCCGTACTGGATCGGCACTTCTCACACTCGGCCTTGCAGGATGTACTGAGCGAACGACAGGCGCGACGGACTCACCCAGTGGAACGGCCACTTCATCATCAACGCCCACGCCAACATCAACACCGACCGGGCCATCGTATCCCTCCCAACAACTGACGAGACTGATCCCTGATGATGGCGACGATGGCGACGCGTTCGGCGCTTCGGTCGCGATGGCAAACGACGGCACGACTGCTCTTGTCGGGGCCCCCGGAGACGGATCGAATGGGGAGGATTCGGGCTCGGCCTTTGTGTTTGAGCGGGCCACTGACGAGTGGCGCCGGCAGGCGATACTCACTGCCGACGATCTCCCCCGTGTTCAAGGGTTCGGCGCCCGAATCGTCCTGTCGGGGGACAGCACCACCGCCGTTATCGGAGTCCATGACTTGGTTGAGGACAGTGAGGAGCCGGGGGCTTTCGTGTTCGAGCGGACCAATGAGGGATGGCGCCAGCAAGCCGCTCTCACCGGCGAGGGGAGTACCAATTTCTGGTCCTCACTCGCAGTGTCGGATGACGGTACCACCGTCATGCTCGGGGCTCCGTATGCGGGCTCGGTTTACGTGTTCGAGCAGACTGATGGGGGGTGGGGGCAAGTGGCCGAACTCGTTGCTGAGGATGGCGACGATGGCGACGCGTTCGGCGCGGGTGTCGCGGTGTCCGGTGACGGCACCACCACCATCATCGGCGCCACGGGCTTTGGAGATCCGGACAGGGTCCCCCAGGTAAGCGGTTCGGCGTTCGTGTTCGAACGGACCACTGACGGGTGGAACCAGCGTGCCAAACTCACCCCTGCGGACGGCGATCACAACGACCAGTTCGGGATTCCAGTGGTGTCGAATGACGGCACGACCGCCGTTGTCGGGGCGAGAAACGATCGAGCAGCGTACGTGTTCGAGCCGACCGACGGAGAGTGGAGCCAGCAGACAAAACTTATTCCTGAAGGGTCCACGGATAGATACGATGGCCTGGGGGAGATTTCCGTCTCGCGTGATGGGTCAATCGTGATGATCGGCAGACCGGAAGACGAGAACCCGAACGGTGTCGAAGGGTCGGCAAACGTGTTCGTACGAACCAGTGAGGAGTGGAGCCAGCAGACCACACTCGTCCCTGAGGATGGGACCGATGAGTCAGGGGTGGGCATGTCGACTGCGATGTCGAGTGACGGCACGACTGCCATTGTCGGGGCACCCGGAGACATGGCGCCGAATGGAGAGAGCACGGGATCGGCCTACGTGTACGAGTAGTGGCAGACGACTGTCTTATTCGTCCGTCTCCGGCGACGTTGACCGCCCTGAAATCCATGTGCTGGAGTCCGTTTCAAGGGTGGCTTAGTGCGACATCCAACCTCTAAGTCGGTCACTCGCGCGAATTCCCCTAAGCAGATCATCACGAGGGCAGTGATGAATACATCGCGCAAGTCTTGCAGACGGAGTAGCGAACCGGTGGTTTACAAGCGTGTCCTCAGTTCCAGGGATCCCTTCTCAAAGTGTCCACGCCTTCCTTTTCGCAGTCCTTGCGGCCGGGCACTCCCAGTCGGCGGTCAATCGTCGGGGTGTCTTCCCTGTAACCAGCGGAGACCGCCAGCACAGAACAGCGCGATTACCCCCGTCACAGCGCTGAATCCGGGGGTAGGTTGCGACGGCGGGGCGCTCGTCAAGTCGCCTGACGGGGTACCGTTCTGACTGGTTCCGTCCTGATCGGTTTCGTCTCTTGTCGGCGAGTCTCGCTGATCGGGCGCTCCCCTCGTCGGTGTGGGCGTCTGTTCGACCATCCGTACCGATAGTGCGTCGCTGTAGCCTGGAGCGTTGAACACGAAATGGGGGATACTACCGCCAGAGAGTGAGAGAGCCATCGTTCCAACTGCTGTCTCCCCGGGATCAGCCCAGATATTGACCGTCGTGGAGCGAGATCCCTGGCCTGCGCCGGCCAAGAACACGCCGCGACGACCGCCCTCGTTGGTGACCTCGACAGTGATCTCTACAGGATCTCCGCGTTGCACTGTGTCTGGCACCGACACGGCCTCAAGCGTGAACGAGGGCGCCCGGGCGAACGACGGGAGGCTCTCATCAGGGAGCGCGTATCGGGTTTCGTCCGAGACGAGCCACCCCTCCTCCACCTCCACGGTGGGCACGTCGAAAATGAGGGCGCCAGTTCGCCCTGGCCTGGTGTCGGTCTCCCCGCCCCCGGGCGTGTCCGGACCGGTATAGACCACTAATTCTTCGACTCCAGGGGTCGCAGGATAGACATCATCCATGAGCCTGGGCTGGAACGCCCGGTCCCCGAGTTCGAGCGAGAACGCCTCCAGTGGCGTTCCGGCCGCGCCCGGTGGTACCTCGACGAACGCGAACTGGTCTTTTTCCGGCGTATCGATGCCGATCGCGTCGGTGTTGTAGTAGTACCGGAACGACGACCGGAGCGTGACGGACGGCGCCGGGGCGGTCGCTGTTTGAGTGTCGCGAGGAGACGATGCAGGCCTTGCCCCAGCAGGGCCCACCCCAGAACCCACGAGTCCTGCGCTCCCGAAGGACGCGAGCACCGCCAGCGCGTCCCTTCGATCCAAGCCCATCAGAGGGTTCGTACGTTATCCCGACACTAAAAAACTGGACAGGGTGAAAGGCCTGTTTCAGTCTAGCTGCTCCCCGTTATCCAGAACCTTGTGATGTGTACCAAAGAATTCGATCAAAGCCTCGGTGACGAGCCGGATCGGTCTTCCTGTCCCGAGTTCACGACCACATCCCATCAATAACACAGTGAAAGATCCATCCTCTCTATCCATCAACCTGATTTTAAAATAACTGGTATTTGACATGGTCAGATCACCGTCCGTACGACTACAGGTACCGCCGCTGTCACTCCCGAATTCTCGAAACGCCTGATCGAGTTCTGTCACCTCCGAAGTCAACACTCACTCGGCATCCGAACCGCGAACCGCCGCCTCCGCTCGCCGCATCACGTCCCGCACCGCCAGACCCGTCTCCTCGGCCACCGCGAACGCGTCGTCGTACTCCGCGCTGACGTCGTAGGCCTCGCCGCCAGCGCTGGCGACCTTCACGTCGACCTCGAAGCGCTCGCCGTCGACTTCGATCGTCGCGATGTCGACCCCCCTGTCGGCCACCCACCGGTGGCCCGCGCCGGCCTCGCGCACCCCCAAGGTGCCCGTCTCCTCGGCGAGCGCTCGCGCAACCCGTTCCGCGTCCTCGGGTGCGGCGACGACCGTCACGAGGTGGCCCGGCCGTGACTTCTTCATCGTCGTCGGGACGACCGAGACGTCGAGCGCGCCCGCCTCGGCCAGCGTCTCCTGGAGCCCGCCCAGCACCTCCGGCGTCGCGTCGTCGACGTTGGTTTCGAGGACCGCGATCTCCTCCCGGCGGAGGCCGTCCTCGCCCTCGCCGACGATCGCCCGCAACACGTTCGGGTGCTCGGGGAAGTCGTACCCGCCGGCGCCGTAGCCCGACGAGTCGACCTCGATCGCGGGGAGGGCGTCGACACCCTCCGCGTGGCGGGCGAGGATCGCTGCCCCCGTGGGCGTGAGGAGTTCGGCCTCGACCGGCCCGCCACGAAGCGACCAGTCGGCACGCCCGGCGATCTCGACGACCGCGGGCGTGGGGACGGGGTACGTGCCGTGGGCCATCTCGACCTCGCCGCCGCCGGCCGCGAGCGGGGTCGTCATCACGCGGTCGGGATCGAGGTCATCGAGGAGCAACGCGGCCCCCACTACGTCGGCGATCGCGTCGTCCGCGCCGACCTCGTGGAACGCCGTCGCGTCGAGGTCGGCGCCGTGGATCGTCGCCTCGGCCTCGCCCAGGATCTCGAAGGTCGCCTTCGCGTCCGCCTCGACGCACCCCGGGAGATCCATGTCCTCGACGATCCCGACCACCTCCCGGTAGGAGCGATGGGGGCCGTGGCCCTCGGCGTGATCGTGGTCGTGTTCGTGGCCGTGATGGTGCTGGCCATGATCGTGATCGTGGCTGTGCTCGTGTGTGTGTTCGTGGTCCTCGACGTGCTCGTGGTCGACGCCGTCGGAACCGCCGTCGAGCACCACGTCCACGCGGGTCGCCACGATCCCGTTTTTCTCGGCCTCGCCGATCCGGTAGGCGACATCGAGGGCGTCCTCGACGGGCGCGAGGGCGTCGGGATCGGCGCCCGCCGCGAGCAGGGCGGCGAGGATCATGTCGCCGCTGGCGCCCATCCGGCCGTCGAAGGCGAGCGTTCGCATGTCCTGATCGCGAGCGCGAACGGCGAAAAACCCCGCGGTCGGGGGGCGTCATAATGATTACTCTCGTCTCTTCCCGCCGAGCGCCGTCAACGGGGGTGGCGCTCGGCGGCAAACAGTGAGAGTAATCATTATCAGACCCTCCTCACGTGCGCCGCCCCCGGCGGCTCCCCCGCGGCGCCGACCAGCGCGGTGGTTCCTTCGAGCGCGACCGCTCTCCCGAATCCCGTACTCCCGTCGGCGGGAGCGAGCGTCGTTCGTCGCGTCCACCCGTCCTCGCCCAGTTCGAATGCGTGAACCGAGCCGCCCCCTCCGACGACGGCGACCTCCCCGTCGAGCGCGACCGCGGCCTGCGTTCCGGAGGGGCTGTCCCCGCCGAGTCTCGCGTGTCGTTCCCAGCGGTTCTCGCGCCGTTCGACGGCGACCGCGGACACCGACTCGCCCTCGACCAGGTCGCCGATCAGGGCGTACGGCGGCGAGAGCGCGACCGTCCAGCCCAACAGGCCGCGGACCGCCGTCTCCTGGACCCAGCCGCTCCCCGTCCGCGTGAAGGCGTACGTCGCGGGGACGCGCTCGCTCTCGACGTTCATCTGTGGCATCGAGTTCACCGTGACGAGTTCCTCCTCGGTTCGCCACGCCTCGAGGCCGCCGACGAGCGCGGCGTCGCCATCGACGGCGACCGACCAGCCAAAGCCCGACACGGCGTCGTAGGGGCCGAAGGCGGGACGCGGTGAGAGCACCCGCTCGACGGTCCAGCCCTCCCCGGTGCCGTCGAAGACGTGCGCCGGGCCGAACTCCTCGATGCTCGACTCGGCACGGTTGCAGTCCCCGACGAGCGCCGTCCGGCCGTCGAGGTCTACCGCGGTCCCGAACCGCACGGACTGGTCGGGGTACCTCGGCGTGAGACGCGCCGTCCGCCGCCAGGCCCCTCCGGATCGCTCGAAGACGTGCACCGCGCCCGGACCGGCGCGCTCCACCTCCCAGCTAGGCGGGGCGCCGACGAGCGCGACGTCGCCGGACAGGGCAACCGCCTCCCCGAACCCGCCGGTCTTCTCCTCGGGGGTGAGCGTCGCCTCCTGGCGCCACCCGTCGCCGGCCCACTCGAACACGTACGCCGCCCCGGTCGTATCGAGGCCCGGCGGCGCCCCCACGAGGGCCGTTCGCCCGTCGAGCGCGGCGGCGACCCCGAACTCGCGGGGTTCACCGTCCCCGGGCGCGAGCGTCGCCGGCGTGGCCTCCGGCGGAACGGGATCGGTGATCCCGGAGGTCCCCGGGACGTCGTTCCCCTGATCGGTTCCCGGTTCCTCCTCCCCCCGTCCGGCACACCCCGCCGCACCGATCGCGGCGACGGCAACTCCCCGCCTGAGGAACCGACGTCGGCTCTCGTCAGCCCCATTCATGGTACGTAGTGACGTGGGAAGGGGGAAAAAGGCTGGGCTGGCTGAAACGCCGGTTTGACCGCCGCAGCGACCGGGATCGCGGTCCCCGACGGACCCGGCCGGAGACGCCGCGTGCGACGAGCCAATCCGGGGTGTGACATACAGTAGCATAAAGGCTCCGGTGGCGGGTACCCATGCCAGGGACGGAAAGACATATGCGCGGCCCGAACCCAGTAGAAATCAACCACCGGACTCTACCATGAACGAAGTCCAACTGGAGGTCTCGAAGGCCTACCCCAACGACTCGGGGCGCGGGATCGCTCGCCTGGATCCCGACACGCTGCTCCACCTGAAGCTCAGCCCGGGCGACATCATCGAGATCGAGGGCGGCGACCGCACCGCCGCGAAGGTGTGGCGCGCCGACCGCCAGGACTGGAACACCGACACCGTCCGGATCGACGGGTTCACCCGCCAGAACGCCGACGTCGGCATCGGCGAGCGCGTCGAAATCCGGAAAGCGGAGGCCGAGAAGGCGGACACGCTCGTCCTCGCGCCCCCGGAGGACGCCTCGGTACAGTTCGGGTCGGACGCCGCCGGCATGGTCAAGCGCCAGATCCTCAAGCGCCCGGTGGTCGAGAACGACATCGTCCCCGTGATGTCCTCGACGAACCACCCGTTCATGCGCTCGCCCGGCCAGGCGATCCCCCTCATCGCCGTCGACACCGAACCCGAGGGCGTCGTCCTCATTACCGAGGACACGGAGGTCACCCTCCGCGAGGAGCCCATTTCCGGCTTCGAGAAGACCGGCGGCGGCATCACCTACGAGGACATCGGCGGCCTCCAAAACGAGATCCAGCGCGTCCGGGAGATGGTCGAACTCCCGATGAAACACCCCCAGATCTTCCAGAAGCTGGGGATCGACCCGCCACAGGGCGTGCTCCTGCACGGCCCGCCCGGCACGGGCAAGACCCTGCTCGCGAAGGCCGTCGCCAACGAGACCTCCGCCTCCTTCTTCTCGATCGCCGGCCCCGAGATCATCTCGAAGTACTACGGCGAGTCCGAGCAGCAGCTACGGGAGATCTTCGAGGACGCCACCGAGGAGTCCCCCTCGATCATCTTCATCGACGAACTCGACTCGATCGCGCCCAAGCGGGAGGACGTCACCGGCGAGGTCGAGCGCCGCGTGGTGGCCCAGCTGCTGACGATGATGGACGGCCTGGAGACGCGCGGGGAGGTGATCGTCATCGCGGCGACGAACCGCGTCGACGCCGTCGACCCCGCCCTCAGGCGTCCGGGACGGTTCGACCGCGAGATCGAGATCGGCGTCCCCGACGAGGGCGGGCGCCGCGAGGTGCTCCAGATCCACACCCGCGGGATGCCCCTCTCCGATGACGTCTCCCTGGAGCGCCTCGCCGAGGAGACCCACGGCTTCGTCGGCGCCGACATCGAGTCGCTGACCAAGGAGGCCGCGATGCGCGCTCTTCGCAGGTATCTCCCGGAGATCGACTTAGACGAGGAGGACATCCCGCCCAGCCTGATCGACCGGATGATCATCAAGCGGGAGGACTTCCAGGGCGCCCTGGCGGAGGTCGAACCCTCCGCGATGCGGGAGGTCCTGGTCGAGATTCCGAAGATCAACTGGGACCACGTCGGCGGCCTGGAGGAGGCAAAGCGGGACATCAAGGAGTCCATCGAGTGGCCCCTCCGGACCCCCGAGCGGTTCGAGCGCATGGGGATCAGCCCGCCGAAGGGCGTGATGCTCTATGGCCCGCCCGGCACCGGCAAGACCCTGATGGCGAAGGCCGTCGCCAACGAGACCGACGCCAACTTCATCTCGGTGCGCGGGCCACAGTTGCTCTCGAAGTGGGTCGGCGAATCGGAGAAGGCGATCCGCCAGACGTTTAGAAAGGCGCGCCAGGTCGCGCCCTGCGTGGTCTTCTTCGACGAGCTCGACGCCATCGCGCCCAACCGGGGTCAGGAGATGGGCAACAACGTCTCAGAGCGCGTCGTCAACCAGCTCCTCACCGAACTCGACGGGTTAGAGGAGATGGAGAACGTGATGGTCGTGGGCGCGACGAACCGCCCGGACATGATCGATCCTGCACTGTTGCGCTCGGGCCGGTTCGACCGGCTCGTGATGGTCGGCGAACCCGACGTGGAGGGCCGCGAGCAGATCCTCAAGATCCACACCGAGGACATGCCGATCACCGCCGACGTGAGCCTGCGCGAACTCGCGGAGATCACCGACGGCTACGTCGGGTCGGACTTGGAGAACATTGCCCGCGAGGCGGCGATCGAGGCGCTCCGGGACGACCCCGACTCCGAGGAGGTCGAGATGCGCCACTTCCGGGAGGCGTTGGACAACGTCCGCGCCACGATCACCGACGACATCGAGGACTACTACGAGCGCATCGAGGAGGAGTTCACGGGCGGGAGCGCCCCCCGGGACCGCCGCCAGGGCGGCCGGGTCGGCTTCCAGTAGGCGAGCCGGCGGCCGGGCGCGGCGATCACTGCCGCGTTTCGAGCCGCGTCGTACACCAGGGACAGAAGTCGAGTTCCTCGTCGAGTTCGCCGCCGCAGTGCGGACAGCTCGGCCCCTCCGTGCTCCCGGACGCCCCAGCGGTCCCACCGCGAAAGCCGAGCAGGGCGGCGTCGAGCGCGCTCGTCAGCCGGACGGCGGCCGAGGCGAGGTACACCTGCGTCGGGAGTGACGCGCTCGCCTCGATGGCGGCATCCAGCCCGCCGGACTCGACGGCCCGGGAGGCCTCCGGCGGCAGGAGCACGGCGACGGTCGCGACTGCGAGAGCGAACCAGGCGACGGCGCGGATCCAGGCCCGGAGGTACGCGTGGCCGAGGCCGGGCGCGAGCAGGCCGAGCAGGGCCGCGACCGCGGCGCGACGTCGTGACACTGAGCCACACTCGACCCCCGAGCCCCCTTAAACTTCCTCTCTCCCGGCGGAGCCGCGTCGACGGCGCCCGGACTACCGCCCGACCGTCAGCCGATCGATCAGCGACCGGAGCGTCGCCAGGTCGTACTGGCCGGGCGCGGTGGCGTCGATCGGGTCGACGGGCGCGTAGCCGACGGTCGAGCCGTACAGCGGGCAGACCGCCCGGGAGTGCCGTCCGGCGCCGCCCATCGCCATCGTCGCGACGGCCTCCCCGCGCTGTGCGTGCGCCCACGTACAGGCGAGTAGGTCGAGGACGTCGCCCGCGTCCCCCGCGGTGACGGCGAGTTTTCCCACGTCCCCGGCCGCGGTCGCGCGGTCGAGCAGGTCGTCGAGTTCCTCGCGGGGCGGCGTCGCCTCGAAGTCGTGCACCGAGGCGAGCACGGCGGCGCCGTGTTCGCGGGCGTGCTCGGCGACCCACGCCGCCCCGTGTGACGCGCCTTCCCCGTCCTCAAGCGCCCGGAGTTCGAGGTCGACCGCCCCGACTGCGTCGTGTTCGGCCGCCGTCGCGAGCGCGTCGAGGCGCCCTTCGGTGTCGGGGGCGTCCCCGCCCTCCCAGGCGACGCGGTTCGTCGCGATCACCGGAAGCGTCCCGTCGTACGCGGAGAGCGCGGAGAGCGGATCGGTCGCGAAGTCCATCCGGAACTCCACCGCGTCGGCGTGCTCGCGGGCGGCCGGCTCGACGGTGAGGTCCGCCGTCGCCGCCGCGAGGACGAACGACTCGAAGTCCATGGTCGGGCCTGCGGGCGGTCGGATTAAAAAACCACTCGCGGCGGCGCGCGCTCTCGCGGCGCTCGTGCCGCGAGTGCGCCGACGTAAGCGAGCCTCGCGAGCGAGCGGGGCGAGCGAATCGGGCGGCCCCCGTCATCATCATTATCAGTCGTCCCCGGCCGACGCCACCGAGTCGAGCCGCATCCGCGGGTAGCCCTCTTCCATCGCCATGCTGGTCCGGACGACCCGGCCCTCGTAGTCGATCACCATCTCGACGTCCATGTACTTCCCCGTGAGTTCGGTGTAGCCGTGCTCGATGTCGGCCGCCAGCCTGTCCTCGCGGACGTCGACAGTCACCGCCTCGCAGTGGGGCTGGTTCTCGATCGCCTCCTCCATGGCGCGTGCCAGGCTGTCCGCACTCCCGGGGCTCACGGGCGTTCCCGCGAACTGGTGGTACAGCGAGCCGAACTTGATGCCGGCCTCGAAACAGGCCTCCTGGGCGTCGGTCGGGTCCATGCCGGGGGATCGAACCGGGGGACAATATGCTCCGCGATCGGACCCGCGGAACGCGCTACCGGCGCTCGCGTCCGTCACGACGCGCCGTCTCCTCGGCGTCCCCGCGAGCCATCGAGTCCCAGTTTCCCTCCTCGCGGACGAACAGGTAAAGCAGGAGGGCCCCGCCGACGCCCACGAGGAGGAAGACGGCGAACAGCCCCGCCGCGGCGCCGGCCATCGTCACCCGAGGAAGACGTCGACGATGTCGCTGCCGGACCTCCGGGTGTCGCGGTACAGTTCGGAGTAGCCGCAGTCGGTGCACGAGACGACCTGGAAGTGGTTCGTCTGGATGTCGAACATCTTGCTCATGCCGCCGCCGGTCGTCGAAATCTCGCCGACTTCAGTTTCCGTGTGGCCACACTTCGGGCAGCCCCCATCGCTGGTTTCGGGATCCATGTGTGCTGGAGGGGACGCCTGCGTCTTAGTTCTGGGGAAGACACAAACGGCGACTGTACTCTCCGGCGTTGATCGGGTCGCGGGGGTCGATCGACGCTTAGACGGTGACCTGCCAGGTCGTGCTGGAGGAGTACCCCCAGCGGTCGACCTCGACGTCGAAGTCGCCGTCGGCGATGGCGGTCATGTTCGTCCCGACCTCCTTCGCCGTCATCCCGAGTTCCTGGCCGATCAGCCGCGACTTGAAGTACGTCTTCGCGTCGGCGTGGTCGTGGAGGTAGTTCAGGATGCGTCGCTGCTTCTCCGAGAGGTCACCCGTCGCGTTCGCCGGCGTGGCGCTCATACCTGTTTTTCGGTGAAGGACTCCCTTAGTGCGTTTGGTACGTCCAGCTAATGCACCGCTTTCGGGTGGTTTCCCGGGCATAGAGCGGACGGATCGGCCCCTCCCTCCGTCCCCGTTCCCGTCGTTGGTACGCGTGGTTAACGCCCCTCGGCAGTTCTATACTGTCGGACAGAACGTTTGATAATCTCCGCCGGGACCGTCGCCCGGCGGAATGTATCACTGCCTCTGTCCGACAGTATATCGTCCCCCCGGTCGATGGCAGAAGGTTCTTACTCGCTGGAGGCCGAACCCGTGTCAATGACCGGCGGGGTCGAGGTGAGCGTCGTCCTGCCCGCCTACGACGAGGAGGATACCCTGGAGGACACGGTGGCGGAAACCCTGGCGGCGCTCGCGGCCTTCCTTCCGGCGGGGACGTTCGAGGTGATCGTCGCCGAGGACGGCTGTACGGACCGCACACCGGAGATCGCCGACCGCCTCGCGAGCGATGACGACCGCGTCCGGCACCTCCACTCCGAGGGGCGCCTCGGCCGCGGCCGGGCCCTCGAACGGGCGTTCGAACTCGCCGACGGCGACGTGGTGGCGTACCTCGACACCGACATGGCGACGGACATGCGCCACCTCAAGGAGCTGATCGAGGCCGTCCGCTCGGGGGAGGCCGAGTTCGCGACGGGCTCGCGGTGGGTCCCCGGCCACGAGGCCGACCGTCCGATGGACCGGAGCATCCCGAGCCGGGGGTTCAACACGCTCGTCCGGCTCGTCCTGCGCTCGAACCTCCGGGACCACCAGTGTGGGTTCAAGGCGTTCGACCGGGAGGCGTTGCTTGACGTGCTCGGGGACGTCGAGGACGAACACTGGTTCTGGGACACGGAGGTGCTCGTGCGCGCCCAGCGGGCGGGGTACCGCATCAGGGAGTTCCCCGTCGAATGGACGCCCAAGGGCGACACGAAGGTCGACCTCGTCAGGGACGTGTTCGGGATGGGCAGCCAGATCGTCCGGACGTGGTGGCAGCTGTCGGTCCAGCCCAGGATCACCCGGCGGCGCTCGATCGCCGCCGGGGCCGTTCTCAGCCTGCTCGCGATCGCGCTGATGGGCGTGTACCTCCCCTTCGAACGAATCGCCCGCAACATCGGCACGGCAGCGAAGGAGAACCCCTGGCACCTCGTGGCCGCATCCCTTGTCTACCTCGCCTCCTGGCCTCTCCGAGGCCTGCGCTACCGCGACATCCTCTCGAAACTGGGCTTCACCGAGCGGGTCGGCTTTCTCACCGGCGCCGTGTTCATCAGCCAGACGGGCAACCTCGTCGCGCCCGCCCGCCTGGGCGACGGCGTCCGGGCGTACGTCGTCAAGACCCGGCGGGGCGTCCCCTACCCCAGCGGGTTCGCCTCGCTCGCGGTCGAGCGCGTGTTCGACCTGCTCACGATCGCCGCGCTCGCGGGCGTGGTCCTGCTGGGGCTGGTCGCGACGGGGTCGACGCTCTCGTTCACCGGGGTCGGCCAGGAGGGCGTCACCCGGAGCGGGCGGACTGCCCTGCTGGTCGCGGCGGGTGTCGGGCTGGCGGCGATCCTCGCCGTCGTACTCATCGTCGTCTCCGCGCGCTCCGACCGCAACCGGATCCGACCGCTGGTCGAGCGGTTCAGCGACGACTCCTACGTGGCCTACGTCGCGGGCGCCATCGAGCAGTTCGTCGGCGACGTCCAGACCGTCGCCGCCGACCGGCGCTCGTTCGCCCGGGTGGGCGCCAGCAGCCTGCTGATCTGGACGCTCGACGTGCTGACGGCGTTTCTGGTCTTCCTTTCCTTCCCCGGGACGTCCGCGGTCGCCCCCGCGTTCCTGCTCGGGATCTGTTTCTTCGCGGTGAGCGTCGGCAACCTCGCCAAGGTGCTCCCGCTCTCGCCGGGCGGCATCGGGCTGTACGAGGGTGCCTTCACGCTGCTCGTGGTAGCCGCGGTGCCCTCGCTCGCTCCCGCGCTCGTGCTGGGCGCGGCCATCGTCGACCACGCCGTCAAGAACGTCGTCACCATCGCCGGCGGCGTCGTCTCGATGCTGTGGCTCAACGTCTCCCTGACGACCGCCGTCGAGGAGGGCCGCGAGGCGACGCCGACGGAGGCTGACTGACGCGACGCCGTCGGCGGTCAATGACGTGTCGCCCAAGAGACCGACTGACGCGAACCCGATCTAACCGGCGCCGGGCCGGCCGTCACGCACAGTCGGTGGGTCGTGAACCACTCGCATCCACGTGTGTGCGTCACAGTACCAATAGCGTTACATATCGGAGCTTTTAAGAATCGATCGTCCCACGGAAGATACCGACGTAATCAACCGACTGGTCGCCCAATGAATCTACAATCCACACAACGAGAACGCGAGGAAACGCCCCAGCGAGAGACCGAGGACTGTCCGGAGTGTTCGGGCGCCCTCATCGTCAAGGAGGACCGCGCCGAGACGGTGTGTTCCGACTGTGGCCTGGTCGTCGAGGAGGAGGGGATCGACCCCGGCCCCGAGTGGCGCGCCTTCGACGCACGGGAGAAAGACGAGAAATCGAGGGTCGGCGCCCCGACGACGAACACGATGCACGACAAGGGCCTCTCGACGAACATCGACTGGCGCGACCAGGACGCCTACGGCAACTCCCTGTCCTCGCGCCAGCGCGAGAAGATGCAACGCCTGCGCACCTGGAACGAGCGCTTCCGGACGCGTGACTCCCGCGATCGGAACCTCAAGCAGGCCCTTGGCGAGATCGACCGCATGGCCTCCGCGCTCGGACTCCCGGAGAACGTCCGCGAGACCGCGAGCGTGATGTACCGCCGCGCCCTGAAGGACGACCTCCTGCCCGGACGGTCCATCGAGGGGGTCTCGACGGCCTGCGTGTACGCCGCCGCCCGCCAGGCGAACGTCCCCCGGAGCCTCGACGAACTCGCCGAGGTGAGCCGCGTCGAGAAATCGGAGGTCGCGCGCACCTACCGCTACGTCGTGCGCGAACTCGGCCTGGAGATCAAGCCCGCCGATCCGGAGCAGTACGTCCCGCGGTTCGCCTCGGACCTCGAACTCTCCGAGGAGGCCGAACGCCGCGCGCGCCGGCTGCTCGGAAACGCCAAGGAGCAGGGCGTCCACTCCGGGAAGTCGCCCGTCGGGCTCGCCGCGGCCGCCATCTACGCCGCCGCCCTGCTCACCAACGAGAAGACCACGCAGGCGGAGGTCTCGAAGGTCGCGGACATCTCCGAGGTGACGATCCGCAATCGCTACCACGAACTGCTGGAGGCCGAGCAGGCGCCGGTGGCCTGATCGCCGTTCGCCGGCCGTCAACTCTTTGTGCGCCAGGGCCCTTGCCACGGGTATGATCGACCCCGTCCCGCTGTGGATCACCGACGCGGTCGCCTGGATCGTCGTCGCCGCGTTCCTCGCGGGGTGGGCCCTCGAATCCAGGGGGAAGATCGGCCGCGCCGTCGGCGCGACGGCCTGGGTCGCATTCGGCGGGTTCTGGCTCCTTCTGGTCCCCCGCTTCGCGTTCGTCATGCGCAGTCCGATCGAGGGCGCCCTCGCCGTCATCGCCGTGCCGGCCTGTGCGTACGCGGGCTACCTGCTCTGGTCGGGGCGGGACTCGCTTTTCACGCTCACGCGCGCCGTCGCCGTGATGGGCCTCATCTACCTCCCATTCGAGACGATCGCCGTCCTCCGGGAGACCGCCGTCGAGACCGTCGCGAGCCAGACGTACGCGGTGATCACGTGGCTCGGCTACGACGTCGTGCTCACAGCGGGACCGAACGGGTACCGGAGCGGCCTGGAGTTCACCCACGCCGGCCACACCTACGCCACGCACATCGTCCTGGCGTGTACCGGCCTGGGGAGCATGACCATCTTCGCCGGCCTGATCGCGGCGCTGGAGGCGCCGCTCACCCGGAAACTCCAGGCCGCCGCCGCCGCCGTCGGCATCATCTACGTCCTCAACATCGTCCGGAACGTGTTCATCGCGGTCGCCTTCGGCAACCAGTGGTTCCAGGTGTTCGTCGCGGAGATCTCGGCGCTCGTGGGGTACACGGACCCCGGACTGGTGTCGTATTTCATCGCCGACCGCGTCATCGCCCAGAGCATGTCGGTCGTTGCCCTGGTCGCCATCGCCTTCCTCGTGGTCCGGATCGTCCCGGAACTCCTCGATCTCCTCGAGGAGGCGGTGTACGTCCTGACGAACACGGAGATCGACCTGGGGAAGGCGCTCCACGTGGATGAGCGATAGCGGGTCGGCAGACCCTGCGGACGGGCGGGCGAGTGCGGATCGGTGGTTCGTCGTCCGCGATCGCGCCGCCTACCTCCCCGAAGCGGACACGCTCGTCCTCGCGGACCTCCACCTCGGCCGGAGCCGGACCTCCAACGTCGAACTCCCCCTCCCCGAACGCGAGGCGATCGAGCGCCGCCTCGGGGACCTGCTTGCGGCCGTCGACCCCGGAACGGTCGTTTTCGCCGGCGACGTGTGTCACGCCTTCGGGACCCTGCCCGACGGCGTCGCCGAGTCGTTCGCCGCCGTCCGCGATCGCGTCGGCGCCGCGGGGGCCGACCTCGTCGTCGTCCGTGGCAACCACGACGCGACCCTCGACTCGCTCGCCGACCCCGTTTCCGAACACCGCCTCGGGGACGGCACGCTCGTCTGTCACGGCCACGAGGAGCCTGCATCCGGCGCCGACCGGTACGTGATCGGGCACGACCACCCGGCGATCGAGATCGAGGGGCAGCGCCACCCCTGCTTCCTGTGGGGCGAGGGCGCCCACCGCGGACGCGACGTCCTCGTCGTACCCGCGTTCACCGAACTCGCCGCCGGGGTGCCCGTGAACGGGCTCTCGGGACGTGACGCCCAGTCCCCGCTGCTCGACGAGCCGGGGGCGTTCCGGCCGATCGTCCGCGAGGAAGACGGCGGGGAGACGTTCGTGTTCCCGGCGCTCTCGGAGTTCCGGGACCTGCTGTAACGCCCCGGGGGTCCGGGGACCAACGACTACAAGCCCCCGCGCGTCCGGAGGTGACGCATGGAGACGACGGACGCCTTCGAGGGTCTCTCCTGTCGGGACTGCGGCGAGCGCGTCGCTCCCGCCGTCGCCGGCGGGCGCTGCCCGGACTGTGGCGGGCTCCTCGACCCGACGTACGACCTCGGGGCGATCGACACGGATCGCGAAAGGTTCGACGCCGGGGGGGCGATGTGGCGCTACGGCGCCCTGCTGCCGGTCCCGCGGGCCGGCGCGGTCACGATGGCCGAGGGCGACACGCCGGCGGTGCCGTGTCCGGGGCTGGCGGACGAACTGGGAGTCGATCGGCTGGTCGTGAAAGACGAGGGACGCAACCCGACGGGGTCGATCAGGGACCGCGAGCTGTCGGTCGCCGTCACGGTCGCCGCCGCGAACGGCGCGGAGACGGTCGCGCTCCCCTCGACGGGGGACGCCGGACAGTCGGCGGCCGCCTACGCCGCCCGGGCCGGACTCGACTCGCAGGCCTTCCTGCCCTCGCGGGCGAACTTCACCGCGAAGGCGATGGTGAACGTCCACGGCGGCGAGATGTCCGTCGTCGAGGGGCGGTACGACGACGCCGCCGACGCCTTCGCGGACGCGCTCGCGGGGGAGCCCTGGCACTCCGTCGCCCCCGCCACGCCGTACCGCGCCGAGGGTGCGAAGACGCTCCTGTTCGAGCTGATCGGGGACCTCGGGAAGGCGCCCGACGCGGTCGTCGTCCCGGCGGCCCACGGGCTCGCGCTCCTCGGGACCTACCGGGGCGCGCGCGCCTTCGAGCGCCTAGGGCTGATCGACGCCGTCCCCGCGCTGTACGCCGCCCAGCCGAGCGGGTGCGCGCCGCTCGTCGAGGCGTTCGAGTCGGGCGGCGACCCCGTCCCGGTCGAGCATCCCGACACGATCTGTGGCGCGCTCGAAGTGCCCGACCCGGACCTGGGACCGGCCGCCCTCGACGCGATCGAGGCGAGCGGCGGCGGCGCGGTCGCCGTCGACGACGACGCGATCCTGGAGGCGGCGACGGCCACGGCGGCCCGTGCCGGGTTGGAGCCCGGCGTCGCCTGTGGGGCGGCCGTCGCGGGCGTCGAGACCCTCGCCGATCGCGGCGACGTCGGGCCCGACGACGCCGTCGTCGCCGTGAACACGGCGACCGGCAACAAGGAGGCCGACGTGCTCCGCAGCCACCTCATGAGCAAGGGGATTTAGTCTCACGGGCAAGGACCTGAGCCGGACGCTCGCGCCGGCGTGACTGACCGCGCTCCCTCCCGCACGCATTCGTGACGACGGATATAAGGTTTCGACACGTCAAAACCAGGTGACGAATGCTGAGCGACGTGATGGAGGACTACCTCAAGTCGATCCACCACCTCACCGACGGGGAGCGCGTCTCGACCTCCGAGATCGCCGAGTACCTCGGCGTGAGCCCCTCGACCGTGACGAGCATGCTGGCGAAACTCGAGGACCGCGGGCTCGCGGATTACGAGAAGTACGAGGGTGTCGTGCTCACCGAGGAGGGCGAGACGGTCGCGCTGGAAGTCCTGCGCCACCACCGCCTCATCGAGTCGTACCTCGCCGAACACCTCGATTACGACTGGTCGGAGGTCCACGACGAGGCCGACCGGCTCGAACACCACATCTCCGAGGAGTTCGAGCGCCGGATCGCGGCCAGTCTCGACGATCCCGACGTCGATCCCCACGGCGATCCGATCCCCGGCGCCGACCTCGCGCCCATCGAAGAGGCCGGGACGAGCCGGCTCGCGGATCACGGGGCGGGCGACACGGTGATCGTCGAACGGGTCCGGGACCGCGACGGCGAGGAGCTGGAGTACCTCTCGGCGGCGGGCATCACGCCGGGGACGCGCCTGGAGATCGAGGAGGTCGCGCCGTTCGGCATGGTGACGGTCCGGCTGGAGGGGGGGACCCAGAGCCTCCCCGAGCGGATCGCCACGTCGATCCGGGTTCGCGCCGCGCCGGACCGCGCTGAACACGAAGCGGACGCCTGATAATGATTACTCTCGTCTCTTCCCGCCGAGCGCCGTCAACGGGGGTGGCGCTCGGCGGTAAACAGTGAGAGTAATCATTATGAGGGGGGAGAGGACGTGAGCGAGAGCTGGCTTGCGGTCGTGGCGATCGCCTTCGTCGCACAGCTCGCCGTGTTGCCCGGCGAGAAGGTCCAGTTCATCATCGCGGGGCTCTCGACGCGGTACGACCCCCTCCTGGTCGTCGCGGCCGCCGGGACCGCCTTCGCCGGGTGGACGGCCGTCGAGATCGCGTTCGGCCGGGCGCTCAAAGACGCCGTCCCGGGGGTGTACCTCGACGCCCTCACCGCCTTCCTGTTCGCCCTCTTTGCGATCATGCTCGTCAGGTCGGCGCCCGCCCCCGGCGAGTCCATGGCGGAGGCCAGCGAGGAGGCGCCGCCGCCGGCCGAAACGGACGGCGGTGCGGCGACCGGAGGGAGCGGTGACACGAGGGCGATGACAGGGGAAGACGACGGAGCGACGCCGACGGGGAGCGGTGACGGCCCCCACGGGGACAGCCCCGAGGTGACGATCGTGGGCTGGACCGTCCCGGACTACTTCGGCGGCTTTCTGCCCATCTTCGCGATGATGGCCGCCGGCGAGTTCGGCGACAAGACCCAGCTCATCACCTTCAGCCTCGCCACGCAGTACGCCGCCCACCCCACCGGGATCTGGGTCGGCGAGATGCTCGCGATCATCCCCGTGAGCCTCGCGAACGCGTACGTCTTCCACCGCTACGCCCACCGGGTGAGCCTCCGGAAGGCACACTTCGCGGGTGCCGCGCTGTTTGCCTTCTTCGCGTTCGACACCGTCCTCGGGCTCGCCACCGGTCCGGAGGCGGTGTTCGGGCACAACAGCCTCTGGGAGGCGATCGTGAACGCTCTCTCGCGGGTGCTGCTTGCCGTCGTTTGACGTTCCTGGGAACGGTATCAAACGACCCGATCGCCGGGCGACTTAGCCCCGATCTCGACGATGGTCGCGTGAAGGAACTCCGACGTCACGTGCGAACGCGACGCCCTCTACGCCGTTGATTACGGCGGGGCACGGACGTGTTTCATGCGTGTTATTATCAAACAAATTCAGAAACGTTTATTATAAACCGCGTCAGACGTGCGTCTTGCGCGGTGAGCCAGCCGGGCCAACTGGACGGTCCGCCGAAGATCCAGACGGAGAAGCGGCGGGCTGGGAACGGTCGCCGAAATCATAAGGCGGCCGGTCCGAAGCAGAACCACACCACGCCGGTGCTGTCCCTTCCGGAGGGGACAGGTGAAGGCCGAGTACCGCTGGCCGTGAAAACGGCCGGTGGGAAACTGGTGCGAGCCAGGGGCCGTGATGGACGTGGGGAAAACGTCTGCAGTCCGGGTCCGGGTGGTTGCCGCGCTTTTCCGTTCATCACCATCGAGCAGCGGTACGCGTCCTCGCGCGAGGGCCGTCCGGAACGTCGACACCCTGACGTCGACACCCTTTTATCGGCGCTGTGGGCTAGCCCACAGGGATGGCGAACCCCGTCACGTCGGCCGTCTTCGGCGCCGTCTTCGGGCTCGCGCTGGCAGCCCCGCCCGGCCCGATGAACGCCGTCATCGCCGGGGAGAGCGTCCTCGGGGGGTGGGGCGCCGGGTTCCGGGCCGGCCTCGGCGCGATGACGGCCGACCTCTGTTTTCTCGTCCTCTCGCTTCTCGGCGTCGTGGCCTTCGTCGGATCGATGCCCCGCGTCAGGGGGGCCATGGTCGGGGCCGGCGGGGTTCTCATGCTCTGGTTCGCGTACGGAGCGGTCCGGGACGCCGTCGGCGGGATCAGTCGGGACGTCGAGGAGGAACGCCGGGGGTTCCGCAAGGCGTTCGTCCTCGCGCTCACGAACCCCTACCAGGTGCTGTTCTGGCTCACCGTCGGCGTCGGCCTGCTGGAACCCGGCCACGTCGACGTCCTG
>Ga0207719_100538_pt1 | contig 20019 bp, 23 predicted proteins | sample A23P1SouthBayCA_2_FD_187279 | JGI IMG/M metagenome (GOLD analysis project Ga0207719, IMG submission 187279) | Aerobic enrichment media microbial communities from Eden Landing Ponds, California, USA - A23 P3 (3) (SPAdes) | ecosystem: Environmental > Aquatic > Marine > Unclassified | place... | reverse complement strand
ACCCGTTCAGCGTCGCGCTCGGCGGGACGAGCCAGCCGATGGGCGAGGCCGTCGATTCGGCGGGGATGGTCCGCGCCCACGAGTGCGAGGGGCTCGGCCGGGACATCACGCGCGAGGACGCCGAGGCGCTCGCGGCGACGCTCAAGGAGCGCGCAATCCGGGAGTTAGAGGAGGCCATCGCGGTGCGGGAGAACTACGAACCGACAGATACCGAGGGCATCGTCGTCCACGACTCCGAGGGGCAGAAGCGACCGGACGGGACGAAAGTTCAAAACGAGCGACACACATAAGGGGGATTCACACGAACCACCGGTCGGAGGAATCGAATCTTGGAGATTTCCGATAAGCTACTGTGTCTGTTCAACGCCGAGGTGTCCGAGGATGACGACGAGTACGTGGTCCGCATCCCGAAAAGCGAGGTAGAACACGGAACCGTCGAACCCGGCGAAATCTATCGCGTCGCCCTCATCGGTCGGGACGGTTCCGAACCGGCCGAACAGGAGGAGTCCGAACCGTCGACCGCGCCGGGCGAACCCCAACCGCCCGTCGAACCCGGCGAAATCCGATACGTGGAGATCGAGGACCTCGGAAAGCAGGGCGACGGCATCGCCCGCGTCGAGCGCGGCTACGTCATCATCGTGCCGGACGCGGCCGTCGGTGACCGGGTGAAAGTCGAGATTGCGGAAGTGAAGTCGAACTTCGCCGTCGGCGAGATAATCGACGAGGAGCCATAGGGGCTCGCTGTCGAGAAAAGAACCGACCGAATCGACTACTGCGGACTCGGGTTGCCCGTCGTTCCCTGCCCGACCTGTCTGTCGAGCGCCTGCCCGGTTATCTCCTTCAGGCGGTCGACGAGCGACCCCTTCTCGACCTCCCCGACGAGCGCCACGTCGAGCACCTCGCTGATGTGGCTGACGGGGATTATCTCGATCTGTTCCTCGTACTCCTCCTCTATCATCACGTCCTGCTCGTTCGCTTTCGGAATGATGACCTTCGTACAGCCGGCCTTCGCGGCGGCCTCTATCTTGTGCGTAACGCCGCCGACGGGGAGCACGTCGCCGCGCACGGAGAGCGACCCGGTCATCGCGAGCTTCTGGTCGATGGGCGCGTTCTCCAGCGCGGAGATGACTGCGGTGGCGACGGTAATCGAGGCGGAGTCGCCGTCGACGCCGCCCTCGCCGGCCTGTACGAACTGGATGTGGATGTCCTTGTCCGCGATGTTCTCGTCGGAGAACTTCTTGATGATGGCGGAGACGTTCTCGACGGCCTCCTGTGCCATCTCCTTGAGCTGACCGGTGGCGTAGATGCGCCCCTCGTTGTGGCTCTGTGCGGGCGTCACCTCGGCCATCACGGGCAACACGATGCCGGAGTCGCCGCCCATCACGGCGAGGCCGTTGACGCGGCCGACGGCGGCGTCGTCCTCGACTTTGAGTTCGTACTCCTTCCGGCGCTCGATGTAGTCGTCAGCGACCTGTTGTTCGATGGAGCGTGAGCGCTTCTTCGCCCGGAGCACGTGCTCGCGGGTGGTCATCGGGGCGTCCTCGGCGCGCGCGATGTCGCCGGCGACACGCACCAGTCCGCCGAGTTCGCGGAGTTTGAGCGTGAGTTGGCCCTTCCGGCCGGAGCGGCGCTTGGCCTCCAGAATCAACTCCCGGACCGCGTCGGGCGTGAAGTGGGGCAGGCGGCCGTCCTTGTCGACCTCCTGGGCGACGAAGCGGGCGTACTTCCGGCGCATCTCGGGGGTGTCGTCGATGGTGTCCTCCATGTACACCTCGTAGCCGTACCCCTTGATGCGGGAGCGGAGCGCCGGGTGCATGTTCTCCATCGCGTCCATGTTCCCGGCGGCGATCATGATGAAGTCACAGGGGACGGGTTCGGTCTGGACCATCGCGCCCGAGGAGCGCTCGGACTGGCCCGTAATGGAGAACTCGCCCTCCTGAATCGCCGTCATCAGCTTCTGCTGGGAGCGCACGTCCAGCGTGTTTATCTCGTCGATGAACAGCACGCCCTTGTGCGCTTTGTGGATGGCGCCGGCCTCGACGCGGTCGTGAGACGGCGTCTCCATGCCGCCGCTCTGGAACGGGTCGTGGCGCACGTCGCCCAGCAGCGCGCCGGCGTGCGCGCCGGTCGCCTCCTCGAACGGCGCCGAGCTCTTCTCGGCGGCGTTGATGAGGAGCTTGGGAACCACGGCGTCGGAACCCCGCGAGGAGTACCGGAAGGCGATGTAGATGACGCCGGCGGCGAGGAGACCGATGAGGATGCTCCCCTGGAAGATGGCGTAGCCGATGACGACGGCGATGACGATCCACATCAGGAAGGAGCGCATCTGGTTGCGCTTGCGAGCCTCCTCCTTGTGGGCCTCGACTATCTGTTCGCCCTTGCCCGCGGGCACGGTCCGGACTTTCGGCTCGTTGGAGTCGTCCGGGTTGTGATACACCAACACGTCCTGGAGGTTCTCCTGGGGCATCAGCTCGGACATCGCCTTCGCCAGCATCGACTTCCCCGTCCCGGGGGAGCCAATCATCATCACGTGGCGGTGTTGTTTGGCCGCCTTCTTGACGATGTCACGGGCCTCGTCCTGGCCGATGACCTGGTCGACCAGCCGCTCGGGAATGGAGATATCCTCCGTACTGTCTATCTGAAGTCCGCCGATGAGGTCATCGTCCTCGATGTCCTCGTCGATTTCGGCCTCGACCTCGCTCCCGAGGTCCTCGAACCCGCCGTCCTGTGGGTCCTCCGGATCCTCGGGGCGTGGCTCCTCGATGGGGTCTCCGAACCCGTCGTGGTTCGGGTCCTCGATGGCCTCGTCGGGCGGTTCCCCGTCGCCCGCGCGGGGCGGGGGGCTATCGGTTGGGTCGTTGCTCATAGAACGTTCTGCGCTACGTGGGAGGAAGTGTGGGCGAGTGATATACTTTCTCCCCCCGGCACGCCACACCGGACCTGAAAGGCGGGGACGCCGCGCCCGTCGCGTACACCGACAGGCACTCGCCATCGTTATAAACCCTCGGGCCGCGAGTGAGCGCATGACGCGGGGGTTCTTCATCGGCCGGTTTCAGCCCTACCACCGCGGGCATCACCGGGTGGTCGAGGAGATAGCGGCGGACGTGGACGAACTCGTGGTGGGCATCGGGTCGGCCGGCGAGTCGCACAAGCGAAACGACCCGTTCACCGGCGGGGAGCGGGTGATGATGCTCACCCGCGCGCTCCAGGAACTCGACATCGTGACCTATGCCGTCCCCATCGAGGACATCGAGCGCCACGCGGTGTGGGTGAGCCACGTCCAGAGCATGTGTCCGGCGTTCGACGTGGCCTACTCGAACAACCCGCTCGTGGTCCGCCTGTTCGAGGAGGCGGGCGTCGAGGTGCGGAGTTCGCCTATGCACAACCGGGAGATTCTGGAGGGGACCAGCATCCGCGAGCGGATGGTCCGCGACGAGAACTGGGAGGAACTCGTCCCCGAGGCCGTCGCGGGGGTCATCGAGGAGATAGACGGCATCGAGCGCATCCAGAAGGTGTCCGCGAGCGACACGAACGGGGATTAGCGGGGGTCGAACACCGACTCGACGCCGTCCTCGACGCCGTCAGCGAGTTCCTCTATCGACGTGACGCGCGCCATCCACGCCGCCCGCTTGAAGTACAGTAGCTCTATGCTGACTGAGCCGATGGCGAGGAGGGCCACCATCCAGAGCGTGTGTGGCGACTCACGGAATAGCTGGTACAGCATTAGCGGGAGGAACCCGAGCGCGCCACAGACGCCGACAGCGGGTATGACCGGGTTCACACCCTCCCGCTCCCGTTGGCGGAAGGCGAGATAGCTCATCGACCCGAACACGGCGATAAAGGCGACGGAGGCGAAGTTCGTTATCGCGCTGAGGCTCCCGTACACCGCGAGCGCGGCGGTGACGGCGCCGAGCCCGAGAACGGTCGTCGGCGGGACGCCGTCGACGTCCGGGTCTCCGACCTGGTCGGGGAGCAGCCCCTCGGAGAGCATCCCCTTCGCGAAGTGCGCCGCGGAGAACAGCGTGGCGTTGATGGCGCTTCCAGTCGAGAACAGCGCCGACAGCGCGATTATCGCGCCCCCGACACCGGCGAGGCCGACGGCGGAGAGCGCCGTCTCGGCGGCGTCCTTCAGCGCCGTGTGCGGGTGGGAGGCCAGCGCCGCGGGCGCGAGGTTGTACGTCGCCACCGCGACGAGGACGTAGATGGCGACGGCCACCGCGATGGCGACGTAGACGGCCCGCCTGACAGTTTCGATGGGGTCGACGATGCGCTCCTGGTCGTAGAACAGCAACTGCCACCCCTGGAAGGCGACGAAGGAGACGCCGGCGGCCACCCACGGGTCGACCGCCACGACGCCGGTCACGTCGTACACCACGGGGGCGTCCGAGACGAACGTCGCGTAGGCGAGTCCACCCACGCCGAACAGCACGAGGACGCCGACCTTCAGCGAGACGAGGATGTTCTCCACCGCGCCCGTCGCGCGCGTTCCGAGGAAGTTCAGCGCGACGAACCCACCGACGACGAGGACGGAGACGACCGGTCGGAGCGGAACGCCGGCGTAGCCCGAGGGGACGCCGCGAAAGGAGAGCGCGAACTCAGCGAACGCGAAGGCGTACATCGCCATCGACCCGACGTAGCCGAAGAGGAGCGTCCAGCCGACGACGCCCGCGAGCGTCGCGTTCCCGGTGAAACACTGTACGAACGTCACCGACCCGCCCTGCCCGCAGGAGAGGTCGTTCAACGCGTTATAAGAGTAGCCGGCGCAGACGGCCACGACGCCGGCGAGGGCGAAGGCGAACCACGTCGTGGCGCCGGTTATCCCCGTCACGACGCCGAGGACGGCGTAGATACCGCCGCCTATCATCCCGCCGAGCGCTATCGAGACGGCCTCCGTGAAACCAAGCTCCGACGCCATCCGGAACAGCCTTCGACCAGAGGGGGAAGAGCGTTACGGCGACTGCTTCAGATCTCCTTCCACTCGCGACCGCAGCCCGGACAGCGGCGCACGTCGTGTACCTCGTCGGGGTCGTCCTCGGTGGCGAGCGTCTCCCCGCAGTCCGCACACGAGAGACGGCCGTAGTTGTCCTTTTCCAGGTCGTTTGCCCGGAGGCCCTTGCGGACGGAGTCCATGAAGGCGGCTTCGTGTCCGGGGGTGAAAACCCCTACGGAGGAACGGATTGATTCGCAACGTTCGTCTACGCGGCCCGCGAACGCCCCCTGTGTCCCTCTCCCGGCGTGGACAGGTGTTCGCCGCCGTCTGTCTGTTCAGCTTTCTGGTGAACTTCGGCCGGGTGGCGTTCGCGCCGCTCGTGGACCCCTTCATGGACATCTTCGGGGTTGGGCCGGGCGCGGCCGGCCTCGTCGCGACCGCGGTGTGGGTCGGGAGCGGGTTGACGCGGATTCCGACGGGGTGGCTGCTCACCCGCATCGACAGACACGAGGCCATCATCGGGATGGGCGTCTTCCTCGCGGGCGCGGCGGCGTTCACGGCGCTCGCACCGACCATCACCATCGTCGCTCTCGGCGCCCTGTTCATCGGTCTCGCCTCCGGCGTCTTCTACGTCGCGGCGAACCCGCTGGTCAGCGAACTGTACCCCGAGCGGATGGGGTGGGCCGTCGGCATCCGGGGGACCGCCGCACAGCTCGCCGCCGCGGCCGCGCCCATCGTTATCGCCGCCGTCCTTGCCTCCTCGCTCGTCGGGTGGCGGGACGCGTTCTGGGCGCTCGCCGCGCTCGCGGCGCTCGCCGTCATCGTGTTGGTCATCACCGCCCGGCGCGCAGCGATGCCGACGGCGGGCGCGGCGGACAGGGACCTGCTGGGCGCCGTCCGCGCCGAGTGGCGTCTCGTCCTCACCGGTATCGCCCTGTTGGGCACGACGGGGTTCGTCTGGCAGGGGCTGTTCAATTTTTATATCACGTATCTCACCGAGGTCAAGGGACTCCCGGAGGCGTCGGCGTCCGCGCTCCTCACCGTCGTGTTCGCCGCGGGCGTGCCGGCCTTCTTCCTCTCGGGGCGCTTCGCTGACCGATTCCCCCAGGTTCCCTACATCCTCACCGTGTTGACGACGTTTCTCACCGTGACGTTCGGGCTGACCGTCGTCACCGGGTTCTGGTCGCTGACGGCCGTTTCCGTGCTTTTGGGCTATGTGATTCACTCCTCGTTCCCGGCCATCGACACGTACCTGCTGTCGACGCTCCCCGACGAGAACCGCGCGAGCGCCTACGCGGCGTTCAGCGGGACGATGATGCTGATGCAGGCGCCCGGAAGCGCCGTCTTCGGCGCGCTCGCGGACGCCGGCGTCGGCTACACCGCCATCATCCGCGGGGCCGTGTTCGCGCTCGCCGCCGTCACGGCGACGATTGCGCTCTGTCATCGCGCCGGGTGGCTCCCGACGGGCGAGTGAGCAGCGCAGAGTGAAGGGATTTAACGGCGAGCGCTCCGTGAAAACACCCAATGGACTACACGCAGGAGCGAATCGCCACGCTCCACGACTACGGGGACGCCGACCCCCCCGCGCCCCTCGACGACACCACCGTCGTGGTCCCGATGACCGAACGGGAGTTCACGGCGCTGGCGGCCGAGGGCGTCCTCGAACGGGTCGTCGCGGCGGACCCGGCCCGGATACTGGTCCCCCTGCGTGCGACGGCGGAACGCGCGCCCGAGATAGCCGACTGGCTGACCTCATTCGACGACGGCATCGAGGTGTTCTGGTGTCACGGCCCGCGCGTCGAGGAGCGCCTCGACGCGGCTGGTTTGGACGGCGCACGGGGGAAGGGCCGAGACATCTGGCTCGCGCTCGGGCAGGTGAAGACCGAGTACGTCGCGCTCCAGGACGCCGACGCCGCCGCCTTCGAGAGCGGCGACCTGCGGCGGCTCTGTCACCCGCTCGGTGAGGGGTACGCGTTCTCGAAGGGGTACTACGCCCGCGTCGAGAACCGGCGGCTGTACGGTCGGCTCCTGCGTCTGTTCTACGAACCGCTCGTCGGCGCGCTCGCGGACGCACACGACGACGACCTCATCGACTACTTCGGCGCGTTCCGCTACGCGCTCGCCGGCGAGGCGGCGATGACACGGGGCGTCGCGCGACGGCTCAGCCCCCAGCGAACGTGGGGGCTGGAGGTCGGTACGCTCGCTGACGCGTTCCGGGAGGCCGGCTTCGCGGGAAGCGCACAGGTCGATTTGGGCACCTACGTCCACGACCACCGGGCGGTGACCGGGCCGGCGAGTCTCAGCGACATGAGCGAGGGCGTCGGCGCGGCGGTGTTCCGGGCGCTCGAAAACCGGGACGTCGAACTCGACTACGACGCCCTTCGAGAACGATACCGGGAGCGCGCGACCGAACTCGTGGGCGCCTACGCCGCCGACGCCAAGTTCAACGGCTACGAGTACGACGCGAGCGCGGAGCGCGAGCAGATAGCGTCGTACGCGCCCGCCGTCACACCGCCGGGCTCGGACGACCGCTTGCCGGCGTGGACGGACACGCCGCTCGACGCGGACGCGTTCCGGGAGGACGCGCAAACGGACCTCTCGGAGGCCCAGCGGGAGGCACAACGCTCTTGAGCGCCGGCGCGTAGGGCGTGTATGGAACTGACGGGCGACGAGTTGGCCGGCGTCGTGGACCTCTTCGGCGGCCTCACCCGCGAGGAACTGCGAGCGGCCTGCTCGGAACTCGCCTACCGCCGCGAGGGCGACGCCGACGCCGTGGACGCGGACGTGTCCGGCGCGGAGCGCGCCTACCGCCTCGTCGCCGTCGAGGGCGACGACCGGACGCTCCTCGTGCCCGGTCCGACGGCGTTCCCCGCGCTCCCGGAGGGCGCGGAGGACTTGCCGCACATGCTCGACGTCGAGCGGCGGTCGGTGAAGGAGGAGCGCGCGCTCGCGGCCGTCACGGAGCAACTGCGTGCGGACGCCGCGAGCGCCGTCCAGAGCGGCGACGAGGAGCGCGTCGAGGAACTCCTCGACGTGACCTACGACGTGGAGGCGTGGGCGAACACCGAACTGAGGGAACTCCGCGAGCGACTGGCGTAACGAGCAATTGGTAAGGATGGACGACCCAGGTTCGGGTATGGAGCTCGGTCGGGTCAGGGAGCACGTGCCGCGCCGGATTACGGAGGGCGGGCGTGAGGCGGCCGTCCTCGTTCCCGTCTGCGAGCGCGACGGCGCCGCCCATCTGTTGTTCACAAAGCGCGCCGACCACCTCGGTGAGCATCCCGGACAGATGTCCTTCCCGGGCGGCGGACGCGAACCGGGCGACGCCGACCTGACCGAGACGGCGCTCCGGGAGGCCAAGGAGGAGATCGGACTCGAACCCGAGGAAGTCGAGATGGTGGGGCGACTGGACGACATCCAGACCGTCACCGGCTACACCGTCTCGCCGTTCGTCGGGCGAATCCCCGACCGGACGTACGAACCCGACGAGCGGGAGGTGGCCGAGGTGGTCGTCCTCCCGCTGTCGGGGCTCCTCGACCCGGCGAACCACAACGCCGAGCGCCGGGACCACCCGGAACTCGGCTCCGTCGTCGTGGACTTCTTCGATGGCGACGGCTACACCGTCTGGGGCGCGACGGGCAGGATTCTCGTCCAGTTTCTCGGCCTCGTCGACGACTGGGAGCGGCCGGCGGCGGTTCCGGCGGCGGACGCCGACGACGCCTGACCCGGTACGCTTTTGCCCGCCGCTGGGCTAGAACTGCCGACTGATGAACGGGACCGGAATCGGGTTCGTCGCGCTCAAACCCGCCGAATGCGACCCGTCGCGTGCCGCCGAACTCCCGGACGGGACGGGCGTCGTGTTCGACTGGGAAGGGGAGGAACACCTGCCGGACTCGACGCTGCTCGCGGAGTTGGCCGCCGAGCGCGAGGTCCGCGTGACGGTCCCCGTGCGCGCCGACGGGTTCGACCCGCTGGGCGACGACGCCATATTTGATACACTTCCGGACGCCGTCGGCCACGTCCTCGTCGCCGGCCACGGCGCGTACCTCGACGAGGAGGAGCGGAGTCGGTGTGTCGCCGCGCGACTCGCGGCCGCCGCGGAGCGCAGCGAAACGCCGTGGGTCGGCACGGAGGGGGTCGAGCGCATCGCGCTCGCCACGGGGGCGACCCAGTTCGAACTCCTCACCCGGCGGACGGAACGGGACCTGAAGTCGCTTCGGGCCGCCGGCTTCGACGGCGACCTCTCGCTGTACGCGCCGACGGTCCGCAGCGACGACGACGACGAGATACTCGACGCGATAGGCGGCTACCTCGCGCGGCGCGGCCCCGTAGCGTCGGCGCTTCCCGAGGGCGCGGCGACTGACGCCGGCGCGACCGGGCGGGCACGCGAGGTGTTGCTCGCCGCGGCGGAGGACTACGCGCTCGTCGGCACCGAGGACGCGATAGCGAATCGCATCGAGGAGTATCGGGCGGCCGGCGCTGACCGCATCGTCGCCTACCCCGCCCGCGGCATCGAGGACGCGCTGTGAGCCGGCGCGTCGCCGTCGTTGGCGGCGGCGCCGTCGGCGCCACGGCGGCCCACGACCTCGCCGTGCGGGGCGCGGACGTGACGCTGTACGAGAAGGGAAAAGTCGGCGGCGGAAGCACGGCGCGCGCGGCGGGCATCGCCTACGACGCCTTCGCGGAGGACATCGACGCCGCCGTCGCCGCGCGCTCGCTCGACCGGTTCCGCGCGCTCGCGGAAGCGAGTCGGTTTGCGTTCGACGACACGCCGTACCTCTTTTTCGCCACCGAGGCGGGCGCGGAGGTGGACGCGATTCGCGACGCCGTCGAGCGAATGCGCGACCACGGCCGGGACGTGGAGACGGTGTCCGCGTCGGGGATTCGCCGGCGCTTCCCGCAGCTCGTCTGCGAGGACATCCACACGGCCGCCATCGCGGAGAACGCCGGCGTCGCGGAGCCGGAGTCGTACGCGGAGACGATGGCCGAACGGGCCGCCGAACTCGGGGCACGGGTCCGGGAGCACACGTCCGTCGCGGTGCGGACCGACCCGTCGCGCGTCGTCATCGACGGGGAAGAAACCGTATACGACGACGTGCTGGTCGCCGCGGGCGCACACACCCGCCCGCTGCTTGCCGACGCCGGCATCGAGGCCACGCTCCGGGCGTACCGGGTTCAGGCGCTCCGGGCGAGCGGCCCGGCCATCCCCACGTTCTACGACGCGAGCGCGGGGTACTACGCCCGCCCGACCCGGCGGGGCATCCTCGCCGGCGACGGCGCGGAGTCGGTCCCGAGCGACCCGGACACGTGGGACCGGGACGCAGACGAGGCGTTCACGGAGCGGACGGAGCGACGCCTCCGGGAGCGCCTGCTCAACTTCGAGGGGCAAGTCAAAACCGGGTGGGCGGGGCTCTGTACCGCGACGCCGGACGGGGACCCCCTGCTCGGGGAACTCGGCGGCCTGTACGTCGCGGCCGGGTGGCACGGCCACGGGTTCATGCGCGCGCCGGCGCTCGGGGAGGCCATCGCGGCGGAAATCGTCGGTGAAGGGGGAATCGACGCGTTCGACCCGACCCGGTTCAGCGGCGACGAGGAGTTCCGGATTCGGGAGGGGATGACGCTTGGCGACTCAGGCTGAGTCGGGCGCGTCCCGGTCGTCGTAGGGGCTCGGTTCGCTCCCGTCGGCCTCCGTTTCGTTTTCGTCGCCCTCAGCGGGTTCGGCGTCCTCGTCCGCCCGTTCGGTCTCCGTGTCCTCGCTTTCCGGTTCGTCCGCTACCTTCGGCAGGTACACCTGGAGCGTCCCGTTGGAGTTGAGTTCCGCGCGCGCGGCGTCCGGGTCCACGACGGCGTCGTCGGGGAGCGATACCGAGCCGTCGAGTTGTAACCCCCGGCCCGGGAAGCGCATCTCGAAGCCGTCGTTGAACTCCCGGAAGCGGTCCACGCTGACCGCGATGCCGTCGTCGACGTAGCGCACCCGAACGTCGCTCGGCGTCGCGCCGGGCACGTCCACGACGACGAGATACTCGTCGTCGCTCTCCAGCACGTCGGCGGGAAGCGCCGTCTCCTCCTGTAGGCGGGCGGCGACCCGGCCGATGCGCTTGAACGCGGCGCGGGCGACGGCCCGGGGCAAATCACGGGCGGGCGGCGTCATAGCTCGACCTCTCTGAGGTCCTCGGTGCCGCCACAGTACGGGCAGGCGAACGCCTCGACGCCGGTGTCGTCGGGCATCTCGTACGTGTAGTGGAGTTCGAACATGTCGAGTTCGCAGTCGTCGTCCTCGCAGACGACTTCGAGGGTCGCGGGCATACCCGAAAGGAGGGCCGCGCGGGCCTTATAATCCCCGCCCGCGGCCGTTCCCGCGCGAACTGGGGAGAGGAGACGAAACGCATCGGAACAGCCCCCACGGATGTCTCCGAATCCCCGCGCGATGGAACCCACCCTCGACGGTCGCATCGGCGCCCGAGAGCGGTGTTCCCGATAGCCGAGTTTTTACGCTCGGCCACGTATGAATGGGTATGACTGACCCCGCCGCGCTGGACGTGACGCTCGTCGACGGCTACGTCGACGAACCGGCGCATTTCGGGGTGCCGCCGTACGTCTCGACGTACCCCCGCTTCACCGCCGGCGCGCTCGTGGACGCGGGCGTGCCGGCGGCGAACATCACGTATCACACCATCGACGAACTCCGAGAGGAGCGCGCGAAGTGGGCCGACGTGGCCGACGCCGACCTGATGGTGTACATCGGCGGGATGACCGTTCCCGGCAAGTACGTCGGGGGCACGCCCGCGGAGCCCGACGAGGTGCGGGAGCTGGCGTGGACCGCCGAGGGGACGAGCCTGATGGGCGGCCCCATCAGATTCGGCGTCGGAGATGAGAACGCCGGCGCACAGGAGATGGAGCGCCGCGATCTGGACTTCGATTTCGTCGCGAAAGGCGACGTGGAGGCCGCCGCCCACGACCTCGTGAACGAGGATTTGGGCGGGTTCGGAAACAGAGTGAGAGATAACGCCGAACTCGACCGGTGGGCGCATCTGGGCGCGTTCGTCGTCGAGCAACACCCCAACCACCCCGACTACCTCATCGCGGAACTCGAAACGTCGCGCGGGTGCGCCTATCGGTGCTCGTTCTGTACGGAGCCGCTGTACGGCGACCCCTCCTTCCGCTCCGCGGCCTCCGTCGTCAAGGAGGTCCAGGCGCTCGCTGACGCCGGGGTGAAACACTTCCGCCTCGGCCGGCAGGCAGACATCCTCGCCTTCGGCGGCGACGGCGAGGCGCCCAACCCGGACGCGCTCGAACGCCTGTATGGGGGTATCCGCGAGGTGGCGCCCGACCTGGAGACGCTCCACCTCGACAACATGAACCCCGTGACCATCACGGAGTACCCCGAAAAATCGCGCCGGGGCATCGAGATAATCGCGGAGTACAACACGCCCGGCGACACCGCCGCCTTCGGTCTCGAATCCGCCGACCCCCAGGTGAAAGAGGCGAACAACCTGCTCGTCTCCGCCGAGGAGTGTTTAGAGGCAGTACGGGTGGTGAACGACGCCGCCGGCTGGCGTCCCGAGCCCAATCGGTTGCCGAAACTCCTCCCGGGAATCAACCTCGTCCACGGGCTCGAAGGCGAGCGCGAGGAGACGTACGAGCACAACCGCGACTTTCTCCAGTCCGTCCTCGACGAGGGGCTGATGCTCCGCCGGGTGAACGTCCGGCAGGTGATGGCGTTCGACGGCACCGAGATGTCCGAGACGGGCGCGGACATCGCCTTGGAGCACAAAAAGCAGTTCAAGTCCTACAAGCGCGAACTCCGGGAGAACATCGACAACCCGATGCTCCAGCGCGTCGCACCCCCCGGAACGGTCCTGCCGGACGTACACCTGGAGTACCACCAGGACGGCAAGACGTTCGGCCGCCAACTCGGTACGTACGCGCTCCTTGTGGGGATTCCGGGCGAGCGCGAACTCGGGCGGACCATCGACGTGGCGGTGACGGACCACGGCTACCGCTCCGTGACGGGCGTGCCCTACCCGCTCAACGTGAACGGCGCCTCGATGGACGAGCTCGCGGCGCTTCCCGGCGTCGGGAAACAGCGAGCGGGCGACGTAGTGGTGAACCGCCCCCACGAGACGCTGCCCGAGATGGACGGCGTCGACTTCGATTCGTTTAGCGTCGTCGGGTCGTTCGGTGACGCCGACTGAGCGGGGCGCGTTCGCCCGGCGACAGGACGGCTTTGAACACCGATAGCGCCACCACGGCGCCCACGACGGCGGCGAGGAGGAGCGCCGCGGCGAAAGGTTGAACGGTGATAGTGCCCGCAATGGCGGCGCCGACTGCCGCGCCGACGCCGCGGGTCACCCCGGCAGTGTCATCCAACCCCATTTGTTGGCTGCCGTTTTCGGTGAAATGAAGGTGTGAAATCCGCTACCGGCGGTTAACAACAGCTGCTTCCGTCGGGGTCCCACTCGCACGCGTCCCCGGTCGTCAGGTCGTTCTCGTCGATGTGCGCGGCGAGGCAGGCGTAGTTACAGAAGTACAGCGGCGACCCGCAGTCGTCCTCGCAATCGCGGACACAGATGGGGTCGTGGTCGAAGATGCGCGACGCGCAGTACTCACACCTCTCCTCCGCATCGGGCGTCGAAACGGTCGTAGACATGGCTGTGCGTAACGGTTTATCAGGGAAAGCGTTTGCTGAGAGGGCATCTATCCCCCAGAGCACGACATCGGAATCGATGGGCCCTGCGAGTTCCGACGGTACTCCTCAACAGGTGTGCCAGCCGCCGTCAACGTGAAGCAACTCGCCCGTCGTGTAGCCCGCGTCCTCGCTGGCGAGATACAGGGCGGCGGGCGCGATGTCGGCGGGGTGGCCCTCCCGGCCGAGGGGGATTGGCTTGAGGAACCCCCCGGTTTCGGCGTTCTCCTTCATTTCTTCAGTTAATCCCTCGGTGAACTCCGTAGCTATCTGGCCGGGCGCGACGGCGTTCACGCGAATCCCCTCGGAAGCGAGTTCCAGCGCCGCGCCGCGGGTTATCATCCGCACCGCGCCCTTCGTGGAGTCGTAGTGGACCTGTCCGTGCTGGGCAAAGTTCGAGGAGATGGACGCGGTGTTGATTATCGCGCCTGGGTCGTCGCGTTCGAGCATGTCGGCGGCGGCGGCCTGCGTGCCGTAGAAGACGCCGCCGACGTTCACGTCGTGGATGCGGCGGAACTCCTCGGGCGTGAGGTCGAGAAATGAGGACTCGATGTACAGGCCGGCGTTGTTCACCATCACGTCCACGCCGCCGTACGCGCGGGCCGCCTCGACGACGGACTCGACCTGCGCGGGGTCGGAGACGTCGGTTTCGACGTACTCGCTCTCCGCCCCCATCTCCGCGACGAGTTCGTGCGTCGGCACGTCGGCGCCCACGTCCTTCGGTTCCTCGCGAACGTCCGCGACGACGACGTTCGCGCCCGCCTCACCGAACCGGACGGCGATGGCGCGCCCGATGCCCGAGGACCCGCCGGTGACGATGACCGTCTCGTCGTCGAAGTCGAACTGTGTCGAACCCATACGCGGGACACCGGCGTCCCGGACGAAAAGTGTACTCCCTACTGGAGTTCGCGTTCGCTACGTACTGTCGCTCGCGTTCGTTACTCGGTGAGACCCGCGACGCGGAGCGCCTCGGCGGGCGTGGCGTCGTCGTGGATGGCGGCGCCGACGGCGCGGGTGATTGCCTCGGGGCGCTCGTGCTGGAAGATGGAGCGACCCATCGAGACGCCCGCCGCGCCGGCGTCCATCGCGCCGCGAACCGTCGCGAGCGTCTCGTGGTCAGTCCCCTTCGACCCGCCGGCGACGACCACCGGCAGCGACGTGGACTCGGTGACGCGCTCGAAGGAGTCGGGGTCGCCCGAGTAGGCGGTTTTCACCACGTCCGCGCCGAGTTCCTCCGCGAGGCGGACGGCGTGGCCGAGCGACTCGGCGTCCTCCGGGTCGGCGTCGTGGCCGCGGACGTAGGACATCGCGAGCACCGGGAGGCCGAGGCGGTCCGCCTCCGCGGTGACCTCCGCGAGCGCCGCTATCTGCTCGCGCTCGTACTGGCTGGCGACGTTGATGTGGAAGGAGACGGCGTCGGCGCCCGCGCGCACGGCCTCCTCGACGGTGCCGGTGGGTCGCTTGTCGTTCTCGTCGGGGCCGATGGCCGTAGAGCCGTTGAGATGGACGATGTAGCCCGCGCCGTTCTTGTGCGGGTGGACCCGTCTCGCGACGCCCTTCTGGGTGAGGACGGCGTCGGCACCGCCGCGGGTGACGGCCGCTACCGTCCCCTCCAAGTCGACGAGGCCGTCGACGGCCCCCAGCGTGAGGCCGTGGTCCATTGGCACGATGAGGTGCTTCCCGTCTGTGCCGATGCGCGAGAGGCGCGCGGCGGTCCCGGCGTTCATTGTGTGTGCCGTCATAGCAAACGTCCGGTTATGTTCGTTCCGATTCGGTCGCTATGCCCGCGCCGGCGAGCGCGCCGGCCTTGAGTTCGGCCGCCTTCTTTTCGAGTTCCTTCGCCGTCCCCGCGACGTCGTCGCCGCCCGCCGCGATGATGTCCACGAGGGCGCTCCCGACAATGACGCCGTCCGCGCCGGCCTCGACGACCTCCCGGGCGTGGTCGTACTCGCTGATGCCGAAGCCGACGGCCTTGGGCACGTCCCACGCCGAGAGGCGACCGAGACTGGTCGCCGTCTCGCCGGACACGTCCGAGCGCGCCCCGGTGGTGCCGAGGCGGGCCTGGACGTACACGTAGCCGGACACCTGGTCCATGATGGTTTTGAGGCGCTCGCCCTCCGTCGTGGGCGCGACGATGAACACCAGATCGATGCCGTGTGCGTCGCAGGCCGCCCGGAGCGGCCCGGCCTCCTCGGCGGGCAGGTCGGGAACGACGATGCCCTCGATGCCGACCTCGGCGGCGCGTTCGACGAACGGTTCGGGGCCCCGCTCCGCCCCGTAGTGGTAGATGAGGTTGTAGTACGTCATACAGACGAGGGGGACGGACACGTCGAGACGCTCGCAGAGGTCGAAGTACTTCTCGGGCGTCATGCCGTCCTCAAGCGAGCGGACGACGGCCTGCTGGATGGTCGGCCCCTCCGCGATTGGCTCCGAGAAGGGGAGGCCGAGTTCGATGACGTCCGCGCCGCCGCGTTCGAGCGCCTTCACGTACGCCTCGGTGGCCTCGATAGAGGGGTCGCCGGCGGCGAGATACGGGATGAACGCGGGTTCGCCTTCAAAGGCGTCCTCAAGGCTCATTCGTCCACCTCGCGGAACACGTCCATCTCGGGCGCAGCCTCAATATCGCGTTCGGCCGTCTCCTCGACGACGGCTTCGAGGTCCTTGTCGCCGCGCCCGGAGACGGTGACGACGGTCGTGCCAAGGTCGCGCTCCGTTTCTTCGAGGAAGGCGAAGGCGTGCGAGGTTTCGAGCGCCGGGATGATGCCCTCCGTCGAGGAGAGGCGGTGGAACGCTTCGAGCGCCGCGTCGTCGTCGACGTTCACGGGCGTCACCCGGCCCGTATCGACGAGGTGGGCGAGCTCCGGTCCGACGCCGGCGTAGTCGAGCCCCGAGGAGATGGAGTGGGACTCCATCACCTGCCCGTGGGGGTCCTGGAGGAGCTTGGTGCGCGCGCCGTGGAGGACGCCCTCCTCGCCCGTCGAGAGAGAGGCGGAGTTGGGCGCGACGCCCGCTTCGGCGTCGACCTCAAGCGAGGAGCCGCCGGCCTCGACGGCGAAGAGGTCGGAGTCGTGAACGAAGTTGTGGAACGTGCCCATCGTGTTCGACCCGCCGCCCGCGCAGGCGACGACGGAGTCGGGACTACCCCCTACCTTCTCGTCGAACTGCTTTCTGGCCTCCTCGGAGATGACCGACTGGAAGTCCCGGACCATCGCCGGGAACGGGTGGGGACCCACCACGGAACCGATGACGTAGTGGGTGTTCTCGACGTTCGTCGCCCAGTCGCGCATCGTCTCGTTGATGGCTTCCTTCAGGGTTCCCCGGCCCGTGGTGACGGGGTTGACTTTCGTGCCGTTCAGGCGCATCCGGAACACGTTGGGGCGCTGGCGGGTGATGTCCCGCGACCCCATGTACACCTCGCAGTCGATGTCGAGGTGCGCCGCCGCCATCGCCGTCGCGGTGCCGTGTTGCCCGGCGCCGGTCTCCGCGATGATGCGCTCCTTGCCCATGTACTTCGCGAGGAGCACCTGTCCGAGCGCGTTGTTCAGCTTGTGCGCGCCGCCGTGGAGCAGGTCCTCCCGTTTGAGGTACACGGGGTGGCCGTAGCGCTCGCTGAGGCGCTCGGCGTGCTGGAGGGGCGTCGGGCGCCCCCCGAAGTCCCGCAGCCGGGCGCGGAACTCGTCCATGAATCCGTCCTCGTTGTCGAGGACGTATCGCTCGTAGGCGTCCTCTAGCTCCTGAACCGCGGGCATCAGGCTCTCGGGGACGTACTGTCCGCCGTACTCTCCGAACTTGCCGGTGTCAGAACTCATCGGTTGTAGTGAGGGTGGTGGTGTTCTCGTACACGTCGCCGTCCATGATGGCCGAGCCGATAAGCAACGCGTCGGCGCCGGCCGCGCGCATCCGGCGCACGTCGTCTCGGGTGCTGATTCCGGACTCAGCGACGCGGGTCACGCCGTCGAGTTCGGGGGCCACACGTTCGAAAGTTTCGAGGTCGACGTCGAGTTTCGAGAGGTCGCGGTTGTTCACGCCGACGAACTCGGCGCCGGCGTCGAGCGCGCGTCTGGCCTCTGCCTCGGTGTGGACCTCCACGAGAACCTGAAAGCCGCGCTCGCGGGCCGCCTCAAGCATGGGCTCCAAATCGTCGCCCAAAAAGCGCGCGATGAGGAGCACCACGTCGGCCTCGACAGCGTCGAGTTGGGACTCGGAGAGCAGGAAGTCCTTGCGCAGGACGGGCGCGTCGACGGCCTCACGAACCCGAGTGAGGAACTCGGGCGACCCGCCGAAGTGTTCGGGTTCGGTGAGGACGGAGAGCGCCGCCGCGCCGCCCTCGACCATCCGTTCCGCGAGTTCCACCGGGTCGTCCTCTCTCACCCCTTCGGTGGTGGGACTCGTCGGTTTGACCTCCGCGATAATCGGCACGTGACCCGCGTCCTCGGCGGCCGCGAACGCCGCGTCGAGGGAGCGCGCGTCCACGGACACCCGGCCCGTCGCGCCCCCGCGTTCGCGGGCGGCGTCGAGGATGGACTCGACGGCGGGGTCGAGTCGTCCTGAATCGTTCATTACCGTACTTTGATGGACTAATCTGTACATAAGACTTGCGACGGCGCGTGCGTTTAAATAGCGCGCGCGCCGACCAGGGACCATGGAAGGCATCTACGCGCGGGAGTCGCCGTACCTCGAACGGTACGTCCAGCTCGGCGTGGCGAGCGAGCGCCTGCTGAGCGTCTCCTTTCCCACGGACGCCGACGCGGACGATGATAATGAGCTGCTCGACCGGGTGTTCGCGTATCTGGAGGGCGTCGAGGACGACTTTCGGGACGTGAACGTCGCGCTCACCGTGCCGACGGCGCAGCGCGCGGTGCTCGAATCCGTCCGCGACATCCCCTATGGGGAGCAGACGACAGTCGAGACGCTGGCCGCCACGAGCGCGGGACTGGACCCCGACGAGCCGTCGGACCTGGACGCCGTGCGCACCGCGCTCGCGGGGAACCCCGCGCCGCTCGTGATTCCGGACCACCGGGTTCGGGACGGGCCAAGCGCCGCGCCGCCGGAGGTCGAACAGCGCCTCCGGTCGCTCGAAGGAATTCGGTAGTCAGAGCGGGAATCAGGTGAAGACGGCGTCGAAGGCGTCGGCGCCCAGCGGCGTGAACGTCCCCGCCGCGACGTTCTCGCGGACGTGTGACACCGAGCCGGTGCCGACGAGCGCGGCGACGACGCCGGGCGCGGAGCGCGCGAAGTTCAGCGCGCGCTGTGCGGGCGTGTCGCCCGCCAGTTCGGACGCCACCGCCTCGGGGAGCCCCTCGGCCAGCGCCCCGCCGGCGAGCGGCGCGGTGGCGAACACGTCGAGGCCGGCGCCGTGCGCGAACGCCAGCGCGCTCTGCTCGCCGTCCGGGCCCTCCTGGGCCTCGACGGTGAACGCGCCGGCCATCGTGACGTTGAACGGGAGTTGAACGGCCCGGAACGACGTGCTCTCGTTGCCGACGCGCTCGGCGGCCCGGCGCGCGCGGCGGACCAACTCGGGCAAGGAGAGATAGCGCGGGTGGTCGGCGGGCACGCGCAGCGCCTCCCACGTCGTCACGCCGTAATGTTCGATGTCGCCCGACTTGACCCGCCGCTCCAGGGCCTCGAACGCCTTCCCGACAGCGTCGTACGCCGCCTCGCGAGGGCGCTCCTCGAAGTGGACCTCCGGGGTGTGGAGGAAGTAGCAGTCGATGCTGTCGACGCCGAGATTCGACAGCGAGCGCGCCACCTGGTCGTCGAGGAAGGCGGGCGCGATACAGTGACTCCCGGCGGCGAGTTCGTCTGTCTCGACGAGGCCGGTGTCGACGTACTCGCGGCGGACGAAGGCGGCCGGGTCGTCCGGCCGGTCACCGTTGAACGGTATCGTGCCGGCCTTGTCGCTGAGATACACCTCCGAGCGCGACACGTCCGCCTCCCGGAGCGCCTCCCCGACGGCGCGCTCGTCGCGCTGGCCGCGCGCGTGAATCGCCGTGTCCACGAGGTTCACGCCGTTTTCGAGCGCCGTGACGAGCGCGCTCCGCCGGTCGCCGCCGGCCTCGCACGCCGGCCCGAGACCGACGCTCGACGCGACGCCCGGCCCGACCCGGCGGAAGAACGTGCGCGCGAACGCGGAGCCGAAGCGGTCCCGGTACGCGAAAGTGTCCTCGGTCGTCGCCATACTGTCGCTACCAGCGCGGGCGGGAAAAGCGCCGCTATCCGGCTACCAGGCGTCGACGGCCGCACGATACCCCTCCCGAAAGGTTGGGTACGCGAACTCGTAGCCCGCGTCCCGGAGCTTCGCGTTCGAGCAGCGCTTGCTCGTTCGGAGGCGGCGCTCGGCCGCCTCGGAGAGGTCGCCCGCTTCGAGGCGCTCCTCGACGGTGCGCTTCTCGGGGCGTGGCTC
>Ga0207719_100537_pt1 | contig 20062 bp, 28 predicted proteins | sample A23P1SouthBayCA_2_FD_187279 | JGI IMG/M metagenome (GOLD analysis project Ga0207719, IMG submission 187279) | Aerobic enrichment media microbial communities from Eden Landing Ponds, California, USA - A23 P3 (3) (SPAdes) | ecosystem: Environmental > Aquatic > Marine > Unclassified | place... | reverse complement strand
CCTGCCGACGAGGAGACCGCCATCAACCAAGAGAGCGCGTGATTATCCCTTTCATCCCGTCGCCGGAGTAGTCCTGACTCACCAACACCCCCGGACTTCCGTCGTAACCTGATCCGATACTATGTCCAACGCATCCACCACGCCATCCGACGACACCGATTCGGCCGCACCGTTCACCACTCTCAGCCGGCTTGCGTACGCCCACGTGACGCACTCCCCGCTCCACGAACGCTATATGCCCTCGGGCAACTTCGAGGCTGTCGGCGAACCCGGCGAATTCGGCCCGATCGACCCCAAGACCGGGGCTGAATACCGCGCTCTCGGTGGCCTCAACCATCAGTACAACCGCGACTACAAGGTCGGTAGCTCATATCCAAAGACAGTCTTCGTTTACGCCGAGGATGCCTCCGGTGAATCCCTCTCCCACGATACACTCGAAGCCATCCTTGATGATCGGAATCTCTGGTCGGATGCACTTACACCCGTCCTCCTCCCGAAAGGTATCGAAGAAGACCAAGCAACCTGGTACTCCGCGTTCCAATTCCGTCCCCCGGAGCGTGCCCCGAGCCTCCGCCGGGTCAAGCGCCAGCTTGACCGCGTCTTCGACGACGCCGAGATCTATCGCGAAGGCCCGTTCCTCGATGCTCGAATCTGGCACGAGTAGCCGCACCACCTGTTGTTTTTCACCTCCATCTGAAGTGAGGTGCACAAAATGCGATCGTTCCTTCCACCGTCAGAATTCGCTCTCTCGGACCTGCCTGAGAGACTCGATGTCGAACAGCAGCTCAAGAACCGACAAGGAGTCCATATGGCGTTTGCGACGACAGCTCTCACGGTCGACATACTCGGTCGTGATCAAGGCGAACGCCACGATGCCCTGAAGGGACTCTTCCAAGCGTGGGACTACATCGCCCGCCAACACGGCGAGGACGTCCACGTCGAGTACACCGGGAAGCCGTGGCAGTCGCTCAACATCAATGTCATCGATCGCCCCGGCGAGCCCGAAGCAGGAGACGAAATCACCCAATACGGTGTGCTCAACACGGAACGAGACATCCTCCTCAAGCTCGGTCAGTTCGGCCCGACACTCACAACGAACCGTGAGAAGGCGGCCAAGCAGGCACAAGCGGACAGCCACCTCGAACTCGTCGAGGTCACGAGTATTCCGCTCGATCAAAGCCTCTCGCACTAACTAAAAGTGAGTATGACCTCAGAACCCCAGCGCCAGCTTCCCACCGAAACGTCCGACGCCGTCTCCGCACACATCGCCGCCAGTGAAGAGGCCAGTGACCTCACCTTCCAAGACGCCATCGAGGCACTCCGCGAAGGGATCGATGGCTACGGGGACCGGGTTCACGCAACCGCCGAAGTCCTCCGCGACGTCGACGACCTCGGAGTTCCGAACAACATCCTAACCCACCCCCGCATCGAACAAGGTATCTGGCGATACAGCCACGACGCAGACACCGTCCGCCGCGAGATCGAGATCACCATCGAGCGCGAGGCAGACGACGACATCACCGTCGACGAGATTGTTGCCGCGTATCGCGTCGCCGCCGCCCGTCTCGACACGCCTATCGACGTGGACTAACCCACCACGTCCAAATCCGCTAGTAGCCCCGCGGGGTGTCAAACCAGGCAGCTCTCTTCTCAAGCCCTCCATGACAGTCATCGTCATCAACATCAAAGAAGAGCGAATCGACTCCGAAGATCAATCCCCCTCAGACGTTCTTAAGTCACTCCTCATCCCCACCAAATCGCCGGACGATGATACTGTCTGTCCCGAATACGTCCAGAAACTCCTCCGTCAGCTTCCGTCCGACGCACTCAAAATCCGGCAATCAATTCACGAACCAGAGTGGGGATTCGGAGAGCCCTGTCCCATCTGTGGGACCGAAGCCCTGAGCGCCATGACGGTCAGTGAAGACATTTATAACTCGAGTCACGGCGAGTTCGAGTACGTCAAGACTGGCGACGCGAACGGTCCCGTCCTCTCGGTGATCTGCCCCGAGTGCCGGACGTACCTCTCGCACGTCCCGTACCAAAATCTGACCACCTGACCGATGGCATCCATCGACACCGATCCCGACTTGCTGTCGGATACTCACGGCCCTCGCCAAACGCCGTGTGGTGCTTCTTCGACGAGATAGACGATGTCCCAAATCTGGCCGCCGCCGAAGAACAGGGAGAGGCGTGGGAGGCCCTTCTCGACGACGACCGACTCGGAATGGCAGTCGTCGATACCGTCGAGATGTCGTTCGTGAGTCGACTCGCCGTCACACCGATCGCACGACGGGTAGGCGTCGCGACCGCAATTCTGGACCGATTCCAAGACGAGTATTCGCGCCTCCACTGTCGCGTTCACAAGGAAAATCTGGCAGGTATCAGACTCGTCGAATCCACCGCGTTCCACCGGAAACAGGAGGGTCGCCACGGCGAGCTTCGGTGGTACGATATACAGGTCAACGACGTCGGGGAGGGAGACCAATTCGACACGGAGAGCGACACTACCGCAGTATCCTCAACGTCCGCTTCAACGGCGTCCCGATCAGGAGGTAACCGATGATCGACCACGACACCCGTATCAACCCCGATTGGACCGTTTCACAGCTCCTCGATCTCTACGACGGCCATACGTACGAGACGAAGCACGACCATCCCGACCACTTCATCTGCGACTTTTGCGCCGCTGGCGTCGCCTATTCGAGCACTCCCCGTGTCGCACAGTACGTTACCGACCGCGTCCTCAATCCCGACCATCCCGTCTGGCAGTCCAAAATACGCGAGCATCCTGGGAAGCGCCCGCTCACGCCACTCGCGACCTACTGCGAGGACTGCGCCGCGCGCCGCCTCTACTTTCCGTGTGAGGGCTTCAACGAGGCCCGAGTGTTCTTCACCCTCGAAGAGGATCGCACGATGTCGAATCCCGAGGTTACGGACGTCTCGTCGGCCGACGACGGGATACCCTGGAACCCCCGTGAACTCTCCGAAAAGATCACAGGCGTCCCTTGGGAGGCGAACGCCATCCTTGCTGGAGATGAACTCTGGGGGCCCGAAAATATGGTCACAGTCTTTCTCTCGATGGGAAGTGGTGTCGACATCCGCGAACTCGTTAAGTGGGACGGATCACTCGATCCGCAAGTCCTCGGCCACGCACGCTGTGAGTATCGCGCGTTCACTCGGAAGATGCTCGAGAAGGGACAGACTCGAACTGCGTTCCGTGACCACGTTCGCGGAGACAACTGACGTTTGGCACTGCCGGGAGGTGGAGTTTTTTCGTCGCCGATAGACAGCGAGCGCCTCTTATGACCGACTCGACCAGAACTCCTCAAGCGCAGCTCACGGGGCTCGACTACAAGGGACACGTCCTCGAACAACCTCCTGCGGAGCGAGTAACGGCTTCCGTGGAGACAGCCGAAGACCTCTACGCGGCAGACGAAGGCGACCTTCTCTGGATCGATGGCACCGAATACGCGGTCGTCAAGCGAAACTTCGGGATCTTCCACAGCCCGCTCTCAGTCGTCGCCGAAGACGGCACACAAGGGCGGCTCATCGGGGGCACCATCAACCAGCAGTCGTCGATAGCCGGCATCGCGTGGACACACGACCTCCCCGAAGACGACGACGATCGCGCCCCGCAGCCGAGTGACTTGCTTGCGCGGTTTGACCGCGTCTACCGCCTCGAGGAAGACCGCCTCGACTGTCTCCACACCTGGACGCCCGATAGCGATCATCGCGTCTGCCCCGCGTGTGAAGAACGCAGTGGCGAACCGATACGTATCGAACAGCAGGCCGGAAAGGCCGTCGAACTCCGACAGTGTACGAACACCGACTGCCAACACATCTATCGGTACGTTCGACCCTTCCCGGAACCGGATACCGCAGCCCTCCTCATTTCTACGGGCACAGTGGACTCTCCCGCGCTCGGATCGGGATACACCACGAGTGAAACCGTCGACGAGTATGAACTCTCAGGGGTCTTCCGCTGTACCGAGCAGGACGATTTCAAGTTCCCCGTCGAGACGAACCGTGGTCGCGACGACGGCTTTTACACGGCCTCGGAGGTCGCCGTGTTCTGCAACCCTAAGCTCGATCACGACGATCCCGACGACCGCTTCGGTACCGTCACCATCGACACCAACGACCGCACTGGGGGAACAGTCATTCGATGGCGCGACGCACCAGGAAGTCAAGCGAAGATGACCGTCGAGTTTCAGGAGCTCGTCGGCGGAACGAGCTCGCCCACGCCAGACTACGACCGCGCTCTCGACTGGAACCTCAACCGAGACGCGTTCACCGCAATTGTCGATCAGACTGGCCCAACCTATACCGACACGTATCCTGACATTTCCTCTCAACAGAGCGCACCCAACGATTACACAACTGCCTGAATCACCGACCGTTAATACCAGCGAGCCTGCAACCGATACACACGACGCGAACAGCGATGGCCACAGATAGTACATTCGAGGAGGACGTCATCTACCTCTGGCGAACGCTCCGCTCTGTCGTCCTCGTACTTGTCTTCATCTTCGGCGCGATCATTACCAGCCTCATCGTCGGCTATGTGGGCATCGTCATTCTTGATCAGGCCTACCCAGTTGCCCAGCAATCAGAGACGGCACGCTTCCTCGCTTCCGCCGCGTTTAGTGAACTCGGATACGCGATCTTTGTCGGTGGTCTCCTCTACTGGAAAACGGACCTCCTCCCCACAGGCCTCCGCTTCCGTCGTCCGACCCGCCGCGACGCTCGCTGGATTCTCGGCGGCATTCTCGTGATGATTGTCACAGAATACGTACTCACGTCCCTCTTCACGTTTTTCAACGTTCCAACCGCACAGAACGCGGCTGCGATCGAGGCCACCAAACACGCCTCCCTCCCTATGTTCGGCGGGCTCATCGTCGTATCCCTTCTCATCACTGGACCCTGCGAGGAAATCCTGTTTCGCGGCCTCATTCAAGGGTATCTCCGCAGGTACTTCTCGACCATCGGAGCAATACTCCTCGCCAGCCTCTTTTTTGCGAGCGTACATCTCTTCGCCCTGCAGGGTTCTTTGAGCGGCATCCGAAACGTCCTCCTCTCACTCTTTGCGCTATCACTCATCCTCGGCTTCGCCTACGAGCGTACCGACTCACTCCTCGTCCCGATCCTCATTCACGGTAGCTATAACGCTATCCTCTTCGCCAATCTCGGCCTCACTAACCTCTACTAACGGCCGTCCCGGTCTCACCCAAGCAATCCCGCTGTTCACACCTATTCAGGAGGTAGTTCAGTACTTTTTAGAATTATGGGCGATCACGTGGCTGGCTGGGACGATGCTGGGCTTTGCTCCGTCGCTTCAGTCAGCGAGATTGCGGTCACCTTCAAGATACTCGTGCCCGGCCTCGGTAATGGAGACCTCACTCACGAGGAGACGAAACAAGTCATCGCCGTTGAGGAGTCTGACCGTCCCGGCTTTCGGTCGGAAGGCAGATTAACTTCAGTTCAAGTAGGTGACTGTGGCACTACTGCAAACTGTTCAGCCATTCAACAACATCGTAGACGTGATCCCTGTTTTGAACCACAGAACCCGGTCACCCGGGTTGCCGAACTCCTGACTCGAACAATCTAGCCGCTCTGAGACAGCCAGCACGAAGTTGTCGGCCTCAACCTGCCGAATCTTCTCCAGCTTTGTGTCCAAGTACTCGGGCGTCCAGAAGCCGACAATCTCGAGAATCGCACGTCGGCCATCGGGGTGTTCGATTGCGAAGTCGGGAATCATCACTTCGGCACCGAGATCGAAGACGTCGTCCTCGCGGACGAGTTCCCACTCCGTATTCGCTCGTTCCCACTTGTCTGCGAGCGTTCGCTCAACATCGCTATCGAAGCGTTCGCTAGCGCTGTAATGCGAATCGAGGCCCTCAGTATGATCGAGCGTGAACTGTCGTGTCTCACCGGTTGTCTCGTCAACGAGAATCTCTGCAGACATCTCCCACCGGTCACAGAGCGGCAACACCGGCAGGAAGTTCGCCATCCTGATCCCGTATTTCTGTGATTGAGAGAACAGTGACGCCGGCCCGTCCAGCACGGCCTTGTAGCCGGCGGCTTGGTCCGTACTCGCGACACGTTGACCCTCAGCGTCGATCGAATAGATCCGGTGCATCAGCCCGAACAGCTTTACGTAGCTGAACACCGTCCCGAAGTGGTCCCACACCTTGTTGAAATCCGCCTCCGCGAGTGGTGTCTCGCAAAAGACCGAGTCTTTGAGTTCCACGATGTAGTCGGCCATGGCTGTTCGTTCGCGATAGCTCCCCTTCAGAATTCTCCAGGCCGGGAAGAAATTATCTCTCCTGTCCCTACACACCAGATATGGAACTGACGCCCGAACATCTCCAGTCTGAGCACCTCGATCCGCTTCCCCTCTTTCAGTCCGAGCAAGCGACACTCTGGCACATCGACACCACACATCCGGACGTGGTCGCCGACAATCACGTCAACGCCAGACTCGCCACAGCCACGATCTGGTCGCTCGATGAGGATCGGACTTATGCACTTCTCGTGCTCCGGGAGAAGTATACGTGGAGTGACGAAGCGATCCCCGAACTACTGCGCTATCTCGCTACCCATCTTCACGGATCGGATACGACCGTAACGGAGACGTTCTCCGTCGAAGTGTTCACGGCGACAGCAGTCAGGTCGCCTGCAGGCCGGACCGTCTGGTGGCGTGAAGACTACGTCGACAACGACGCCGGGTGAGGAACGGAGATCCTCTCGAAGCCCAATCCGAGGAATTACGCCGCCATCCGACCAAGAACGCGTATGGATCACACTCCCGATGCGTTCGCCGACGCACTCTCCTCTGGCGACACCGAGCGCGTGAATCGGGCGATCGACGAAATCGAGAATACCGAACTCGAGGAACGAGCCGCCCTGTTCGACGAGTATTTCGAGATGTGTCGCGACCTCTACGAGGCCGACGATGGATACCAGCGACAGTCCGCGATCCGCTTTGCAGCCGGGCTGTATCCGCGTCTAGCCTATCGAACGGTCGGTTCGGACCTCACCGACGGGGCGTTACCGGGCGAGTGGACGCTCGACGAGATCGCGACCCACCGCGAACGACTGCGGGACCTCTACGTGGACGCACTCCGCGACGACGACGGCCGCGTGCGACGCGCAGCCGCCAAGGCGATCAAGGAACTAGCGCTGACCGCCGAGATGCTCGAAGCCAAGGACGAACTCCGATCGATGATGGACGCACTGGAAGCGCTCGCCGAGGAGTGTGCGGACTCGAAGCGGAAACACGTCGAGCAGGCCTACGAGAACGTCGCCTTTCACGCGGAGAAGCCATTTTCCCTACTCCCGGACGGGCTTCGGGACGCGCTCGAAGGCGACGAGCACAGTAGTGGACGGTAGCTCACTCGAATATACTCGTCTGGAATATGTGTCGGGGTGAGAGCGTTAGCCGCGGAGTTTTGTGCTCCCGGCGTCATTCATACAGTATGCCATTCAGCGTGAGTTGGCACACGCTTCTCGACGAGGCCGAGGAACTCCCCCCGGACGCTACTCTCATCACACCACTCTCGCACAAGCGGTTTCGCATCACCGACACCCAGGAACACCGCGTGATCATCGAGTATCAGGAGTCGGATAACTCTCGTCCACTGCAGCGCGAGCAGTTCGAGACGCTCTACCGGCGGATCCAAGAGAGGAATGGTCGCTTCGAGCTGGACCGGATCCCGGCAGACGCAGAGCCGTATGCTGCGGTCCTGACGCTCCATCCCCGATTCGAAATCGACGAGGAGGCTGGCGTCATCATCGAGACCGAGGAGCCGAGTGCCACGCACGTCGTCGATGACGAAGAGTCGTCGACGGAAGACCGGGCTGAACCGGATATCGGAGTGTACTCGGATGCACTCCTTCTGATCGATGCGCTCGAACGCCACGACCCCTCTAATCTAACCGAACTCGACACGGACGCACTTGTCAACCTCTATACGTTGCTCTCGGACGTGCAACATGAGGCGAACGACCTCCGGCAGGATATCGCCGATGTCCTCCTCAATCGGATCCACCACGACAGCCCGGTTCACGCTCAGTTCGGCTCGGTCCAGCGGACGGCCCGTCGATCGAATTCATTACGAGACGAAGAGGAGGTCCTCGCAGCACTGGAGGACGCGGGAATCAATCGCGAGCGTGTTCTGGGCGTGGACCCGGACAAGGTCGACGATGCGCTCGACGTGACCGAACTCCGAGAGAGCGATGTCTACGATGTCACAGAAACCGAATACGTCCGGAAAGCCGAGGTCGACGAGGAGGTCAAGGAAACGCGCCTGCAGGGATTGAAGGATCGGCTGGCGGCGAGCGAGAGTGAGGAAGCCACGGAGTTGCGCGCGGAAATCGAGGATCTGGAAGCACGGATCGAGGATCTGACCGAGTTCGATACCGGAACGGAGTATTATACCCAGTCGGGCGCTGACCCGTGATGCACACGACGCCTCGTTCTCGTCGTGGCACTCATCTACTCGGTGGACTCCACCGCTGGTTTCGCCGGACATCTGAGTCTGATAAAAAGGACCGCAGCTCGTCGTTTTCGATACGTCTCCCTCATAGGATCACTCGTCGATACGAGTCGTATCGGATGCTGCCACCAATTTCGCAATGAACGCACTGAGGAGTTCGTCGGGATCTCGGTCAGGATTGTCAACTGGCGGTTCCCAGAGTGCGACGTCGAACGCCCGTGCGGCCAATGCTTGTCCTTCAGAGGTAGTGACCATTAGAACTGCGCTCTGGTAGATCACAATCGTCCGGTGATCATCGACATCAAGATACTCGATTGCGGTTGCCTCGAGTACATTTGGGATATCCACTGGAGTATCCAACGTACAGTGCTGCACCGGCTCCTCATCGTCTGCCATAGCAGTTGCTACTACCCGCCCGTACAAGTATACCTGGACACCGTAACACCGAGATGACTAGACCAATGACCGCCAGCAAAGAGACGACTATAGACAGGTCGCTCAACGCGTTCACTGGTACACTGCCCTTAGATGACACCGACGGCGGGAATCGAGTCATCAACGCCGATACGAGTCTTCACTTTCACCCTACGTGGCACGGGCTTATGAACGAGGACATCAAATCAGAAATCACATAGAAGATGATCGCCGAGCAGGCCTTCGTTAAGACACTGGACTTCCAACTCGACATTCAAAGGGAATATGAGTGATATCGAGGATACGCAAGAAGTATCGCATTGCTCACGATGTAGTTTTGAACAGTTAGAGGCGCTACATCAGCTCAATATCGAAGCGAAGCGATATGCCGAATCTGCTGAAGACGCCTATACTGCTGGGCTCAAGGCAAACGCCCGTCTTTACAGTTTGCGGAAGAAGGCACTGTATGGACTGAAACGAGCGATGCTAGGAGAGTTCGTTGAAGCAGGCTGTGTTGATACAATCCGTTGCCACAAAATCGATGGAAAGTCGTATTACTGTCTCTACATAGGCGAGTTTTCATTTCATACTCCTATTGATGAGTGGGAAAATCCGCCGTTGGGTTCTCCAACATCTCCCTCAAAATCACTCAATTCGTTTGACGCTGACCCTGACAACCGTACCGACCATCTCTCCGAGAAGGTGGCACTGAAACGACTTACTGAGCAATTTGAATCACCAAATGACTACCTCCCAACACCCTTCGTTGACCGTGGATACAAGGCAGAGTTTGCTGGATGGTCACAACTCCCCGGTGCTATTGAAGAAGGTGATAGAGTTGATGGGCGGTTTGGCCGAGAAATAAACAACCCAGAGGAGGAGTTCCTATTCGCTGTTGGCGATGTTTTTCAAACGCAAAAGGGAGAATGCCGAATCCTTGACCGTTACCAAGCGTGGTTGACGCCTTGGTTAGACCGCTCTCCACTTGTTCCACGTTCGGTGTACGATGTTGAATTGGAGGGTGAAATATATGAAACCGTTCGACAGCGACAGATTGTTGATGACTGGCAGATTCTTGTGGAAAGTCTGAACGATCCAGTACCGAATGTAGATGGACGACAAGCGGAGATGGCTGGTAATGCCTACGACCAAGTTGAGTTTGATATCGGTGATATAGTTGAACTCAACACGAGATGGGATGACGATGGACCACACTACTGCAAAATCGTTGAAGCATCACTCTCATACAACCTGGTTATGGTTGAGTTTGAGCCTGTTGAACCGACAGAAGAAGCTCCTCTGGGTCTATCGGTAGAAGAGTTTGTTGATGATGTTGTCGCAGTCCACGACGAACATCCAAAACCGGGTGAATACTACAGAGATGTCTAAGACCGACACGTCAGAATGTGTAGTTGACGGTTGCACGGAGATATTTGACTCAACACGCGGTGCTCGAATTCATTTTAGATATCATACAGAAGCGGAAAAAAGAGCAGCATTACTGGATGAGATAATTAATTTGAGTAGTCAAAAGGGGAGAACGCCCACCGCTGGGGAAATGGATGAAGATGGACCGTTTAGCGTCACTACTTATCAGAATTATTTTGATTCTTGGACTGAAGCAGTAAAACGTGCTGGCCTTGAGCCTCGCCGCGAGACGAATTTTGGGGATACAGATCTTATTTCGGAGATTAAACGGTTAGCCGAACAACTTGATAGGGTACCCACAGCAGGAGATGTTCTCAAACGGAGTAGATACGCTCTCCGAGACTTTCAGAAGCAGTTTGGTAGTTGGAATGAAGCACTACAAAGAGCGGGATATCAGGTAAACGCCGCTATGGATATTCCCGAAAAGGAGTTATTGGCCGAGATACACCAACTCTATGAAGATCTTGGACGTGTTCCCTCAAAAACAGACATGGCCGAGTACGGGTACTTCGCACCTCGCACCTACCAATTGGAGTTCGGGACTTGGAACGATGCAATTGTTTCAGCTGGATACGAGCCCAATCAGACGTTTGACTCGGAATGGAATTATTACTACGGGCCAGATTGGGATGCTACACGAGAATTAGTAATTCAGCGCGATGACGAGATGTGTAGGTGCTGTGGCAAACCGCGATGTGACTGTGAGCAGGATCTAAATGTTCACCACATCAAACCTGCCAGGGAACTCCCTATTGACGGGAATTCAGAGGATAATACATTGAACGATCCTTCAAATCTAATCTCACTTTGTCCTTCGTGTCATCATAAATTCGAAGGTCAATGGACTGATTCTGATCCCTCCTCCTTCGCCGAGAAAGCCCGTTTATCGCTCACCGTGGATTGACGGGAGCAATATATTCGTTCCTCCAAGAGTCCCCCTCTCTCCATTGCCAGTAATAATATTGGTATTTTTTACCATCTTCTATTTTCGTCGTCTTCACCGTGATATAGGCTCCTGTAGCAGGGACATCATCGTAGTCGTCGGGATCCATCGAGACACCCTGCTCCTCGAGATCTTCGACGACATCATCGTCGACGGCATCCTCGGGAGCGGTATCTGGAGACGCAGGTGGTTGCTCCCGCTTCCAATCGGCGAGAGCCTGTGCGTAGTCAGCCAAATCCTCCAGCTCCTCGACCGATAATTCGTCTACCGCGTCTCGAACGTTTGCCGGAAGGTCAGGTCCAGAAGGTCTCTCAGTGTCGCCCGTCATTAGTTACCCCACAGAGGGGCATAGCCATAACTATTGTGGGGTAACTCGTGATGAGCACTCTCCGGTTGGTTTCTCGCCCCCACAGATGGTGGAGGTAACTACGCATGTCTACCCACCAGATCACCCCGACGGACGAGCACCTCCCACCCCTCGAACTTCCCCCAGGCGCGCTCGACGCATCGCACCCTGACTATGAGAACACCACGGGTAGTGACCCACCGGAGATCGAGCCTATCGAGCACCGCATTCGTCTCGACATCATCGAAGCTGGCGGGCTCTTGTCTCACGACACCCACGCCCCCACCCCGCTCGCCCGGCAGTACATCCAAAAAACGCTTGTCGATACTTATGAGAGCGAACGCAGGTTCTTCCCCTCCTACGACCGCCTCGATAACTTCCTGGGCGAGGCTCCTGCATTCCTCACAGGTGAGCTCGAACCACATTACCGCGAGCTCGAGCAGATTCGCGCCGATCGCCGAAAGTGGTACACGGAGCTCATCCCGAAAAATCTCGACACTATTCAAGGAACAGCCGACTCTCTCCTCCCCCTCCACGCAAACACTTTCCACGGAGTCGTCATCGTCGACGCGAACACCGATCCCATCGAGTATGCCGACGAACACGACCTCGATGTAGACGACATCATTCGGGAAGCCCAGCTCGATAACCACATCCTGCCCTCCGAATATGGGATCACTCTCCCGGCGCCGCTCCTCGTCGGGGAATTCGCCAGCGGGTCCACTTACGCGTTCCTTCCCTGGTCGGACGCCGTCGTCTGTGGCTGTCCCTACAAGCAGACGAACAAGTGGGCGGTGATGTGCAAACACGAACTGGCGGCTGCGTCCTGTCTCGCCAACGCTCACGAAGGAGGCGTTGATGCCAAGTACGTTCTCCCAATCGACGTCGGTGTTGACATCCCGCAGCGCGCCCGCCGGTTCGTCAGCCCGACCGTCGCTGCCACTCACACGCCCCGGAAGCAACGGTGATCACGATGATGCCTTCCATCACAGACTCGGGGAGCCACCCCCAGCAGCAGTGGCTCATTCGCGGGTCGCCCGCGATTACGCTCACTGAAGCGCTCTACGACGCCATCCCTGTCGACGCTGACGCCTACTATCACGTCGCGACAGACACCATCATCGTCGTCCAATTCGATACATTCCAAACCGTCCTCGAACGGGATGATGCTCCTCTCCGTTGCCCACACGACAACGACCCCGCTTCCTGCCCGTCGTGTCCCACTCGAGACGACACGACCGATTGCGATTCACTCGATAGCACCGATCACCAGCCACACGACCCGTCACCAGCCTGCTTGTGAGTCCCGATGTCTCGCGGACTTTACACGTTCGACGATAGCCTACCCAAGCACCCACTCCTCCTGACTATGCAGATCGACACAGTCACTCTCACCAAGATCCAGACGTATCGCGTTACCGCCGACCCGGTCGTCGCGAGTGACCACGCCGCCGGCGCCGCCAACCTCGAGGACGGTATCCACGAGGAACGCCACGCACTCGTTGAGGACACTCCGACGGATGAGCGTGTACCCGTCGCAACGTGGGGCGAGCTCGCGGCACTCTGTTCGACGGCCTCCCTCACGCACGCCGCATTCACGAACGCGGAGTTCGTCAGCCTCTACCAGTACGCCTTCCGCCAGTACCTCGACGGAATCGCCGGCAATGACCAGGAAGTGAACGCAATGCTTCCCTCGAACTTCCCGATCCTCCCCGCAGACGACGAAATTCGCGATAGAGCCCGTGACCTCCGCGAAGCGCTCAAGCGCGACCGCGACCGCTGGTTCACCGAGCACGTCAATGAACTCGACATCGAAACCGACGGTGTCCCGACGGCATTCTGGCTCCACGATTCCACGACAACGGCAGCAGAATTTCTCGCCGAGTGGTTCGCGGTCGGTGAGGTCTCCGACCAGCTTCTTCGGAGTCTCCCGAGTCTTCCCGGACAGACACCCGGAGAGAACCCCAAGACAGCCGAGAGTACAGCCACTCAGAAAACCGACGAGAGTGACCCGGCACAGGCAGGTCTCGATATGTTCTGACCGACTCTATGAAATCATCAGAATCTGATGGTTTTTTCACCGCCGTCAATACACACAAAGGGCTCACTTACCGGTAAAGAGACTCAATATATCATTCTCTTGTTAGGAGACGCATAGACGATATAGAGGGTCAGAGGGTGAATGCAGCACGAAAACTGTGTTCTATTCAGTCCGATTATGCAGATTCAGACGTTAGGTGGTCTTGCCCATCCATCAGTTATTTCACCACAAATATATCTTATTAATAAGGTCTAAACTGAAACCGGTCGTTCACTACCTCTATCTCCGATTCATCATCCACCGAGGTTTGTATATCCTCTATAATTCAGTTAAATATTCAACCGTTTTGTCTACGCTTCGTCGATTGCCGCCATCTCCACGGCACTACCTACTTCAATCGCTGCGGTCTCCCTGATCTGAATAATTAGCATCTTAGTTGCGCGTTTGTGTTGGGAGAGGTATCATTATACTATTGGCTAAGAACATTCTTGGTAATGGTCGAATTCATCGCTTTTACCCTTCTTTTGGCGATCATCGCAATCTACGAAGTTCTACCCGAGCACCGGCAGCTACGCGTCAGGTATAGTCTCGGGAATAAAATCAGTATTGCCGTTTTAGGCATTCTATCGATCATAATCATTAGCGCGTACACAGTCGAGTTCGCCATTCAGCAAACAGACCAGACAGCTCTTACCCTCTATTCTTCCGGCTACCTCACTATCTCGGTTACATCTCTTTACGCAGGACTAATTCAACTGTTTACTGCAGTAATTATTTCTGGAATCTTTATATCTATATTCTTTGGTGAGAACGTTCGTGTTCGGAACGATGAGTCACTAGCTGGGGTTCTACGGAGCTTATACAACCGAGAAGAGTATGCGACTCTGACAGATGTTATCGAGGATAATTATGTCCCGTTAGTTAGGCACCCGGAGAAACCTAGCGATCCAAGGCACCGATCACTAGCTTCAGAACTATCGGAGCCTCACGAGAGTGAACCGCGTACAGGCATTTCAGGGTGTGTTTCGAAGGCACTAGACAGGGCAGAGTCGTGGCTTTCGGTTGTCGGGAGAGTACGCAATGCTGTTAGTGGGGGTATCGAGGTCTTGCACTACAGGTTCGGGTTGATTCGGTATCGTCTCGTGGATACAGCTGAGGAATCGAGTGGTTTCACTGATAGGGTGCTATCGAACGAGGAATTCGGGTCGAAGCACCCGATTCTTAACCCCAACCTCGGGATTCGCGTCATTGAGGACGACGGTCTTGATAAGAATCAACGAAAGGAGATCACGGACCAGTACCTGCGAACACAACTAAAAACGAAGAACAGTCTCCTGCATCGCAACGTGAAAAACAACCGGAACTTATCTCGAACGGGGTACAGGATTAAGTCGGAGAACCGGTTGCTTCATGCCTTATTGTCTGATTGCTCACGGGCGCAGGAGTTGACTCCCGGGAAGTCAATCGGCGGAGCTGCACGGGAAGTCGTGCGTGACCAGGGGGACCAAGAGCACGACAGATACCTCAGTCGCCATCTAGTCGATTCCAGCCCCGAAGGTCGATACAGTGACCCGGTATATATCGGGATTATGTTCATCGACATCCTGATTCGAGAGGGGCTCTCCGAGCGCGTAACGCATCATATGTGGCTGCGCGAGTACCACCACCTGACAAAAGCGATTTGCGAGAATTACGAGGTCAGTGAGGAAACGAAGCCGAATGAGGAATTCCCGAATGACTACTCGCTGTTCCTCTATACGATGGTGGATAATATGTGCGAGTGGCTGAGGGCTGTACAATGGATGGCTGTGGAATCTGACCAAGATGTAACAGTAACCACCGGGGGCGGTGACGCGCAGTATGAGGAGTTTATTCGACTTGATTCGATAGATCATGAATGGGGGTCGAATATCCCACATGTTGCTGCTACATGTTTGGTTTCTTGCCACAGGCAGATACTCACCACACCGAAAATCCCTCAGAAGCACAAAGAAGACCTCTCTGAGAAAATTTTCACGACGTGTGTAGAGCTGCGAGATAACGAAGAAGAGTCCCTACCATGGCAGTATAGCAAGTTGATAATCGAATGTGTAAAGGAGGAACTCAAGCCTCACCGTGGTGGAGAGGAGTATCGGGAAGAGTTTAAACGAGTATATCAGTCAAGTGTGCATCACGAGATAACAACTAAGGCTATGACAGGGGGAGATATTTCTGGGGACCTAGATGAGATCCTGCTGTAACTCGGGGCGGCCACCAGTCTGGTAGCGACCGTTGGAACAGCAGGTGTCCGCGTAGCCTCTGTGCGAGATCCGCACGCACGCTGTATCTCGCACGGCTACTGGAACATCTCTCGGAACTGGTACGCTAAGACAGAGCCGTTGAAGCCAGTCACGGAACACAGTCGGTCGGTTTTTCTCTCCTACTGAAATCGAGAGCGGTTTAATGCCTACACAGTCACCCACGACGACCGAGACGGCGTACTCTGCATTCGTGCGTCGGTACGGTTTCCCCGGCCCGGAACGTCAATCCATCCCCCATCCCCGCACAACTAGGAGGGCAAGTCGATGAGTATCTCGCCGGCGCATCCATCGGTCGAGTCCGCCAACGACCCCGTCTCCCCTACGGGCGAGCGGATTCAGCTCAGTGACCTCTCGGATATCTACGAGCACGGGGCGCTCGCTCTCATCGGGTGTGGGGCCGCAAAGCGCAACCCAACCGACGAAAACGACCTCCGCCTAGCCTCGGTCGGTTCCGACGAGTCCTTCGGCCCCGACTGGACGGACGAAACCGGGCCCGCGTGGAAGGCTCGCGATCTCTACTCCTCGACCTATTTCCGCCTGAAGAAGCAGTTCGCCAGACGCATCGCCGGCGTCGAGGGCGGCCGAGACGGCACCAGCCCGTGGACGATTCTCTCCTCCAAACACCACGTCCTGATGCCCTGTGAGGACGTCAAGTACTACAACAAATCAATCGACGATCTCGGCGATGACGAAACAAATCCCGATCACCGCGTCGAAAATCCCAATGGCCTCCGCCGACCTGACGGTCGCGAGATAGTTACCGAGCTCGGCCAGTGGACGCGGCTCGTCGCATTCGGCCTCATAAAGTGGATTGCGTCCTTTCGCGCTGTCCGCGACCCGGCGGAAACGACGAACGCGCAGACGCTCTTCATCCTCGCCGGTCAGGACTACATCAACCCACTTCGCGACCGCGGCGTTTTCAAATACGGGATTTCGAGGCTGACCGGCAATCCCAACCAGCTCACTGAATTTCCCCTCGAACCCCGCTTCCTCTTCGAGGAAATCAACAATGACGGCATCGGCGACCAGATGAGCTGGCTTTCGGACGCCGTCAACCGACTCGACGAGCCCGCAGCGCCCACAGAGCAGGCGACCTTCGAGGGGTGGTCGCCATGACGGAGAACGCTACTCTTACAGCCTACACCTCTACCGAAACTGAACCGGAAGACGCGGCTCCACCGTCACTCGAAGATCGTCTCCTCGCCGCCGTTTCGACGACACTCGGCCTCCGCCTCATCCCCGGAACCGGCGGCCCCTTCTATCTCAAGAACCGGGGCAATGAACGCTATCTCTTCCGTGACGACCATGACCGCTGGTACATCCTCCAGCCGTCGGCGAAGGCCTCCGAAGACGGCTACGTCCGCTGGGTATTCCTCCCAGAGGACAAGCCCACGCGCCTCGCTCGCACCGGCCTCGAGCATCGCACCGTCGTAGGTTACGACTACGTCCGCCGATCCGAGGCTCCCGACCCAGTCGAGACGACGGTCACCGCGAAGGAACTCACGTCCAGCTGGTGCGAAACAACCTATGAGTGCGGCGCGTGCGGCGAGGATTTCGACGAACCCCTCAACCACGCACTCCACTGCTGGGAAAATCACCCGTGGATACCCTCGCCCGGACAGGTCCGCCTCGAAGTGGAGGGATAACTGATGTCAGTCGTCTCAGATACGACCATCGGCGATCGGACGCTCGACGACCTCTGGGATCGCCCACTCGCGCTCGATCTCTTCGCCGGCGCCGGGGGCGCCTGCCGCGGGCTCCAGACATACGGCCATCACGGGCTCGGCTGGGAAGTCATCGGCATCGACACCGACCCGCGGAAGGTTCGCTATTATCCCGGCGTCTTCGTCAAGCACGACCTGACCGAGGGACTTCCCGAGGTCGTCGACGACTACGCCGACCAGATCGAAATCGTCTGGGCGTCCGCTCCCTGCACGTTCGCGACCGGCCTCCAGTTCGCGCGCTCCGGAGAGAACCTCATCCCGCTCGCCCGCGACCTCTGTCAGGAGATCGACCCCGACGTCTGGATACTCGAGAACGTCCCAGGTGCTCGCGATCATCTTGAGAATCCCGTCCAGCTCTGCGGGTCAGCGTTCGGACTTGGCGTCCGCAAACACCGGCTCTTCGAGACGTCGTTCTTCGCGCACGGGACGCCGTGTTCGCATCCCGAGAAGTTCGACTACGCAATCGGCGAACGCGAAGCCCCGGTGACCGGCTACCGGCAGGCCCACGGTCTCTCCCCGCACGCCCCATTGCCCGCGAAAGCCCTCCGTGAGGTCATTCCACCCGCCTACGTCCACGAACTCCTCGATCAGTACATCCACTACGCCCCACACACCTACGAAACCACTCACTCGGCCGACCACACTCCAAAATGCCAGTAAGACCACCGCTTCCCGATAGCGTCTCACCCCCATCTACTGTGAATGGGTGGGTCTACGACGACGAGGCTTCGTGGAACGCTCACGTCTGGACAGCTCCAGATGCCCCTCAATCAGTCGCCGTCTTCGACCACTTCGACGAGGTAGCTGTCAAAGCCATCGACGACCGCGTACAAGGCTTCCACAACCGCGCTCCGGTCGCGACCGTCGACGCCGTGGAAAACAACCGTTCGGCTAGTGTTGTCCGAGCGATCGACAAAGCCGTCGATTGGATGGAAGCTATCTCTCCCGGCGCTTGGAAGCACCCTGCTGTCAACGAGGCTGTATTCAACCCACCACCCGGTTACGAACTCACGCACTACTACATCGAGAGCAGAAAGGTGATCGTCTACTACCATCGAGAAGGTACTCACGAAGATCAGCGACCTACGGGGAGCACGACCGCAGACGGTCTCGAAGTGACTACTGAAACATATCCGTACCTTGTCGTCAAAACGTGGCGAGGCAGCGGGAACGCTATCGTCGCGCTCGCCCCGTGGGACTATGCACACGAAACTGAGATGGTCGACGTCCGAAATCCACCCGACGGGTGCGGACTCGACATCGCACTGACGATTGCTCGCGACTATGTTGCCGCCGTAATCGGCGATGACACCAATCCGCCTGCCGTCGGGCAAGCAAACCTCACAGCGTGGACACAGTAGTTTACCATCCATACACTGTACATCACACCCTTCACCGAGAATTTCTCACCCTCCACGAAGAGTGGAGGTTCTATCGATAGATGCATCAGCTTATCCGCGTACTTGTCCCCGGTACCACCCAAGACGATGCCCTCGCCCGCGCTCACAGTGCCCTCGACAAACTCGTCGGTGTCGGCATCGATACTGCCAGTGTCTACGACTACTACGGGACGTTCGAACAGGCGGACTCGCGTTACAAGCCGTACGTCGCGAACGTCATCAGTGACGGCAGCTCTGAGACTGTCGACGAGACAACGGTCGCTCCAGCGTTCCCACTCGACAGCGAAGAGGGACAAGCACTCCTCGATGATGCGCTCGAGGAACAAACGGAGGAATTCGGAGATGCATTGTCAAAATTTCAATCGAAAGTCGACGAGCTCTCCGTTGAGGACGTGATGAACAACGTCGACGGAGTACGATTCCACCTGGGACAGCTCGCCGAATGTCGAGGACCGTCAGTGTACATCTATAACGAATACGGAGGCGGTCTCGTATCACCGACGGCCGTCGACAAATACGTCGATCGCCTACACAACGCCTCGTCCGGTACTTCCGGCGGCGACGGTGACGCCGCAGCGGCCACAAAAGAAGATGAGCAGATGTCCCGGGGATGGCTCGTCCCCGCCGACGTCCATTTCTAGCGCGTTATGCCGAGTGAGCCACAGCTCTTCGAGACGCTTAACGACCCGAATCGGATAGCCTTCCGGGTAGAGCTCCCTGACGGGAAATCAACAGCGTTCGCGACGACTGGATGGACTGACGTTGCAATCGGTGAGCGGTACTGGAATTCCTACGACGGCGAACTATACCGCGTCACGATCGTCGACGACACGAAGGTTGAAGCAGTCCTCGAATTCGGCTGTGGGGATATCCCCCGATCAGTCTCCTTCGACTGTGAGTGGTTTACCCCAGACGGTCACTCCCTCCACCACATCGCTCCGGAGACCGAGTAACCGCCATCACTC
>Ga0207719_100535_pt1 | contig 20135 bp, 22 predicted proteins | sample A23P1SouthBayCA_2_FD_187279 | JGI IMG/M metagenome (GOLD analysis project Ga0207719, IMG submission 187279) | Aerobic enrichment media microbial communities from Eden Landing Ponds, California, USA - A23 P3 (3) (SPAdes) | ecosystem: Environmental > Aquatic > Marine > Unclassified | place... | reverse complement strand
TCGGGGACCGGATCGAGCGCCCGCCCGTCGCGTTCCGCGAGGACGGCCCGGAGTTCCCGCCCCGACAGTTCGACGACCACGACGGGCTCCTCGAAGGGGATCACGGAGACGAGATCAGCGACGGTCCCCTCGCCCGCGAGCGGCGGCCCCGCGCGGATCCCGCCGCTGTTCTGGAGGCCGACGTCCGTGCCCGTCGCCCACCGGTAGGCCCCGGCGACGACCTGCCCGATCCGGCAAGGTCCGGAGAAGACGGCGTCGTCGGTTCGCTCGATCGGCCGATCGACCGTCGCGACCGTCGCGTCCAGCCCGGCGTTCGCGACCCGCTCGCGGAGCGCGCCGGCGACCGTCTCCTCGATTGGCGCGCCGGTCACGTCGTGGAGGTCGACGCTCCAGTCCCCCGCGACGTACCGGAGTTCGACCAGCCGGCGGGCGTTCGCGCCCGGCCGGGTCAGGAGCGTCCCTTCGATCCGGTCGATCCGGGAGGCGTGGACGTGGCCCCCCAGGACGACGTCGACGTCGGTCTCGCGGGCGATCTCGTCGTCGCTCCGGCCGACGTGGGAGAGGGTGACGACCTGGTCGGCGCCCCGGGCGCGGAGGTCGGCGGTGGCCCGACGCGTCGCCTCGACCGGGTCCGTCACGACGAGGTCCGAGGCAGTCGGCGTCACCTCGGGGGTGGCGGGATCGAGAACGCCGAGGAAGCCGAGCCGAGTCCCCGCAACCTCCCGGATTGCCGTCGGGACGACGCCGGCGTCGGCGCCGAACCGGTCCGCCGCGTTCCCGATCGTCCCTCCCGGAGGCCCCTCCGACTGGTACACGTTCGTCGCCACCCAGGTCTGGGGGGCGTCCGCGACGATTCCGCGGGTCGCGTCGGGGCCGTGGTCGAAGTCGTGGTTGCCGAACGTCGCCAGGTCGGGCTCGACGCGGGCGAAGAAATCCATCGCCTGGCGGCCCTCCGTGACCAAAGAGAGGACGCCGGGGGCGATGGTGTCGCCGGTGCCGACGACGAGCGTCTCCTCGTCGCGCAACTCCTCGATGAGGCCCGCCAGCCGGCCGATGCGCTCGGGCCGGTCGTAGGCGTTCTCGACGTCGGAGTACTGGAGTATCCGGGCAGGCACTGGGTGTCCTCTCGGGACGCGTCGATCAAGGCCCCTTCGGTCCTCCCCTTCTCGGGACCTCGTCCCGCCCCCTCCGGATCTTCGCCCCCGACCGGTCCCCCCAGAATGGACACGCCTAACTGGCTGTGCCGTGTGTACCCTCGACATGGACCCACACACCATCAGCGAGGGGGAGACGGTGTACGTCGACCGGACCGACAGCCGGATCGGAACCGAGGGCGAGTTCTTCGTCGTGTACGTCGACGAGGAGGGAAAGGACCCGTACGGGTACTTCTGTTCGAACTGCGAGACCATGGACAACGCGATGGACCCGATGGGTCGAATCGTGTGTAACAACTGTGGAAGCGTCCGCAAGCCCGACGAGTGGGACGCCGCCCACGAGTGATACTGACTGCTGTCGTCTGTTTCCAGTGCTCGCCGCCACGGGGGTAGCGAGCACCGGGAAGAGCTACAACCGACATTATGATCCGCCCCGGAGGACGCGATCCGGACTGGAGGACGCGATCCGCCCCGGAGCGCGCGACCGGCGCCGGCACACTCATGAGCGCGGAGCCACGGGGACGCGTATGGACCGTGACGACGGACCCCCGGACCGTGGCGAGCGGGTGCTCGACATCGTCGGGACGGCGCGGGGAAACGCCGTCCTCGCCTGGGCGCTGGTGGCCTTCCTCGGGGTCGTCGTCGCCGGGGCCCTCCTCCGGGGGGACCTGCTGTGGGCCGGGTTCGCCGCCGTCGTCGCCGCCCTCGCGGTCGTTCCCCCCGTCGCCTACCGGAACCCCCGGGTCATGCTCCCCTGGGAGGTGCTCGCGCTTTCCGCGCTGCCGCTGATCGGGCGGACGGTCGCCACCTGGCCCCTCGCCGGCGAGTTCGCGACGTACCTCGGGGTCGCAGCGCTCGCGCTGGTCGTCGCGGTCGAGCTCGACACCTTCACTTCTGTCGGGATGACGCCCGGGTTCGCCGTCGTGTTCGTCGTCGTCGCCACGATGGCGACCGCGGGGATCTGGGCCGTCCTGCGGTGGTCGCTCGACGTCGCTCTCGGCACGGCGTTCCTGCTCGATCCCGCGCTGACCGCCGAGGAGATCGAGACGGCGCTGATGTGGGAGTTCGTCTACTCCGTGGGCGCCGGGGGGATCGCGGGGGCCGTCTTCGAGGGGTACTTCCGGCGCCACGCCGGCGCGGCCGACCGGGTGCCCGAGGAGGTCGACCCCGCCACGCCGCGGTGAGAGGGGGCGCCACGCCGCCCAGACAGGGGTTGCTTTTTAGGGACGGGACCCGAACGACGGCCCGTTGGATGTCTCAGGAACCGACTCCCCCGCCCCACGCTTCCACAGCGGGCGAACTCGAAGCCGACCTCCAGTGGTGTTACGAGGCCGTCGAGGACGTCTCGCGGACGTTCGCGCTGACGATCGCCGAACTGGACGAGCCGATGTCGCGCGACATCTGCGTCGGATACCTCCTCTGTCGGATCGCCGATACGATAGAGGACGCGAGCCACGTCCCGCCGGACCGCCAGCGCGCCCTGTTGCGGTGTTACAGCCGGGTGCTCGACCCCGACGACGAGACCACGGTCGCGACGTTCGAGGAGCGCGTCGCGGAGTGGATCCCCGAGGATCCGGACGCCGACTGGGTCGTCGTCGCCGAGACGGCCCGGATCGTCGCCACCTTCGAGAGCCTCGATCCCGCCTCCAGGCGCGCCATCCGGCCGCCGGTGCGCGAACTCGTCTCGGGCATGGCGATGTTCGTCGACCGCTACGCCGACGACGGCGGCCTGCGCCTGCGCACGTTCGAGGAGCTCGAGGAGTACTGCTGGTACGCCGCCGGCACCGTCGGAACGCTCGTGACGGGGCTGCTCTCCCGGAACGCCGAGCCCTCCGTCCGGGAGACGCTACACAACAACGCCCGGTCCTTTGCCCTCCTTCTCCAGCTCGTCAACGTCGCCAAGGACGTCGCCGTCGACTACGAGGAGGAGAACAACGTGTACCTCCCGCGTGAGTTCCTGGAGGACCAGGAACTCGACACCGACGACATCAAGGATCCGAAAAAGAGCGAGGCGTTCGCGCCCGTCATCCGGCGTCTCGTGGGGCGGGCCGAGGGGTACGTCGACGGCGCCCAGCGCTGGCTGGAGGCGATGCCCGAGATCCGGGGCAACACCCTCTCGGCGTGGGCGATCCCCTTCCTGCTCGCGGTCGGGACCATCCGCGAACTGGAGGAACGCCCCGAGGACGTCCTCACGGAGGGCGACGTCAAGGTGTCCCGCGCCGAGGTGTACGCCCTGCTCGATTCCTTCTCCGGCGAGGACCACCCCTCCGTGGAGCACCTCCGCGCGAAGATACGGCACAGCCCTCTTGACGAGGCGTGATCTCGTCGGCCGGAACCGTTGAAGCTGCCCGTACAACGGTTCGCGAGGGGTTTGTGTGGTGGATTGCCTAATCCACGTAGACAGCGATTCGATCACATCGATTTCGGAGACATTAGAAATCGGAGTGATGGATAGTGGCTGCGTAGTAGTCGCCAGCATCCGCGAGCGAAGCGAGCGGTTCACCGGCGACGAGCGGTCGAAGACCGCGAGGATCCGGGGCTTTTTGGTGCAGATCTAAGAAATCTAATTCTACAATAGATATATACGCATCCGAATACAGGGGGCTCACATGCCCGAAGGCACCCAAATTAACCTTCGCGTCAGTAAGGGCCAGAAGGAAAGTTGGAAAGAATACATAGATGAATCAGGCCGGTTTGGAACACTCTCTGATCTCATTCGGGCGAGCGTCGAGTCAGAGATCCAAGCCGATGAGAGGGACGAGGACACTATTTCGCCTGCGCTCACGAATGACATTGAGCGTTTGCGGGAGGAGCTCACGGAGGTCCGCCAGGATGTTGCCTGGTTACGGAAGCAGCATCAGTCAGATGTCAATATCTCCGACCTCGCCCAAACAGTGTTCGATGAACTCGAGCACCTCCCGGCACCCACAGAGCCAGTGGACGTTCCGGAGAAAGTCGAAATGGATCTTGACGAGTATCGGGAGTACCTCGGAGCCCAGGCTATAGTCGAGCCCGATGGGAGCAATGGCCAGTCATCACCGCAGACGGCCAGCGCCATAGCCGACCGAATCGGAGCCAAGTCTAAGCAAGTGCATGATGCCATAGATCACCTCCAAGATCAATTCCTCCCGGTGGTCGAAGTGGACTACCAGGGCGAGACTCACTACTTCAAGGAGGAGTAAGATATGCGAGAATCACTCCAAGAATACCTTGATCTGCTTGAAGGGCAGAATAAGTCCGAAGGAACCCTCCAGCAATATAGTGGAGGTCTGAATGCCTTTTCAGACTGGTTAGAGGAGGAAGAAGCTGATCCCGAGGAACTTGGTACACGGGATATACAGCGGTATCTCTCGTGGCTCAAGTCTGAGCGAGGATATGCACCGAAGACTGTCCGAGGGTATTTCAGTCCAGTCAGTGGGTACTACTCAGATTTAGAGGCGACTGGAGACATCGAGTCAGATCCAACTGAAGATGTCGTGGTCGCTGAGTACGCCTCCGAGGAAACCCTGAAAGAGCGGAAGACAAAGGAACGACGAGTGTGGCTCGAGCGGGACGAATTACGACAGGTGGTTGAGAACGTTCCTGCTCCAAAGCTCCGGAATCGCCTCCTTGTCCTGTTCCAGTATTATACTGGCCTCAGACGGCAAGAAGTCGTGGACGTGAAACTTGACGATCTCGACCGCGAAAACCGCCGGGTGCAAGTCCGGGGGAAGGGGAATAAACTCCACTCCGCACACTGGCAACCGAAATTAGATGGCTTGCTCTCGACGTGGATTGACGGTGGGTATCGGGATGCCTCCCCATACGCTGCAGAGAGTCCGTATTTGTTCGTCTCGGATGCTGGACCGAAGATGTCTGCTGATACAATAAATAAAGCAGTCGTGAAGGGGGCAGAGAATGCTGGTATTCAGGAGGTTCTCTATGAAGATGCGACTGGACGAAACCGCTACAAATACACGTCTCACGTACTCCGACATTCCTTTGCGATGCACTGGTTAGAGAATGGAGGATCCATCGAAGCGTTATCCAAGCACATGGCCCACTCATCAGTTACGACGACTGAAATCTATGGGGAGATATTGGACGAGAGGGCCAAGGAAGAATACGAGGAGTATGCTCCACAGATCGACATATGATGATCTGAATGTTCTTCCCTCTTTTCGGCCTTCAATTAGGAGTGTAATCTGAATCCGGTGGGTTTCATATTTAAGGGGTCTAAATTTACGGTGGAGGGGCTTTCTCTACCAAGCATGGTTGAAAACCAGACCCGACCACGTGGTATGTTGACCCAGGCAGACCGGGAGTTCCTACGTGGCGAAAAAGACCTGAGTGACCAGTCCACCAGAAACACCCGCCGACGAATTCGGAACAGATTCTATCAGGCCCTGCTGGACTTTTCCGTTCTGTGGACGTACTTGGGAGAGGACGATCTGGAACTGATCTTCGAGGCAGAGGACGATCAAAAACGGAGAGCAGTGAGACGAGCGGCTCAGGATGCGATTGCGCTGACGATCCTCGGATTATGGCAAAACGACGACTACTATCCAGATCGACTGATATACGCCATTCAACAAGCAGCGTATGCTCGCAATCGGAGTGTGAGCGTTGAATTAGAAATTGAGGAGGAGAGGATGGATGCTCCAGATGACATCCTGCGGAGACTGCTGGACTCCGGATTCGAACATACCACCTATGAGGAGTTTGAGAAAGCAGTCACAGACCCAGCGTCGGATCCAGAACTTCTCAATGAGTTGTTCGAACGTATGGATTCAGACTGGGACTTGTCGCCAGACGACCTAAGAGAGTTCCAGAAGCTCAGAAAAGAGTCGGAAGTTATCCGAAGGTCACTGCCATACGTCATAAATGTAGAGCCGGTCTTCGATCCTGCCAAGACTGAGAAAACCGAGAAGCAGTCCAGAAAGTAGATCTCAAAAACTCACACGGCCTTGGTACAAGAGACAGAACTCTTTGACTTCTTGATCGTCAAAGTATTTCAGCTGACGGTCAGACCAGAATCCTGAGGAATCGTCCTCCTCACGACCAAGACGCCGCTCTAACTGCCGGTCGTAGTACTCCTTGCCGGTCTGGACCACGTTGTTAACCACGTCAATGGCTTCCAGTTGGTCATCCACGTTGAACCGGAGAATCACATCCTGCCCCTGCTCGTTTCCTTGATTACTGTAGCTGGTAGTTGACCTCACGGATACGGCCTCAGTATCCAGGGCTTCTATTTCGTCATGGAACTCGGATCGGAGCTCGTCATCTAATGCAGAGCAAGCCCTGAGTTTGATTTGTAATTCGTCCTCGTCACGCTCAACTCTTGTTCTGAATTGCTGTTGCGTATCGGGCACAGTGGTTCTGATTACTTTGTCCATCGTCGTCTCTGTGTTTCAGACCCCCCTCACTTCAATACTGGTTATAGCACACATTGCTACAAAAAGGATTGTTACACCCATAAAATCTGCATAAGAGAATGGGGAGTGATTGCTTGCTTAAGCGAGTATGTCGGAGGAAGAACGGAGTGGGCCATTCGAGGAGCAGGTGTCGGATGAGGAGATTCTACAGTTCATAGAGCAAGAAGAAGTCGTCACAACCAAAGAGGTATCTGAGGAGTTTGATTATCACCTCCAGACAGCCCGGAGACGGCTCAAATCACTCAATCAAGAGGGTGAGATTCGCCAGAAGGATGTCGGGAAACGGTTCGTGTGGTGGATCCCGCAACCGTGACATCACCCACGATATACGGTGCCCGTGAACGGCCATAGACGGGGTGCAGATCAGCTTCACCCCGATCAACCGGGAAGGGCCTACGATCAATCACGGCCCGTCACGAAGGGTTAGACGCCCGCCAAAACGGGGTGGATCAACCCTCGATTTATGAGCTTACCCACCATGGTATGCGACGATGCCGCGTGGACCCCTTGGTGGTCCCCGACCACTGCTCTCCCAAGAGTGTGGCCTGACAGTTCGGGACTACACTGCGATTCCGAGTCCGACACTCTCAGGAGATACGACACCGGATAGAACTGAGACCTTCCGAGAAATCGCTCGCTCTTACTTACCGATCAGGTCATTCACGACCCAGAGAAACGAAACCCGAGAAGAACTTGGAGATGTACTTGTTGCCAATCTCGACACGGATCGTCTCCAGTTTGACGAGTGGTTCTCATTTCTCAAAGCCTATGCAGATCAGGTGGATGTGTCTGATCTCCGGAAGCTGAGTGTCGGAATTACCGGTTCAACCAGAACGGAGAGCCGAATGCCGAGACCACTTGCTGAGGCGGATATTATTGCTGTTGATCTGATTGAAATCCGGGTAGCCGAGTATACCAACGCAGAACGGAGACAAGTATCCGAACAGCTACGCTCAACTCTCTCCTGGGTTGTCGATACGAGTATATCCGGTGAGACGATCTTGCTCCAGCATCAAGGTGGAGTAAACAATCTCGTCAGTTCCCAGTCGTTGGAGTTAGTGGATCAATTAGACGGATCCGGAGTCCCAGCGACGGATGTCACGATCACCTGCAGCCTCATCGAACAATAGAGAGGCCAGCCATGCCCACAGCGATTTATGCACGAGTCTCGACAACTGAGCAGAATCTTGACCGCCAACTCGAAAGTACTCACGAGTACGCTCAGAAGAAGTTGGGGACAGACCTCAGTGATATCCAGACCTATCGAGACAAGTCAACTGGGACCGACACTGAGCGCTCCGGATACCAGGAGATGATGGAAGAAGTAGAAGCAGGAGAGTTTGATCACGTCATCGTGCATGAAATCTCCCGGCTAGCTCGATCCCTACAAGACTTAGAACGGACAGTCTCGCGTGTGACTGATTCAGGTACTGCAATCCACTTCGTCCGAGATGGCCTATCCTTCGGAGATGGGAAGGAGCGTCCAATGCACCGGCTCCAGATGCAGATGTTGGGAGCCTTCGCTGAGTGGCAGGCGAGGGTAAAGCAGATGAACACAAAGGAGGGAATAGCCGCGAGACAGCAGGAGGATGATTATCATCATGGGAGGCCTCCGCTCGGATTTGAGAAGGATAATGGTAGGCTGATTGAGGGAGAAAACTATGACCAGGTCTGCGCAGTCATAGAGCTGGTGATAAAAGACGAACTCTCAAAACGACAAGCAGCAAGAGAACTCAGAACGTCGAGAGCAACGATAAATCGATGTCTAGACCGAACCCAGATATACGGACTCTAGTTCTCCCCCGTATCCGAACTGGCTCCACCTTTTTCACTCCGCTGGATTGGTTCACCATCGAAAGATGGTGACTCCGAGGAGGAACTTTCATCGCCAGAATCAGACGTATCTTCGCTCATTTCAATCATTCCCGGTTAGTTCATCAGTTGTCTCATCTTCGTCAGGAGTGGGCTCGCCTCCTTGCATTACCTCCCCGTCAAAGTCGGGAGGATCCCTATCAGAATTCTCGTCTTCCTCATCAGCCACGCTTTACTCCTCCCCGTCGGAATCGTCCTCGTTAGCGCTCATCTTGGTGATCTCCTCACCGTCAAACTGTGGAGGCTCTTCGTCGTCACCCATATGCTCAGAATAATTTAGCGAGAATATAGTTCTTTGGTCGAGCTATCTGGGTGCGAATTCGAGTGATCGGTTCTGTGATGAAGTACCACCTCTTCAGATGTCCATAGACTCCTGAAAATATGGTGTAAATGGATAACATGGCCACGCTTATGAGTACGTATTGTTGACTGATAGGAAAACTAACCGCATGTATGATTCCAAGGCTGAGAAAGGTGAGACCCCAAGTCAAGGCTACGGCAGATACCGTGATACGAAGTGCATTCCTGATGATGCTGGGCCTAGTGTTAGTAATCCAATCCTCATATGAGGAGGCAATTCCTTCCTTAACTTGGACTTCAGAATATTCTTCTTCAAATATCTCCCCGATCGCTTCCGCTTTTATCCCCCCGATCGTATTCGAGGCAGTATACGCTAAGGCAGCTATAGAGATTGAAAGGACCAACAGTCCAAGGCCAATAATACTATATGAGTTAAAAATCGTGGCCTTGTCTCTTATTATCTCCCGTTCAATCAACAAAGAGAATCCAGATAATATGATTCCAAGAAACAAGATATTCACACGCATCATTTTCCCTGCCTTCTCATCGATAATTGACAACGTGTCTATCTGCTCTTGCAACGTCTCCCGCGCTTCACCCGCCACGCATTCCGCAATTTCAACTCGTTCTTCAAGAGAACGTCCCTTTCCAGAAGTCGATTCACCTATTTCGATCTCGACTGGACCGTAGGTGAATCTCATTTTGAGGCCATTCTCGTAGCCATGTTAAATATCATACGCTCAAACCAACACGCATAGGTATTCGACCAACCGGGATTTAAAATAAATAGATGTGCTTTCGTACAGTCTGTTCGAATACGGTCGTTTTCGTATCGATGAATCTCCCCTCTGAATGGGGCGATCATCCCTCAGATATTTATAATCAGAAAGTGGCAGTGTGATATATCTCAGATGAGCCAGGCGACTCTCTCACAACGCCCCTACGTCAACTCGAACCTGTTTTCCGCTCACTACCTCGATGAGCGAGTCAGGGAGCGTGAAGAATGGAACTGCGATGAGGAAGCTCTTGAAGCGATGGAGGAATTGCAGTCGCTGTATGATCTGGAAGGATCACTTGTCTCCGGATACGGTGAGGATGCCCTAATCGACAATTGGATAGATGAAGTGCTGGAGGTTCTCGGGTTTGGGACGCAGGACGAAGTGACTCTGCCCGATGGAGGAGGATTCGTCGATGAATTGCTCTTTGTGGATCCGACCGCCAGACGAGATGCTGCCTCTGTATTCTTGGACACCGAGGATACAACAGATCTCTTCGAGCGTGGGATCGGGCTCGTGGAGGCAAAACAGTGGGACGCTGACTTCACCGAGCGTTTCAGCGAGCAGCGACCGTACTACAATGCCTCACAACAGATCAAACGCTACCTAGAGAAGACACCTGAGAATGTTCAATGGGGGGTTCTCACTAATGGTCGGAAGTGGCGACTCTACGGCACCAACGATTACGAGACGCAGACATTCTATGAGATTGACCTGCCTGAATTACTCGAACAGGGTGATCTGGAGCGATTCAAGTACTTCTACGTGTTCTTCAGACCTGCTGCGTTCCGCGAGTCAGCAGGGACTACATTCCTCGATGAAGTCTGGTCGGAGAGTGAAACCGCATCGCAGGAGCTTGGGGAGGATCTCCAAGACAACGTTTTCACTGCTCTGCGTGTCCTGGGTCGAGGATTCATAGAGACGAATGACCTGGAGATCAACCCTGACGACGAGGAGTCACTTGACGAGCTGAAAGAGCAGTCCTTGGTGTTGTTGTATCGCCTCATGTTTGTTCTGTACGCTGAAGGACGTGGGTTGATTCACCCTGATAGTCAGTCGGCACAGGACGAGTACGAGGAGAATTTCAGTTTAGATGCGCTCCGTCTGCGAATCCACGATGACATCGGAGAAGTCGATGACGGATTTGAGGATGAGTACAGCGAGCGGTCCAGAACAATGTGGAGTCGGTTGGAAGACCTGTTCCGACTCATTGACGAGGGAGAGGAAGACCTGGGGATTCCTCCCTACAATGGGGGTCTGTTCGATCACGAGGAGCATGACTTCCTGACTGAAAACGAGGTGAGCAATCGCTATCTCGCTGAGGTAGTTTACCGTCTCTCTACCACACAGAACGATGAAGGCCGGTATGTTCTGGCAGACTATGCAGACTTGGATACTCGTCACCTCGGGAGTGTGTACGAGGGACTGCTCGAACACCAGTTCAGAATTGCTCCGGAACAGTACGCAGCAGTTGCTGAAGACGGGGGGCAAGTCTGGGAACCAGCCACAGAGGTAACGGTTGCTGAGGCTGTCGAGACTGTGCCCGAAGGAGGGCTGTACGTCGTCAACGATGAAGGAGAGCGGAAGGCTACGGGAGCATACTACACGCCGGATTACGTGGTGACGTACATTGTCGAGGAGACAATTGGACCACTGGTTGAAGAAATTCGAGAAAATCTGGTCGAACAAGGCTTTGAGCCAGGAACACAGGAGTACCTCGGGCCATTTTCCCAGAGAGTAATGGACTTGAAAATCCTCGATCCAGCAATGGGGAGTGGTCACTTCCTGACGAAGGCCACGGGATTCCTCGCTGAGCAGGTGATGGAAGAAGTTCGAGAAGTCGAGACTGAACTTGGTGTTGCGTTTGACGAGCAACACGTCAGGAGGGAGATCGCCAAGGAGTGTATCTACGGAGTGGACCTGAATGGGATGGCTGTCGAGTTAGCGAAACTCTCGATGTGGCTGGAAACGCTGGCTGCGGATAGGCCATTAGCGTTTCTTGATCACCATTTCAAGGAAGGTAACTCGCTTGTTGGATCGGACATAACTGAAGTATTGAGTAGTGACTCCCAGAATGGTGGCCAACTTACGCTCACGCAAGCCTTTGCTCGTGTTCGGAAGGAAACGCTAGAGCATGTAATGGAGTTGATGCAGGATCTGCTTGATATTGATAACGAAACATTAGATGATATCAACTCAATGAAAGAGATTTACGAGGATATTCAGGATGATCCCCTCTACCAGCGATTATCGGAATTATCTAATGTCCACACTGCTGAACGGTTTGGGCTTGACGTACCTGAAGATGCATACGAGCAAATGGCTAGCTCGATTGAGGAGGGAGATGAGTGGGACACGATTCAATCAACAGACTGGTTCCGTTCCGCGCAAGCGACAGTCGAACAGGAAGATTTCTTCCACTGGGAACTAGAGTATCCTTCCGTATTCTTCAATGAGGACGGGGAGAAACGTTCGGACGCTGGTTTTGATATCGTTATTGGTAATCCACCCTATGTCTTTATCGATTCAATACCTGAAGAACATCGGGATTACTTTAGAAAGACCTCAGATACCTGGGATTATCGATACGACCTATATGGTCTCTTTATTGAGAAGGGCGTATCTATCACGAAGACGGCTGGTGCATTCGGTTACATAATCCCGCACAATCTCCTCAACAACAATTCTTTTCGAGACCTACGAGACTTCTTGCTCAATTGTAACTCAGAAATATCTGTGGTTGATTTCACCGCTCCCGTATTTCAGGATGCGTCCAATGAACCCATGCTTCTTTTAACGCGACCTTCCACAACTGAACAAACGCAATATATTGAGAGTACATTAATTGACCCAGGAGAGCTTCTTTTTGATACCTGGGAGTTCACTGAGTATTCCACATCTTCGTTGGAAAGGTTGCCTGAGAAGCCATTTATTGTCCGTGGGGGATCGTGGATCGAAGATATTCTCACGAGCGAATCAACACGACAACTGGGAGAATTTGTTGACGCAGTTCAAGGATTACGTACAGGAAACAACACAGAGCGTCTTGCTCAAAATCAGGAAACTCCGAACCATCGGAAAGCACTGGCCGGTGACGACATCTTTAGATATGGTCACGAATGGTCTGGGACATGGACCCTGTACGATAGAGATCTTCTAAGCAGTGACACAGCTGCTCGTCCACGAGAGCCAAAATATTGGGAAGCGGATATAAAAATCCTCGTTCAGGAAATCAGGAATGTTCATCTTTCACAGCGCATTGTCGCATCTATAGATGAGGATGAATATATTGGACTCAACACAACAAATGCCATCATTACGAAGGATAATACGGACATCAGTATTTACTATTTGATGGCAATTATTTCATCTAAGCTCATGAATGTATTTTTTAAGTGTTGTTTTATAGACAATCATATAGCAACTCAATATCTCGAAGCAATACCAATATATGTCGTGAGAAATACGGATGAGTCTGCTCAATTTGATGATTTGCATGATTTATTCGACGAAGACATTGATAATTTTGAAGAATGTATTATAGGCTCATTAGATGATGATACACTCGTGCACTGGAGTCTAAGTATGTTAGCTAAAGAGATGTCCGGATTTACAGAGAAGAAAAATGAATTAAACCTCGACCTCCTCGACTACATAAATCCCTACTCAGAGGGCCCAGCACTTACTGAGATCAGACAGTACCAGCCTCCTGGGGGAGTCGGGAATTCAATCATAGCCGCTACCAAGGAAGATTACGAGAATCTTCGCATTGGTAGAGTCACCTGCGAACGCCGGAGTGAGAGCACAGTCGTCATCCATGTTACTGCTCGCTACAAACCCGATGACAAGGATGCTTACGAGACTGACCAGTGGGGCTACACTGAAACAGACCCCATGCCAGCAATGCGCCTCACTAATCTTTCCGAGACGGAGGCAGATCTGATAGAAGCATTCGTTCCTGTCGCAGTTGAGGAGGCTAGTGGATTCGCAGGCTTCCGTGAAACAGCGACAAAGACGAACTCACTTGTTGACCGACTGGAAGCAATAACGCTGCCTGATCCTAACGATGTGGCAGACGATCTCGAACGCTACATGGATACAGTAGAGCGTGCAGAAGAACTAGACGAGAAGATAGAGAAGACGGATAACCTGATTGATGAAATCGTCTATGAGCTGTACGGATTAACTGATGAAGAGATTGGGATTGTTGAAGAAGCTGTTTCCACAGACTGAATAGATGTCTCTTCGCTACTCGACTGGAGGGCGAAGGTCTCGAAATCGAAAATCAGCAATCTCACCCGAGTCAAGCTTCACGCGGAAGATCTGTCCTTCTCTTGATTCACCCGTTACGACATGAGCCTCGTCAGTTATTGTCTCCGCGACAGTCCCATGCTCCCCGTGATATTGCTCATGATCTGGATCAGTCTCATCAGGAATATCAATCCGAACTCGGTCTCCCTCACTCCAGTCTCGCCTCGTCATAGGATACCATCTCCGACCACTCGGAGCCACATGTCTCACACGTATAGCATTCCTTGATTCCGGTTCCTTCCTCCTTCTCGAACACCCAGACATCGCTGTCGTCACCACATCGGGGGCATTTTTCTGTAACTTTCGATGCAACGGGCATGGATACCTACGAGAAGCTGGCCGACCGTTATAAAATCAGGGTGCGCTCATGAAGAGCAGTAAGTGGGGGGGAACCATGTGCCAAGTCACAATAAGCCACTACATCCGGGGGGTGAAACATGCGAATTTACCTGTTTCAAGCCTTCTACGCCGAGTTTAGAATCGTATTGCCGCAACCGTTGGGGTGGCGGGATCGAAAACGGGTGAAAAACCGATCTCCCGGTCAGTCTATCCCTTTCCGGTACACGAGGACTCGATTAGATGGAGCTGGTCGTCTCGTCCGGATGGACAGTCATGCAGACCGTATCCGACCCATGTAATGACCCTATGTCTGAACAGAACAGAGTCTCCTAACCCCTTACTCAAAACCTCTCAGACCTCCCTACTACTACCCCCCCGAAAACGCGCAGTCTCGCCCTTTGTATTGGCCCTCAGGCGGGTTAGGATAACCCATGTTGGAGGTCACTTAGGCGACAGTATAGGCCGCGTTATAGGGTCGAGATAGGATCGTTGTAGGCTGTTGTAAGGCCATTTCCGGATCCGATGTCTCGCCGGGAGCAAAATCAGGTCAGGCGAATATGGCTCGTCAGATCTCAAGTAGTGTGGAGGTGTCATCTCTCATCTACGATGGAGGGACCCATCTCAAAATCTCAAAAAACCAGAAACAGAAAGTGAGATGAGTTTTCAGGGGGGTCGCGGGATGCAACCCCTACCCGTAGCGGGTTACTGTTCTTCCGCGTAAGCTTCCCAGTCGTCTGCGTCGAGTTCGAGCCACTCCATCAGTGCCGTGGGATCGTCCTCGAAGAGAACCTCGGCCAGGAGGGGACTGAGTTGGGCGTAGAGTTCGCTCACGTCCTCCGTCCCCTCACGGATCCGTCCCCCTCGCCGGACGAGATCGTAGGCCTCCCGCTGGGCCTCAGTCCCGTCACTCTGGAACTCCACGTATGTCTTGCTGGACGTTTCCTCGTCGTCGTTGGCCTTCAAGTCCTGGATGGACATGCGATCACGCCCGCAGCGGTACACTGCGAGCGAGAGCCCTCTCACTGCCCCTACTAATAAAATTCTGTCTCAAGTTGATGAGAAACAAAGGGTGGAGATAAGGGATCCCTCAATATCCATCAAAGACCTCCAGAACGCCCCGGTGGTCGAGAATGGATGGTATACGGGTGGTATTCGGTTGCGATAGATGAGCTCAAACTCAGACACGTTCTCCAGATATCCCACGTATCATAGCCTGCTACCGTACTACAACTGCGTTGCGTAGGGGCCTGTATATCTGACAAATAATTTTTATCTGATTAGAGGAAATACTAACCCAGTGATATATACGGGGTCGGGGGGTACCATAGGGGTGCGATGCCTGAAGATGGTCAAAACGGCAACGGACAGAATAACACTCCAGCTACTCCAGTCGAGGCAGAAGTCGTTGAGAACAATCCGGCCATGTCGAAAGATGCCGAGGCGTTAGCCACGTTCGCTGAACAGGAAGGTCCACTCAGCATCCGAATCCTCCCAGTCATCGAGGGAGGGCAGACCGACTGGAGGGTACTCGTGTACATGCAGGGTGTACAGGGTCCAGCGTACCAGTCACGTGATGGGCTGACCGATGGAGCGGCTGCTGAGTTCGGAATCAGCACTCGACTCCAAGAGCGAGTCAACGATGCGCTCCAGTACGCGAAAGACAATCTGGAGGTCCCTGAGGAGTTGGGGGATCAAAAGAGAGCCAAAAGGAGCCTCCACGAGCTAGAGGTCATGGCCTCGGAGTAACCACATGTCCCCAGATCAGTCTGACAAGCTCCTCAAGTTGCTACTTGAGGCCAATTCCGAGGAAGAACTACTCTCAATGCTGGACGCTCGTAAGGAGGAACACGAGGTAGTGAGCGCGCTGGAGGGAGAAGGCAGGCTGTACGAGCTAGAAAATGATCTTGAGTTCACCGAGCTAGAAACCCTCTCCATAGGGATCGCAGTGAAGCTGTACGAGTATCTGTATCGGGAGCCTCCGGAGAAGCGTCCCCAAGAGATAGTAGGTCCCTAGCTCGGATACGTCCTTGGAGCTAGCCGTCACCGCCTAGCCGATTCACTGGGATTAGGCTTCATTCTGAATGAAGTCTTCATTCAAATGATCGAATGAAACCTAGTTACGTCATTCGGTTCTTTGAGTTAATCGAGGAGGAGTAACATTTTTTAACACGGGGGCTCTATGTCAAGATGGTGCATACCCACGCCTGAGCAAATGAGAAGAGACAGGGGATAAGAACCCCCGGCCAACCACCCGGTTCTTATCTTCCCGGCGACATAAAAGTTTGTATCAATTGATACAAACCTGACGGCCAGACGGATCTGTAGTAGTAGCTGTGTCCGCTGAGCCGCCACTCGAACCGGCAGGAGTGACTGATCTACTGAGACAGGTGATTACACATGGGCGACATGCTGTGGGACGATCCAGCAAGAAGAGCGATCAAAAAAATAATCCAAGACGCAGAAGAGCCGCTGACAGTCCACGAAATCATAGGCAGAATGACAGGGAAAAGAAGTCAACGACGAACGGAAGAAAAACTGGACGAACTAATTGAGGACGGTGTTGTAGAGAAAGGCCCCCCTGAGACGGCGGATGGGGTTATGGGGCTCGTAGAGCGAGAGCCAACGTATCAACAAGTTCAGTCTGAAGAGGGAACCAATGAGTGAATCTGAAAAAATACCATACAGGCTCGAAGAAGATCCCTTCGTCCTGATTTATGAAAACGTCGTACCGACACTCGAAAGCTGTCAATCGGTTAAACAGTTTTCTGAGCAAGCAATATCACGCCATATTGGAGACGTATTGAAACTGGGTCAAGGCGGGACAACGCTCCGGAAGCTAACGAGACGACTAAATGAAGTCGAGGATCTGACTGAATCAATCCCCAAGTGTGATCCAGAAGCTAGGTGGGGCAGTGGCAACGCCAGAAAGAAAGTCAATCCAGAGTTGGAGCCAAAAATATTAAACAGGATTGAACAGATCGACACGAACACAGGATTAAGCAATTCGCAGATCTGCCGAATCTGTCTGTATAGGCATCTTTTTGAGTTAGCGAGATCTCCCGAGCCACCATTTGATCATGATAAGGAACGCGAGCGTATCTCCCGGATCTGGATAGATATTGAGGATAGCTTCTGGGCTCTCCGTGGAGCATTTCATGACATCCTCTATCGGCGCTTCTCACTCATGCCAGACAAAACGAGAATTCTTCTCGAGGGAGATCTGAAACATTTTGAGTGGTTTGCGAGGGTCTACCGAGAGGAGTTCTATGAGGAAGATATTCACGAAGAAATGACTGAAAACTATCCTGAACGAGCCTTCATAGATACAGAAAACATGATCGAAGAGCTGACATCCATCACATTTGAGGAGGGATTTCTCCAAGATTATTTAGATGATTTGCAGGAGGGAGGTGGATAAACCGAAGGCCTATACCCTAACAACCGTGTGATATGTATATACTTATAAACGGGTGGGTGTCTGTCTCCTCTAAACTCCCGTCGGTGGACGGGTTGGCCGCCACTGCGCCTTGCTTACCGCCCCAACCACCGCCGTCGGTTTGTCACGCTTGGTACGGTGTATAACAAATTATATAATTTCAATTGATAGTGCAGATTTTTGTCGCGAGCGGTGCGCGGAGCGCACCCGAGCGACAAAACGGTGCGCGCCCTCTATTCATCACGCCGTTTCTGTTAATATCGGAGAATTCACGAAGCGGTTGATGAATAGAGGGCGCGAATCTGGTACGGTACCAACTCCTGAGCGTGGACGGTGGAACCGTCGGTACAGCCTCAACAGGAATCAGGGGCTCACTTAGAAAGATCGGCGTAGAGTTGGGTCAATCCACACTCGGGGCAGAGGAATGCGTCAAGGGAGGTACTCTCACCGATACCGAGACGCTTGAGAACCCCCTTTTCTCGTTTGGTTTTAACATAGAGATCTCCAACTCCCTCTGTGGTTACAGCCGTCTCTTCCATCGCAACGTCACACTGGGGACAGTAATGGTCGGTCATAGGTGTTCTCACGGGTTACACACGGATAGTTGTCTCCCAAACATGATGGTGAAATTACACCCTCACTTTCTTCCCTGCTGAACAGCGCCTGTCGCTACGGGCGGAGTTATAAGATCCTGGTCTGCGTAGGTTGATACCGCGATGGTATTCAAGAAAATCACGCTCATCGGAACGAGCCCGGAGAGCTTCGACGCCGCCGCCGACGACGCGATCGACCGCGCACAGGAGACCCTGGAGAACGTCCACTGGATCGAGGTGGACGAACTCGGCGTCGAGGTCGCCTCCGTGGAGGACCGGGAGTACCAGGCCGAGGTGACGGTCGCGTTCGAACTCGCCGAGTAGTCATACTGTCTGTTGTAGTCTCTTCCCGGTGAGCGCCACTCCCTGTGGCGACGCTCACCGGTAAACAGCTACAACAGACATTCTCACGTAAACTCCGCCAGCCCCGCCTGCAGGCCCGAAACCATGTTCGACTTCCGGCGCAGGTCCGGAAGCGAGACGGGGAGTTCGCGCGAGATTTCCCGGACGGCGCCGTGGAACGTCTCCGCGACCCCGAACTCGCCGTCGAAGGCGTTCCGGACGCTCTCGCGGATCTGCCAGACGCCGACCGGTGCCCAGTAGTCGTCGGACACCTCCCGGAGCACCAGGGCCTTCGCCTGGCGGTCGATCTCCGCGAGGTGTTCGAGGACGCCCAGCCTGGCGGCGTAGTAGGCGCCGGATGTCTCCTCGACGTAGCCCGTCCGGCCCGCATAGCCCTCGTGGGCGCTTCCCATCCACGTCTCGCCGTTCGGATCCTGGTTCCAGATGCTTCCTGGGGCTTTCATCTCGACGAGTTCGAACTCCCACTGTCCCGGGGTCAGCACCACCCAGTAGCGGTTGCCCATGTACTCGTTCGCCCACACCCGGGTCTCGTCGATCTCGCGGGCGTTCCGGATCCGGCCCCGGAGGTACCCCCCGATCGTGTCGTCGACGGCGGTGATCGACCACCGCGTCGGGACCAGCCGGCGGTTCTCGCCCCGGCCGAGCGCCCCCGCCGAGAGGATGTCCTCGATGTCGTAGACGTCGAACCCGCGCCGGTAGAGGTACGTCATGGCGCCCTGGGCGCGCCAGTCGTCGTCCTCCAGGGTCTTCTTCACGTGCCGGGGGACGTGGGGGTTCTCCCCCAGCCGTGCCGACTCGGCGCGGGCGCGCGGACCCGTCGGCGTCCCGACGCCGTCCATCGAGAGGTCCATCTCCGGGGTCTCCGAGAGGCCGATCTCGACGTCGACGGGCCGGTCCGCGATCGCCACCTCCCGTTGCGTGCCGAGAAACCCCGACCAGGTGTCCCCGACGTGGACGTCCGCCGACTGCCGGGAGTCGAGCAGCCCGGTCCGGTACCCGAGCACGTCCTCGATGTCCAGCCCCCGGGCGTACCACGCGCCGCTGGTCGCGAACTCGTCGGCGCGGTCCTCCGCGCCCACCGGCGCGAGGATGCCGGTCGACACCTCGGGGTAGGCGGCGCGCCCGACGAAGATCGAGGGCGAGGTACTCCCGACGACCGCGTCGTCCGACACCGCCGAGGCGACCCGGTCCTCGACGACGTCGAGGTGGTCGAGAATTTCGTAGGACTTCTCCTCGGCGAGGCGGCGCCGCTCTGCCTCCTCGTCGGGTTCCATCCCCTCGATGTAGTCGCCGAGACGCATCGGTTCCGGGTAGGAGCGCGGAGTGCTTGAACGTTCGGCCCGGCGACGTCGACCCTCGCTGGTTTTCACAGGAACACCGAGTAGAAAATATTAAGTATTTGCACGAAAAATACTCCGTAAGAGATGGCGGCGACGGACCACGACCCCGACGCGTTCGCGGACGAACTCGCGGCGCTCAAGCGCCGCGGCTGTGCGCTCCTCGTCGTCGGCCCCGCTGCCGGGACCTCCCGGTGTGCGGACCTGCTCGGGGACGACGACCGGGAGCGCGACCAGCTC